>ENA-OQVM01003522-OQVM01003522.1-marine-metagenome-genome-assembly--contig:-NODE-3522-length-16878-cov-8.243259_pt1 | contig 16878 bp, 16 predicted proteins | sample MGYA00237776_ERZ505498 | MGnify/ENA primary metagenome ERZ505498 (study PRJEB26159, sample SAMN06265151) | marine metagenome | isolation source: Helgoland LTER site | place: Germany:Helgoland, sampling... | reverse complement strand
AATGGACTACCAAACGCGCATTACATTGACCCGCAGGTTTTCAGCGAGGAGGCCGAGGCTGTTTTGAAATGCACATGGGCTGGATTGGCAGTGGGAGCGGATGTGCCAAACAATGGTGATGCCAAGCCAATTAGTTTTCTGGGTATGCCACTACTACTGCTGCGAGATAAAGACGGCGATCTTCGAGTCTTTGAAAATATTTGCCGCCACCGTGGCATGCAACTGGTAAGCGAAGCTCAAAATATCGAAGGCGCAATCCGTTGCCCCTATCATTCTTGGTGCTATTCAACCAAAGGCAAGCTCGTCAGCACACCCCATGTTGGTGGCGCTGGGCAAAACACCCATCCTAGCATTGTTAAGGATGATCTTGGCCTAAATGAGGTGCGCAGCCATTTGTGGCGCGATGTGATCTTTATCAACATCACAGGAGATGCCCCAGAGTTTACGGAGGTGCATAGAGATTTAATCGCTCGCTGGTCCGAGTTCGACAGCCCCATGTACCATGGCGGCCACGATAGTAAATTTGAGCTAGAACTGATGGCAAACTACAAACTGGCGGTGGAAAACTATTGCGAGAGCTATCACCTACCCTGGGTACATCCAGGTCTTAACAGCTATTCACGTTTGGAAGATCATTACAATATTGTTGAATATGGGCAGTATTCTGGCCAAGGCACATTAGTTTACCGCCAATTTCAGACCAATGATGGCACGATCGCTTTTCCAGATTTTCCAGGCCTGTCCATAAAATGGAATGAGGGTGCCGAATATATCGCAGTCTACCCGAATGTATTACTCGGTGTGCAACGTGACCATGCTTTTGCAATCGTGTTGAAACCCACGGCCCAGAATAAAACCATCGAGCATATTCATATCTACTATGCTTCTGCGACAACAGATTCCGAGAACAGGTCCGTGAATACCAAACAATGGAAAGAGGTTTTTGAAGAAGATATCTTTGTGGTACAAGGCATGCAATCTGGCCGACATGCTCCGACATTTGACGGAGGCCGATTTAGCCCGGTAATGGATGAGCCCACCCATTGCTATCATGATTGGGTCGCTCGCAAAATCGAAATGTATCGTGGCCTGTATCGCTGACGACTTGAACGCAATGATCCTCGCAGCCCACGCCTGTAAAGATCATTGGGGCTTGGTAGAGCTTTACACAAGGGCTTCCGATCTTGCAGTCGAGCAAGATGCAGAATGTTTTTTTTTAACCTATGCATATGTCTTTGCCTTGCAGACGGGCCATCCCAACCAAATTGACCTGAAAGCCCGTTTGAAACACTACGGACGCGAATGAAGTGGATCCGTTTGCCATCTCTAATTTGGCGGAGAACCGAGACTGCTTCTGGGGCATCAGGGCCAATGCTGGGGACGAGCCTGCTGTTCATGTTCCACAGCAACACTTGTCTGCGGCTTCTAAAACCAACGTCGCAAGCATCAAGACAGAGCCACGTTAACTGGGTGAAGTACGGTTTGAAAATATGTTCTGAGATATATTCGAAGACCAAACATCAAGAACAACAATACCTATAGGGACCCTCTAACCCTTCCTCATATAGGGGACCCGTAAGGATCAGAAGGTCCTGTAGCAGTGCCCTCATCCCCCATAGAGTTTGTTGCTGTCTCGGTGTCTAACAAAAGTCGGCAAATCCTTCTAAAGCAATTGTCTCTGCAATGCCGATCCCTAATTTTCGGGTATTCTCAACATCCAAATGCAATCCATCCACCGGGTCTGGTTCACAAAATTTGGCTGCATCTGCGAAGTAAGTATTCTGCTCGATAGCGAGTTCCTCATAGAGTTTAGCCAGTTTGGGCAACCACCGAATGAGATCATCCAACTCGGGGAAACCTTCTCCAGTCACTGAAGGCAATGGCAAACAATTTGGGGGAGAGACAATCATCACTTTGGGTGGCGATGTATTCGGTACAGAACTGCCTGGAGCGGTTGGTAGATCCCGGGTTGCCGTAATTAAGGATCGCATCGCATTGACTGTATTTTGTGGTTTGCGCCCAGCCTCTGCGAAGGTATCATTCGTCCCGAGCGCTAAGATAACAAGATCTAATGGTGCGGCTTGAAGTAATGCAACAGGCAAGTGTTTTAAGCCATTCCGCCCAGGTCGACCTGCAAATTCAAGATCAGTGGTCCGTCCTCCAAGACCAGCCTCCCAAACAGTTACGTCTTTTAACTTTGAGGCAAGAACATTTGGCCAGCGATCGTCGAAAGAGTGTCGGTCTTTTTGGCTCGCATTGCGTCCCCAGACAAGGGAATCTCCATAAACTAAAATCGACTTCATCAAATTTCCTCCCACTGTTGAAAAACCATCAAACAACATAAAAGGTCAACTGAAAGTAAGACCCCTTCTAGAGTTTTGCATGGACCCATTTGTCTAAATCGGACAGAAGGCGTTCACTAAGAGCAGAGCTGCCGGCCGAATTTAAGGGTGGGAAATCTGAGTGTAACCGGCTATCGCGCAAAAGAACGCACCAAAATTAGTGCTTTCTTGCGGGGTTTGTTCGGTAATGAAATTCAAACTAAGATTTTTGGCGGTGAAGGCAGTGCCAAAGCTGTTCTGGAGTTCACCTAAAGCCCTAACAATACGGCCTCCAATTATTTCAGCAGTAGTCTTAGTTTTTGGTCTTATCTTATTTGGCCTCGGGGAAGCCCTTTTGATTGCATCCGGTGTTGGTGTCAGCCCTTGGACTGTATTTGCGCAAGGCGTTACAAATGTGACGGGATGGAGCGTAGGTTTTGCTACGTTTGTGATAAGTATCTGCGTTTTGCTGCTTTGGATTCCACTCAGGCAAACTCCTGGTCTTGGTACCGCACTGAACATAATCATAATTGCTTTGGTTCTTGATAACTCCCTACCTTATCTACCTGAATTTGACCAGCTGGGTTTAAAAATTATGGAGGGTATTGTTGGCGTAACGGTCACCGGTTTCGGTGGTGGATTGTACCTAATAGCCAATCTAGGGCCCGGCCCCAGAGATGGGTTGATGACAGGCTTACAAAGCAAAACAAACCTTCCCATAGCATGGGTCCGCAGTGCCATTGAACTGACCGTTGTGGCGGTTGGGTGGTGTTTGGGTGGCGTTGTCGGAGTTGGGACACTGCTCTTTGCCTTTGGCATTGGGCCCTCAGTGGCGGCCTCTCTGTATGGTTTGCAATGGGCCTTCGGGAATAAAACGAACAAAGAAAAGACCCTCTGAAAATAACAATCTCAACAGTCTATTCAGGGTTGGGGATATTTAGGTATTCCGAAGCCGGTATTTTCACAATCCCCTTCAGAAGCATATCATCACGCATATCTTGAGGTAGATCTTGAATCGCTTGTTTAACAGCATCGAAAATTTGATCTGCATCCAGCGCCAGCGATGTGATCAAGGGTAATACAGGGGTAGTAGGCGTTGTTCTCTCCAATACTCGTAACTTTGATGCGAATGCCTCATGCCTTTCAATCAGCATCCAAGTCACCGCATCAATTGCAGCAATATCAGCCTTGCCACTCACAACCATTTCAGCAGATTTTAAATGCCCGTGTGACTCAACCCGGTTTGGAAAATGAATGCCTTGCGCTGCCGCATGATTAAGTGGCGCCGCATAACCTGATTGCGAGACTTCCATATTGTAGGCCAAAACGGCTTGGTCGTAGTCTTTAAGCAACAAGCGCGGGTCATTTTTTCGTACCACTATTGCGCTAAAATAGTGGCCTGGCAGACAGTTGGGTAAATCATAATTCGGTGTGCCAACCAATTGAACTTTGCCGTGCAGGATGTTGCGATATGGCATACCGCATGTTTGACTTAATACTAAACCGGGGTCCAGCCAGCTGCTTATATCTTCGGCATCTTGCGACAGAGTAATTGGCGCGGGAATGCCTTTTTTGCTCAAATTTTTTCGGATTAAGTCCCATAAGAGCGAGATAGCATAGTCTAATTCGGGACGGGCATACATTGGTAAACTGGCAATCATCGGCATTTCCCTGATCGTGTTCAAGTTGAAGATTGTGAAACTGTTTTCCGACAACAGCAGGACGAAGTAATCGTCAAGTCTGTTTTCGAAAGAGCCTCTGCAAGCAAGCCTTGCAACTTGTTGCATTCCATTTCTCCATTTCGTTCTTTCAGACACTCAACGATACCATGCAAAGCCCAGACGTTATTCTTGTGCTGCCCGCAGCGAGGCACTGTATCATTTAGCCCAAGATCCGCGCGGTACACTTCTTCTGCTTCTTCATAGTGTCCTTGTTCCAATAACAGCGCCCCAAGCGCATGACGGGGGGGGTGCATCCATGGCCAAGGCTCTGAATAATGCAAATCGTCGCAGCGCCGAACACTTTCACGCAGATGAGCAAACGCAATGTCATAGTTCCCTTTGTGGTACTCAAGTTCGCCCAGAAGCATCTTTTCTCCGACCCCTAAGATTTGGAGCGCTGGATTATTGAAGAGCTTTCTGTTGGGGGAAATACACCTCAGAGAGGCGTAGAAAGCCTCTTTCTCCTGATCGGCTTTGTCGAATTGCTTTAACGCAGCAAAAGCAATCGTTTTTGCGTAGTGGTGCATGCTGGTTGTTAAGCAATAAAGGTCCGGCCGTTCAGGCATAGGGGAGTCAATAATTTCCTGCCATTTTCCAAACCGCACAAGCACATGCATTCTCATGGCAAAATACCCTTCCATAGTTCCTGCAATGAAGGGCTTATCTTTCAAGTCGATGACATCAGGGGGCAGGTTTTCGCAAATCTCTTCTGCAGCAGCCATAGCAGGTTCAAACTGACCAAGTAACATGCAGGTGTACATCATCAGATGCAGGTCATGACAGCGAGCGGTTGTGTAAAAGTTGTAGGGCCCTGCATAAGACAGGTATTTTCGGTTTACCAGAATAGCCGCCTCACTTGCGGTTTTTGCCTTTTCATATTCGCCGCATAGTACGTAGATATGGCCGGGCATATGTTGAATGTGGCCCGCGTCAGGACAAAGACCACCTAACCGATCGGCGGAGTCCATAGCACGTTCAGGTTCTGGTGACATTTCCAACAGGTGAATGTGGAGATGCAAAATGGCTGGATGCTGTTCTTCGTCACGTTGGCCAGCCAAACCGATGGCATATTCGCACAATCGGATCGCTTCGTATGTGTCAGCGCCTTTAGGGGGTAAACAGGTTTTTACATCCCACATGTGCCAAGGTGTACGCGTCATCATTGCTTCGACACACAACGCCATTACAGATTGATTGTCCGGAAAATCAACATTCACCTGTCGCATGGCATGAGCGTATGCATCATCCCATGCATCAAATTCTAATTGAGAAACAGTGTGAGGTTTTTGTACACGTTGCGAAAGTGCGGTGATTAGAGCCTTTTCAAGCGGTGATGTAACATCAGACAGCGCGGTAGCTTTATCCAAATAACTCCGGCAATAAGATGTGCATACCGCTGCTTCTGGTTCACTGAAATCTATCCAGGGCATATTGTAAAATGGGCCAGCTGCATAAACGATACCCCAATGCAGCATGGCGCAGGTTGGATCGTACTCCAGCGCTTTTTTGAAGCATGCCAAGCCTTCTTCTTGATTAAAGCCAAAACACCAGTTCAAGCCCAGATCGAACAGTCGCTGCGCATCAGCGCTAACTGTACTCATCTTGAAACTATGCGAACCCAGATCAAAATCTAGCATGTCATTTTTCATGGCCAGTGTCCCTCAGGGCTGGATTTGAGACCTTGCGTGCATGCAGCAAGAATTCGCTACTTCCGGTGTGGGGCTCAGAGTAGCCGTTCGCTGCGGGATGTACAAATGTCAGCCAAGAGCTGTATCCCCCGAAAACTGAGAAACCTCAGGCATCTATGATGGAAACCACCATCATGGAGAAAGACCAATGCTTACCACCTTCACGCTGCTCGTTGTCACGGGCGGAGTTCTTCGCCTGGCCCTCGGCTGGGGGCTACACCGACGATACCAGCTAGACCTAAGTATCCCACAGGCCCTCGCTGGGGTCCTTGTGATGCTTGCGGGACTGCCTGACATCCTCAAGCCGTTCAGCTTCCCACTGCCCCTAGGCTTCACGCTGGGGCTGTTGTTCCCAGACCTCCTGTTCCGGAGGGACTAGCCATGCAGGATACCTCAGCGCTTACCCCCGGGATGCGCGTACTCATCAAGGGCTTCGATGACGTGCCGGAGCATGTCTTCGAGGTTCACACAATCGAGGATGGCTTTGTCACTGGCATGGCCCTCACAGGACCCCTCGCCGGAGAGTACGGTGAGCCTGACATCGAGTTGGTCCTGCGGGTCCTCTCACCAGACAGCACCGGAGGGTCTCAGGGAACTGCTTAAACCCTGACCCTCGTTGTTCTCTCTCACAAAATCACAATCACCTTAGCAAAGCGGGGCTACTGCCCCGGCAGGAGACGTCATGTCGATACAGATTAAGTACGCCTACAGGAGGCACAACACCTGGACCTACCGCAGGACCTACCCCCAGCACCTGAGGGGCATACTAGGGTCCTCCCTGAAACAATCCCTGAAGACCTCAGATGCCAAACTCGCCAGAAAGCGGGTGGCTGAGCTCAACACCAAGTTCACAGACATAGTACAGGAGGCAGAGAGCCATGCTGCTGAGAATGATACCCCTAGTGAGAGCAGGCAGATTGGTGTTGCTGTGCCTCGATATCACCGGGCTAGGCTCCTGGGGCAGCGCCCAGTTGCTGAACTGGCTACCGGGTATCTGAGAGAGGCCTCTGAGCGTCTGCGCCCTGGGAGCTTCAAGTCAGTTCGCTTTGCCTTGGAGCTCCTCGTATCACACTTAGGGCAAGCACAGGCCCGTGACCTCAGCCAAGCTCTGGGGCGAGAGGTGCTGGGGTACATCTCGAAGCTCTCCCCTAATGTCCGCAAGTACACTGCTGCCAGAGGGGCCAGTCTGGCAGACCTAGTGGCACTGTCAGAGGAGAATGAGGCGACAACCCTGAAACCCCAAACCCAAGCTCGCATCTGGGGGCAGTTGCAGCATTTTCTTGACTGGTGTGTGCAGTGTGGGGAGCTAGAGACCAACCCCTGGGAGGGTCTCACTGTGAAGGCCAAGCCTGAGGTCAGCCCTCACGGGGTCCTGACGGATGCGCAGGTTGTCCAGTTACTCAATCGTAAGGACTGGGTGCTGCACAACATACTGCTGTTCTGCCTACTGACAGGGCTGCGCTCTGGGGAAGCCTGTGGGTTGCTGGCAGAGGACGTCATCAGCAAGGGGAACCTGGGGCGGTTCGTCAGGGTCGCCCCCAATGACATCAGGCAACTGAAGTCCAAGGCAGCCCAGAGGGAGGTGCCGCTGCATTCCATCTTGGAGAACCTGCTGGATACCTCTCTGCCGACCACAGGCAGGCTGTTCCCAACGATGACAGTGGACAAGGTGGTGAAGCGGTATGCCTTCCTCAGGCGGCAACTCCCGGAGCTCAGGGGTACGGTGTTCCACTCCACCCGTAAGTGGTTCATCACCCAGTGTGAGCGCACAGGGACCCCGGAGCACTTCACTGCAACACTTGTTGGGCATCACTCCGCACGCTCTGCCAATAAGCTGACCTACGGGCTGTACTCGGCGGGGATCAGTGATGAGCAGAAGCGGGAAATTGTGGAGGGGGTGAGAGTGCCAGAGGGGTGAGGCCCAACACAGTAGACGTGTCTAGAACTACCCGCCCCATGTCTCTTTATGAGGTGTGGGGCGGGAAGGTTGCATTATTTTTTCAACTGATCAATGAGCGGCGGCAAGGCGGTTTGAGGTAGGAGTGCCAAACGAATTACTCTAGGGCTGGTTTTAAAGTAGCGAAATGGAGAGTGTTTTGTCATCCAAAGACGCTATAAAGTCTCCCTGCCCGCTTCAAGAAGATTTACTCTGATAGTGCCATTGAAACATCGACTTACGCGCGGACCGCTTCAAAACATACAACGCTGCCAGCATCAGAATTTCGGATCGGTGGGATTTCGCGCTTGCACTGCTCTGTGGCGATGGGACAGCGAGGATGAAACGTACATCCGCTTGGAGGGTTGATGGGGTTCGGTATTTCTCCATCTGGAGGCGCTACTTTACGTCCAGTCATGTCCAGATCTGGGATCGCATTCAGCAACATTTTGGTGTAGGGATGGCGCGGATTGCGGAACAGTTCTTTGCCATCTGCAACTTCAACCAATCGGCCCAGATACAGAACACCAATCCTATTTGCCATGTGGCGCACGACGGATAGGTCGTGGCTAATAAACAGATAGGTCAACCCAAGTTCATCTTGCAGGTCGCGCATCAAGTTCAGAATTTGCGCCTGAACCGATACATCCAGCGCAGAGGTCGGTTCATCACAAACTATGAATTCTGGATTTGAGGAAAGGGCTCGTGCGATTGCGATCCGCTGTCGTTGACCGCCCGAGAATTCGTGCGGAAATTTAACACCATCTTTGGCGGACATTCCTACAAGTTCGAGCAGTTCCTCAACGCGCCTATTTCTATCGCTCTCAGAACTCTCCATATCAAATTGGCGCAACGGTTCTGCGATGATCTTATTCACCCTCCAGCGTGGATTGAGGCTGGCAAAAGGGTCTTGAAATATCATCTGATATCGCTGACGCAGCGCACGCATTTCAGCCCCATCCGGCTGGGACAGATCAATGCCGTCAAAATCAATTTTGCCTTGGCTGAGACCTAACAGACCTACAATCATTTTTGCGATCGTGGACTTTCCTGAACCGGATTCACCAACAAGAGCGAATGTCTCACCACGACGAATTTCTAGGGAAACGTCGTTCACTGCACGCAGCATTTTTTTTTCTTCGCGCTCGATGACCCTGTTGAGCCAGGGTTTGGAGACATCAAAAATGCGCGTCAGATTCTCGACATTAACTAAGACGTCTTTCATGCAACCGCTCCCATTTTTGTAATTAGGTGGCAAGCCACGCGTGCCGTTCCAACGTTTTCTTCGGAGGGATGACTTTGGTGGCAAGCACCCATGGCCATTTCGCAGCGAGGAGCAAAGGCGCAACCCGGTGGCCGATCCGTTAAGCGTGGCATCGATCCCGGAATTTGTGTGAGCCGATCGCCCTCCTGAGTGATCGTTGGGATCGACCCCATCAGCCCCTTTGTATAAGGATGCTGCGGGTGTTTGATCACATCACGCACAGGCCCTATTTCGGCCATGCGTCCCGAATAGAGAACAGCCACGCGGTCGGCGACTTCCGCAATTACACCTATGTCGTGGGTGATCAGGATCACAGACGCTCCATGCTCAGAACACATCTTTTTCAACACGCTTACAATTTGGCTTTGTACGGACACGTCGAGGGCAGTCGTTGGTTCATCTGCAATGATCAACTCTGGATCCGCACAAAGGGCCAAGGCAATCACAACCCGTTGACGCATGCCACCTGAGAATTGATGCGGGTAGTCATCAATCCGCAAATCGGCGGCCGGGATGCCAACCTCATCCAACAATTCAATTGCCCGATCTCGCGCTTGTTTCTTTGAGATGTCCTTATGGGTCAGGATGGTTTCAACCAATTGCTCAGCAACAGAATAGAGCGGGTTCAAAGAAGAGAGGGGGTCTTGAAATACCATCCCAATCTTATCACCCCGGATACGGCGCATCTTCTCAGAAGGAAGATTGTCAATCCGCTGACCCACCAGATGTACCGTGCCCGCGGCAATTCGACCCGGCGGTTCAATCAATCCAATAACTGCAGACCCGGTGATGGACTTGCCAGCCCCAGATTCTCCAACAAGACCCAATACTTCACCCCGCTCTAGATCAAAGCTGACATTATCGACAGCTGTTAGGATTCCACGGCGAGTAGGGAATTCGACCACAAGGTTTTTAACGCTTAGAAGAGTATCACTCATGGTTTTACCTCAGTTTCGGGTTAAGGGCATCGCGCAGCCAGTCGCCAAGCAAGTTTACCGCCAGAACAAGAATAGCGAGCATTGCGCCGGGGAAGAGTGTGATCCACCATTCGCCAGAAAACAGGAAATCATTTCCAGTTCTAATCATCGTACCCAAAGAGGGCTGCGTGCCAGGAATACCTACACCAAGAAATGACAAGGTGGCTTCGGTGATCACGGCCAGAGCCAGGTTAATTGTTGCAATGACCAGAACTGGGCCCATGACGTTTGGAAGAACGTGACGCAGCATGATCAGAAATGGGTGCAAACCGATCAGGCGCGCGGCTTGAACGTATTCTTTATTGCGTTCCACCAACGTGGAAGAGCGAACCGTCCGAGCGTATTGCACCCAGAAAGACAGGCCAATGGAAATTACCAGGACTGTGAAAGCTGACCTTTCGCGATCCATTCCACCGGCCAAGGCATTTACTGTTCCAGCAATCAACAGCGCGATCAGGATCGCTGGGAAGGACAGTTGAACATCCGCGATGCGCATGATGATCGCATCAACACGACCACCCATATAGCCTGCAATCAAACCCAGAGTGATCCCAAGAACCGCTGCGAAAGCAACCGAGACCAGACCGACGGCGAGCGAGATACGCGAGCCGTAAAGAATGGTTGAAAGGACATCACGTCCCTGATCATCGGTTCCAAGTAGATAATTTGGATCTCCTTCAGCGCTCCATGCGGGCGGTAAAAGTGAATCCATCAGCGACAAGGAAGCCAAATCAAACGGATTATGGGGGGAAATAATTGGGGCAAACAGCGCTGAGGCGAAGATTAGAAAAGTTATGAGTGCGGCGATCATGGTGACTTTGGAACGTGTAAAGGAGTACCAGATGTCACTGTCAAGAATACGGACGATCAAGCTCATTTTTCTGCCTGTCTCTTTGTTCATGGGCATTTTTAAGCCTTCTCAATGTGGATACGTGGGTCGACAACGACGTAAAGGATGTCAACGATCAAGTTGATGAAAACAAAAAGAAACGCGATCATGAGAAGGTAAGCTGCCATGATTGGTACATCAACGTCTTGCACCGCTTGCAGGAACATCAGCCCGATACCAGGCCATTGAAAGACGGTTTCGGTGATAATGGCAAAGGCAATGATCGACCCAAGTTGCAAACCAGTGATTGTGATGACGGGGATCATGGTGTTTTTCAAAGCATGCCCAAAGTGGACAGCCCGCGGGGTTAGACCTCTTGCGCGGGCAAATTTGATAAAGTCGCTACGCAGAATTTCCATCATCTCAGAGCGCACCAACCGCATAATTAGCGTCATCTGGAACAATCCCAAAGTGATCGCCGGTAAAATCAGAGCCTTCAAACCAGAACTTGTTAGCAATCCGGTGGACCATCCTGCGATGTCAACAACCTCTCCGCGCCCAAAACTTGGAAGCCATTGTAGTTGAACCGAAAAGACATAGATTAGAAGAATGCCTATCAGGAATGTCGGCAAAGAGATACCAACAAGCGAGACCGCTTGAAACAGCTTTGTCAGAACACTGTCTTTATATAGAGCGGTGAAAACGCCCATAGGAATTCCTGCACACAAGGCAAAAATGGCCGATACGAGAGCCAGCTCGAGAGTTGCGGACAATCGATCTCCAAGCATGTCTGCAACGGGACGTTTGAATTGGTAGGATGTTCCAAAATCGCCTTGGGCGGCGCTAGAAATGAAATTCCAATATTGCATTGGCAATGGAGCGTTCAACCCGAGTGCCTCTCTTAGACGTTCGCGGTCTTCTATAGAGGTTTCCAAACCCACCATCTGATCGACTGGATCACCAACAAAACGAAACATAACGAATGCAATCAAACCGACGACCAGCATGACGACAAGGGATTGTACGAAGCGTTTGATAATGAATGCGAGCATAGCTATCCCATGGTACCGCAGCGCGGCCCGTTTTTATGGTAAGTAAGGCCCTGCGACGATCGCCGCAGGACATTTGGTCTTAGTTCTTTGTGATATGCTCAAATCGCAGAACGTTGTCAGCACGTTGGGCGACGCTCACGTCTTTCGATACACCCCAAGCTAGACCTTGCTGATGCAGCGGTAAGTATCCCACTTCATCGGTTACGATTTTATAAGCTTGGGTTACGAGATCCAGACGTTTCGCAGCATCGTTTTCAACAAGAATTTCCTTTGCAAGCGCGTCAACTTCTGGGTTGCAATATCCACCAATGTTGAACATTCCACCTTTACCAGCATCGTCACGGCACCCATAAAGGTTGGCAAAGATGTTGTGGCTATCCAAAGAACCAGGTGTCCAGCCCAGCAGGTAAAATGAAGTTTCATACCCGCCAGATGCCAGAATTTTTGCAAAGTACTGTGCCTTTGGTTGGGCATTCACGTTCACCTTTATGCCAACTTTCGCCATCATTGCAGCCACAGCCTGACAGATGGACTCATCATTGACATAGCGATCATTCGGGCAGTCTATCCGAATCTCAAATCCATCTGGATACCCAGCCTCTGTAAGCAGTGCTTTCGCTTTGTCTGGGTCATATGCAAGACGCTCAAACTGGTCAGCATTGTCAAAGAGGAACGGCGAGATCATAAGTGCAGAGGGAGCGGCCTGCTTGCGCATGATCCGCGACGAAATCGCCTCAGCATTAATCGCATGGAAGAACGCTTGACGGACACGGATATCTTTAAACGGATTTTTGCCCTTTACCGAAGAGTTTAACAGCTCATCACGACGTTGATCCATACCAAGGAAGATTGTGCGAAGTTCAGGACCTGTCAAAGCCGCAAGTGTGCTGCTGCTGTTGATACGTTTTATGTCCTGGGTTGGAATCGGATAAACCATGTCCATTTCGCCAGACAACAAAGCAGCGACGCGTGTGGCATCAGCAGAGATTGACGTGAAATTCACTTTATCGATATTGAACTCTCGGTTTTCCCAGTTCCACCAATTTTCGTTAGCTTCGAACTTTGTGTTTACGCCAGCAGTGTGCTCAGTAATCTTGAACGGACCTGTGCCGTTCGCCATCATTGAAATCGGGGTTTCTGCAGTGTCTGAAGCTGAGGTCACACGCACAGAGTCATTGGTTTCTGCCCAGTCTTTGTCGATAATTGACCACAGTTCCCACTCATAGTGCAGGATTGGGTTGGGCGAGGCCAAAATGAAGTCCACTGTATAGTCGTCAACGATTTCAAAAGTGGCATCGCTCGGAACCCGGCCTTTCATGTCAGAGCCTTCGGAATTCAAGCGTTCAGCAGAAAACACAACGTCTTCAGCGGTGAAATCGTTCCCGTTGTGGAACTTAACCCCTTTGCGAAGGTGAAACCGCCAGCGTGTTGGCTCTATAACTTCCCAGCTATCGGCCAGACCGGGCAGGATTTCTAAGTTTGGACCGCGTTTTATCAATCCTTCGTAGACATTGGTGAGAATACCCAAGGTGAAGGTCTCACGCAAAGTATATGGGTCAAGACTTTTAAGGCTGCCTTGGAAGGCATAATCAAAGCTTTTTTCAGCCATCGCTGAAGTCGCAAAAGCGCCCATCAATGCTGATGCTGCTAGAAATCTTCCGAATTTGGACATTGTATTCTCCACTTCGTTTTGTTGGCTCTCGTCTGTCGCGTGTCTCTTAAGTACAAACTAAGACGGAGACTGGTTTTTGATCTTTCGAATGTTAACTTCAAAACTAAGGATTGAATAAGAGCGAACTATTGAATAAAAAAAACGAACAATAGCAGTAATTGATAGAGAATTTATATGGATCTCCGGCAACTTCGAGCCTTTGTCGCCGTCGCAGAAGAATTGCACTTTCGCATTGCAGCAGAGCGAGTTGGGATGGCACAGGCCGCAGTCTCTTCTAAAATTAAAGACCTAGAAGGCGAGCTGGGATTTAAGTTGTTTTTTAGGACCACCCGACATGTCAGCTTGACGCAGGCTGGAGCAGTTTTTCTGGAGAGCGTACGAAACACCCTGAACACACTTGAAAACGGTGTCTCTGCGGCTAGCGCAGCGGCGGAAAACAGGCTTGATCGTCTGCGCATTGGTGGCATTGATGGCGCTTTAATCTGGTATTTGCCACCTATTCTGAAGAAGTTCACCGCCAAGTTTCCCTCCGTATCCCTAACAATGACCGAGGCCACCAGCTCTGAAGATCAGATTAAACGCCTAGAGAGCCATCACATCGATATTGCGTTTTTTCGCCCAACAACAATCCACTCTAGACACAATTTTGAATTACTTTTGCAAGAGCGCGTCTATGTGGTTTTGCCAAGAGATCACCGACTTGCCAATCGTCCGGGTGCAATCTCGATTACAGAACTGGAGAATGATCCAGTCATCTCATATCCCATCCACGCACGCCCGCAACTCAACAGAATTATTATGGATGGTTTTGGAAGGGCGGGAATACGCCCGAATATCATCATGGAGGTCATCGATAAATCTACGACCATGCAGCTTGTGGCCCGGGGTATTGGGGTTGCGTTTGTACCTGAGTGGATGGGTACGATGTATATGCCGAACCTTCCACTCAAACCCCTAGTGGAAGAAGATCTCAAACTTTCATTTGGCGTAGCCTGGCGCGAATATGACCTTAGCGAGTCTCTGCGCGAATTCCTGATTCCTGTTCGCGAACGTGCAAAAATGGCACAAGATAAACTAGATGAAATCTGGGCTAGCAGGCTTATCCAGACCGATTGGACAAGCAGATTAGACATTCGATCTTGGGATGAGGAATAATTATATAAAAAATTTCAGTTAATTATCTTCGCTACTGTTGCGTAGCCTATTATTGACGTAAAATAGGAGGCCGCGTTGCCTGAGCTTTTTAATAACCGCATTTCATCTCTGGTTCCCGAAGTTACGGAGTGGCGGCACTGGTTGCACCAGAATCCTGAACTCCTTTTCGACCTGCCAAAAACACAAGAATTCATACTAAACACACTTGCAAAAAATGGCATAACCAATGTGTCCACCGGATTAGGAAAAACAGGTGTGGTAGCGATTATTGAAGGTCAGAAGGATGGCCCAACAATTGGACTAAGATCCGATATGGACGCTTTGCCGATACTCGAAATTTCCGACATTCCCCACAAGTCAAACGAGAATGGGAAGATGCATGCCTGTGGGCATGACGGTCATACAGCAATGTTACTGGGTGCCGCGCAATATTTGCAGGAAACACGTAATTTTGCTGGCCGCGTTGCCTTAGTCTTCCAACCGGCTGAAGAAGGCGGCGTTGGAGCAAATGCAATGATTAAAGATGGGCTATTTGAAAAATTCGACATCTTGGAAATTTATGGCATGCACAATATGCCAGGATTACCAGTTGGCGAATTTGCACTGTGCCATGGCCCATCTCATGCAGCAGCCGACACATTTGAAATCCAAATCGAAGGCAACGGATCACACGCCGCTCGTCCCCACCACGGAAACGATCCTATTGCGGCTGCAAATGCGATTTATAATGCAATACAGACCATAATCACGCGCGATACCGACCCCATACGCAATGGCTTGATCTCAGTGACCGCAATCCAATCTGGAGAAGCGTTTAATGTGGTGCCACAATATGCTGTGATGCGGGGCACCGTGCGCACATTGCACGCCGACACCCAAAACATCATTGAAAAGCGCATTGGAGAAATCTGTGAGGGGGTAGATCTGAGCCACAAGGTAAAGATCAAGCTGGACTATCAACGCAAATGCCCAATCAACACCAACCATCGTGACCCGTCAGAGTACGCCCTCAAGGCGGCCCGTAGCGTGGCCGGCAAAGCCGCTGTTGACGAAAATTGCCCCCCACGACTGGGTGGTGAGGACTTCTCATTTATGTTGGCGAAAGTCCCTGGTGCCGTCATCAACTTGGGGAACGGCGACACTCCAGGGCTGCATAATCCCAAATTCGATTTTGCAGACGAAGCGATCCCTTACGGCATTTCGTTCTGGACAAAGCTTGTCGAAACACGCCTTCCATTGGAGCTGTAAAATTAAAAATCAGCATCAGATTGCTAGCTTGGAGAACGAGAAATGTTTCAGGAGTTCGTGGAAGAGCGTATTGAAGGAGATGGTGCGACTTTGTTCGTCCGCCGCGCTGGACCACAAGGTGCGCCACCGATCGTCCTACTTCATGGATACCCGCAAACATCTGCCATGTGGCACGGGGTGGCACCCATACTGGCGCGCTCGTATCAGGTCGTTTGTCCGGATTTGCGCGGATATGGTAGCTCAGATAAGCCAGCGTCAAATGCATCGCACGAGCCTTATTCAAAACGCGTTATGGCTAATGACATTGTCGCGATCATGCGGCACTTGGGACATGAACGATTTCTTGTTGGTGCCCATGACAGGGGTGCGCGGGTGGCACATCGGATGGGTTTAGATCATCGCAATCACGTTGCAGCCATGGCTTTGCTAGACATCGCCCCAACCCGCGAAATGTATGCAGAGACCAGCGTTGCGTTCGCTCAGGCGTATTGGCACTGGTTCTTTTTGACCCAGCCAAACCCGCTACCAGAACAAATGATCGGAGCTGATCCTGAAGGGTTTTGGAAGTTGAAATGCTTTAATCAAGCGCGCGGCGAAAACCCATTTTCTAACGACGCTCTGACTGAATACCTGAGTGCCTTCGCAGATCCCAACGTCATTCATGCAAGCTGCGAAGACTACCGCGCAGCCGCTAGCATCGACATCGAACATGACGATGCCGATCAGGGCCAAAAACTCGATATGCCCATCTTGATGCTCTGGGCGAAACGCGGTGTGATCGAGACATGCTTTGATGCGCTTGGCCTCTGGCGTCAGCGGGCTGAGAGTGTTGAGGGCGAAGCCCTCGACACCACACATTACATGGCCGAAGAAATCCCAGACGATATAGCCACGCGCATGTCCAATTTCTTTGCTCGAAACCCAATCCATGCGGAGACCACTAAATGAGCCGGACACTTTATGACAAATTAGTCGATGCCCACAAGGTTTGCGATCTGCCCGATGGCGATATGTT
>ENA-OQVM01003518-OQVM01003518.1-marine-metagenome-genome-assembly--contig:-NODE-3518-length-16886-cov-6.334345_pt1 | contig 16886 bp, 15 predicted proteins | sample MGYA00237776_ERZ505498 | MGnify/ENA primary metagenome ERZ505498 (study PRJEB26159, sample SAMN06265151) | marine metagenome | isolation source: Helgoland LTER site | place: Germany:Helgoland, sampling... | reverse complement strand
CTGATGTCTAAGCCACGGAGCATGTCAGAGCCCAAAGGGCGGGGGTGCCCCCGCGATGATTATAGCCACTCACCGCGGACAACCTGCCGGTAAATCGACGAAAGCCAACTGTCGCCCGCCGCATCAGTCGAAAGGCCTTCACCCGTCAGCAAAGCAAAGCTGGATTCGTACCATTCGCTCGACTGGTAGTTAAAGCCCAAGATCGCGCCTGCTGTCTGGGCCTCTTCAACCAAACCAAGCGACAAGTAGCTTTCTACCAAACGATGCAAGGCTTCTGGTGTGTGCGAGGTTGTCTGGAAGTCCTCGACCACGGTACGGAACCTATTGGATGCCGCCACATAGTTACCGCGCTTGAGATAGAAACGTCCGATTTCCATTTCCTTGGCCGCAAGATGGTCAAAGGCGAGATCGAATTTCAGAACAGAGGTGCTGGCGTATTCGCTGTCGGGATACTGCTCAATCACACGGCGCAGCGATTGCAGCGCCTGAAATGTCAGCCCCTGGTCGCGCCCGACCTCGTCGATCTGGTCATAATATGACAAGGCCAGCAGGTAGGCGGCATAAGCAGCGTCTTCCTCGGCAGGGTAAAAATCAAGGAAGCGCTGCGCCGATGCGCGGCTGTTTGGGTAATCTTCGTCGCGGTGATAGGCAAATGCCTGCATTATCAATGCGCGTTGCGCAAACTCGGAATACGGATAAAGCCGCTCGATTTCGCCAAAGGTGAAAGCCGCGTCATCAGGATTGCCGCTCTCAACTTGCCGTTCACCGCGCTCAAAAATCTCTTGGGCGGTCAGACCATCAAGGGGTTCACCCCCGCGTTCACCACTGCACGCAACCAAGACGGCCAAACTCATCACAGCGCCAACACGAAACATCCACCGCTTGGTGTTGTCCAATCTGACTGACATTCTCACGTCCTCGCTTACACATGACTACTCATCCGAGGCGCGATGCGCATTCGGTTCGGCCTTGGTCTAACATAGAAAAATCGGGGGCAAAATGCCTTTTGAAGCGTCTGGGTTCAACTGTGGGTGGGTGACGCTTAGGCGACTGCTTCCAGATCAGCCATGCTGACGCCGACACCGGGCAGACGGGCCGCAATTTTGACGTCGCAAGTCACAAAGCGCCATGCATCTGGTTGATCAAACAAAGCCCGCAGCAGCTTGTTTGTCATGGCATGGCCCGCACGTGACCCAGTATAGCGGCCAAGGATCGGCGCGCCTGCGGTATAAAGATCGCCCAAGGCATCCAGCATCTTGTGACGCACGGCTTCATCTGCGTGCCGCAGACCACCTGGTGTCAAAACTTTCTCGCCGTCGACCACAACCGCATTTTCGATCGAGCCACCCAGTGCAAGCCCATTGGCATGCATAGCAGCCACATCGGAAGAGCGGCAGAACGTCCGGCTGTCGCACAGCTCGCGCACAAAGGCGCCGTTTGCCATGTTCAGCGTCTTTTGCTGCTTGCCGATGGCCGCGTCTGGAAATTCGATATCAAATTCAATCTGGAGCGTTGTCGCCGGAGACAGCTTTGCAGTGGCCCCACCTTCTGACACTTCGACGTCGCGCAAGATCTCGATCGCGCGCAACGGCGCTGACAAGCGTGACAGCCCGGCGGCCACGATACCCCGGACAAAGGCCGCAGCACTGCCGTCCAAAATGGGCACTTCGGGACCATCAATATCGATCAGCGCATTATGCACGCCACATCCGGCCAGTGCGGCCATCAGATGCTCGATCGTTGAGACGGTCACACCTTCTGCGTTGCTGAGACGGGTGTTCAGCGGCGAAACAATAACGTCAGCAAAAAGCGCTGGCAGTTTCGGACGCCCGGTTACATCGGTGCGGCGGAACACGATGCCCGAATTCGCCGCCGCAGGATGCAAGACAACACGCACAGCTTCGCCAGAGTGCAACCCAGTGCCCTCGAATATGACGTCTGTTTTAAGAGTCGTTTGCACGCCTGTTTCGCCTTTGCAGCATTTTTCTCGATATCCCTGAACTAGGGTGCATTTACCAAGGTCTCAACTCACTCTTTACGACGGTCTGAAACACTTGTGTCACAAACTGTGGCAGGACTAAGGCAACCTCCACAACATCCTGTAAACAAAAGAAAAAGGCCGCGCAATTGCGGCCTTCTCTTAAACTTCGACGTCACGTCGCGGCGTTAAATATGTCGCAATCAATTCGCTTGGCGGCGTAAGAATGCTGGAATTTCGATCTTTTCTTGATCATCGCCTTGCTCTTCCTCGTGGCGCAACGGCGTCACTTGAGGCTGCGCACGCGCAGGTTGCTGCGGTGCGCCGTCCGCTTGGGCCCCTGTCATTCGGTTGATCAACGAATTGATTCCAAAACGTGGCTTATCCGCCTCTGTCGGAGCGGCTGAAACCGCCGCTTGCTGAGGTGACTGCGCATTTGGCACGCGGCTCACCGCGGCCTGTAGGCGCGCTAGCGCTTCTGGTGAAGGCGTTCCCGGGGATGATACTGAACGCGGCGCGACGAAGTTGTCGGCTTCGGTCATCGCGGGTTCCGCACGTGGTGTATATGCTGGCGGCGGCAGATCATCGACAGCGGCTTGCGGTGCCGGTGCACGCTCATAAGCGACAGCTGGTTCTGCGGGCACGTCCAACTCTTCGAACAAAGTCCGCTCTTGTGGTGCCGGTTCTGCTGTTGCCGCTACTGCGGCTGGCATTTCCTGCTGTGGCTCTTCAACGGCAGGCGCTGCCTCGACTACAGGAGCCAACGGTGCAGCCATAGAGCGGCGCGGAACAGGTGTTTCGAGCTCTTTCGCGATTGCGTCAATCCCTGTCGCAACAACAGACACACGCATTTTGCCTTCCATGCTGGTATCCAGCGTGGAGCCCACGATGATGTTCGCGTCGCCATCAACCTTTTCACGAATCTTGTTGGCAGCTTCGTCCAGCTCAAACAGCGTCAGATCATAGCCACCGGTAATGTTGATCAGGACACCCTTTGCGCCTTCCAGAGAGATTTCATCCAGAAGCGGGTTCGCAATCGCCTTCTCTGCGGCCTGAATGGCGCGGTTTTCGCCCTCGGCTTCGCCTGTGCCCATCATCGCCTTGCCCATTTCATCCATGACAGCGCGCACATCCGCAAAGTCGAGGTTGATCAGGCCGGGACGGACCATCAGGTCAGTCACACCTTTGACGCCTTGATAAAGAACATCATCAGCAAGCGCGAAGGCTTCGGTGAATGTCGTGTTTTCGTTCGCCAGGCGGAACAGGTTCTGGTTCGGAATGATGATCAGCGTATCGACAACTTTCTGAAGGGCCTCAACGCCTTCTTCAGCCTGCTTCATGCGCTTTGCACCTTCGAACTGGAAGGGCTTGGTCACAACGCCGACAGTCAGAACGCCCAACTCGCGGGCGGCTTGTGCGATGATTGGGGCGGCACCTGTACCAGTACCACCGCCCATACCTGCGGTGATGAAACACATGTGTGCACCGGCAAGGTGATCGACGATTTGCTCAATGCTCTCTTCAGCAGCAGCGGCACCAACGGTGGCCCGCGCGCCAGCACCTAAGCCTTCGGTCACTTTCAGGCCCATCTGGATCTTTGCAGAGGCACGCGATTGTTGCAGTGCTTGTGCATCGGTGTTCGCAACGACGAATTCGGTGCCATCAAGCTCTTGCTCGATCATATTATTCACGGCGTTGCCGCCTGCGCCACCCACACCAAATACGGTGATCCGTGGTTTCAGTTCGTCGTGTCCCGGAAGGGAAAGATTCAAAGTCATAACTCGATCCGCCTGTTTTTTATTGCCCGTGCCCGCGGGCGTTCACTGCTAAATTAGACTCACAATAACGTTGTGATGCTGAAAGGTCACGTTAAAAACACAAAATTGCCACCAAATATAGACAAATACCTATTCTTTACCGCGCCATTTCGACGGACAGGCAAGATATTGCGTATTACCAGTTATCTTTAAACCATTTTACCGCCCGCTTCAGCGATCTTGCCGGGTAATTGTCGGCTGGGATTTCAAAGTCCCACCATTCGTCTTGTGGGTTGGCCGCAAAAAGCGTCAGCCCAACCGCACTTGAAAATGCCGGCCCGATCGCCGCCTGTGGCAAACCTTGCACGCGCAAAGGACGCCCCAACCGGACCTGCTGCCCGAGGATTTTGCTGGCCAGTCCATCAAGTCCCGGAATTTGGCTGCCGCCCCCAGTCAATACGATCTGTTGGCCGGGCAGATGTTCAAATCCGGCCGCGTCCAACCGTTCGCGGACTTCTTCCAAGACCTCTTCGACGCGCGGACGCATAATTCCGATCAGTTCGGCGCGGCTAACGGTGCGCCGGTCATGTTCCCAATCTCCGGTATCCCCGCCAATCTCTATCATCTCGCGGTCGTCCATCCCGGTTGCCATGACGCCACCATAGAAGGTCTTGATCCGTTCAGCCGTGGCAGCGGGGATTTGCAGGCCCATAGAAATATCTGAGGTGACATGGTCACCGCCCATCCGCACTGCGTCGGCGAAGATCATGTGTTTTTTCATAAAGACCGAAATGCCAGTGGACCCACCACCAAGGTCAATACAAGCGGCGCCCAATTCCTGTTCGTCTTCCACCAAAGACGACATGCCAGACACATATGCCGAAGACGCAATTCCCGCCAATTCGAGGTCGCAACGTTTGATGCAATAAAAGATGTTCTGAATAGCTGTCGCATCAACCGTCAGCATGTGCATGTCGGTCTTCAACTCAGTGCCGATTTGCCCACGTGGATCCGCGAGACCCGTCCTGTGATCAAGCGCGAAATTCACCGGTTGCGCATGCAGTACATCGCGGTTCGCGCCGTAGTCAGGCACATCGCAGGACGCCATCACCTGACTGATGTCTTGCTCCGTCACCATGCCGCCAGCAACATTCAGCGTCCCATCAAGCCCGTAAGAGCGCGGGCGCGCACCGGACAAACAGGCAATCACGTGATCTACACGCACATTCGCCATCTTCTGGGCAGCCTGCACAGCCGTCCGGATCGCCCGTTCTGTCTCCTGCATCGCGTCGATTTCGCCAAAGCGCACACCGCGCGATCGCGTCGTGGCCGCCCCGATAACCCGAAACTGCGACTGTCCGGCAAGCGAACCCACACCGTCTCCGCTGCGAAACTGCTCTGGCCCGTCAAAGCGCAGTACCAAGCAAGCAATCTTGGATGTTCCTATATCCAAAATGGCCACCACGCCCCGCTGCATCGCTGCTTTGCGCATTTGCCGCATGGCCCTTTGGCTGTCGTACAGATCGCCCATTTAGTTGTCCGCTCCATTGTCGTTTATTATTGTGCTTACCCGACGCATTGCGTCGGCTGCCTCTTCGTTCATGCGCAGTGTTGGCCGCGCTGCATTGCGCATATCCACAACCGCGACATCGCGGTTCAGCATGTCTTGCGCTTGGTTCAAAGCGATCACGCGGTCCAATGCCGGCACCGGCCGATCACCGGGCAAAAGAATACGCTGGTCGCGATCCAGGACCATGTCCCAACGCCGTTCGCCCATCCGGACCAAGCCGCGAACACGAGTGATCAGCGGCCCAGCGGCATCGAAAATCTCAAGCGCTTCTGCGATGTGCTCTTCCGCGCCATCACCCGCAATCAAAGGTAAATCCAAACGGTCCGCCCGCGCCAATATCTGGCCTGACTGGACCCCCTCTGCATCGATCAAACGCAAAGTTGCAGCATCACGCCACAAAGCGACCGGCACACGAGGGTTCAAGCGCACCTCCAAAGTACCCGCCTGCCCGACCCGTACGCTGGCTGACTTGATCGGATCGAGCGCTTCGATATCTGCACGCATTTTTTCAAGATCAAGATCGAACGACGATAAAGGAAACTCTGTCGGCAACAATGCAGTAACTTCGGTCATTGCCACGGGGTCACCACCAGTAACGTTCATGGTCTGCACCATAAACTGCGGGCGCTGCTGAAAGCCTTGTTTGGTGCTTGCGATCGTCGCCGCCAATTCGGCCCGGTTCTCCGGCTTGGAATACCACGATCCGGCTATCGCAAGGATCAACAGGATTGGGACACCAATGCGAACCGTCCCGCGAAAGCCCGGCGTTAACATCAAGCGCTGATACCTGTAACCCAGCCGCGACGGTGCGGGATCACGCGGTGTCGCGTCAGAGGCAGTGCGGCGGATCAACGATCGCATGACGCGTCCTCCACCATCCAGCGGCAAAGTTGAGGGAAAGTGACGCCCACGTGGGCTGCCTGTTCAGGCGTGAGTGACGTGGGCGTCATCCCGGGCTGGGTGTTGGTTTCGAGCAGGATCAGGCCGTCAATGCCGCGGCTTTCGTCCCAACGGAAATCGGTACGGCTGACACCGCGGCAGCCAAGTGCATTATGGGCGCGCAGCGCGTATTCCATACAAGCGTCGAAAATCTCTGCAGGGATATCAGCCGGAAGCACATGGCGCGATCCACCGGGCGCATATTTGGCATGATAGTCGTACCAGCCATGGGTGATGATATCTGTGACCGTCAAAGAGCGGTCACCCATCACCGTTGTGGTCAGCTCACGCCCCGGCGCGAACGCCTCAACCATCACCTCATCGGGCATGTCATCGGCAAGATCCGGCGGGCCGTTCGCGTCTTCGTGGACGATGTAAATTCCGACGCTGGACCCTTCATTGTAGGGCTTCACGACATAAGGCGGCGGCATCACGTGCGCTGCACGGACTGCCGCAGCTGAGGCCAGCACGCTATCAACGACTGGCAGACCAACTTTGCGATAAACGTCTTTAGTCCGCTGCTTGTCGAGCGTTAGAGCAGACGCAAGAATACCCGAATGTGTGTACGGAATTCGCAGCCATTCCAGCAATCCTTGGATCGCACCATCCTCACCCCAGCGGCCATGCAGAGCGTTAAACACAACATCAGGAGCAATCTCGATCAGACGCGCAGCGACGTCGGGGCCAGCGTCGACCTCAACCACTTCACATTCTGCGTCCCGTAAAGCTGCTGCGCATTCACGGCCCGAACTCAGCGAAACTTCGCGCTCCGCAGATGGGCCGCCCATGAGGACAACAACTTTCGGGTTTGTCCTGCTCGACATACCCTACCGCCTTTACGCGGGCCTTTTGCGACCCGTCATTTATTGCGACCTTTGCCTAAGGTCAGAGCCATTTTGGCCCGTTATTTCGCAGGCATTTCATCCGAACGATGACCGACCCGCTTAATTTCCCATTCTAGCTCAATCCCTTGGCTAGCGTAAACCTTTTTCCGCACCAACTCGCCCAAATCCTCAAGGTCGGCGGCAGTGGCATTTCCTGTGTTGGTCAGAAAGTTGGAATGCTTGGTGTTCATGACCGCGCCACCGATGGACGCGCCGCGCATGCCAGCGCCGTCTATAACCTTCCATGCCTTCAGGTCATGCACGTCATCGGCCTGCCCTGTCGACGAAAATCCGGCGGGATTGCGGAAGGTTGAGCCTGCCGTGCGGTCCTTGGTGGGTTGGGTTTCATCACGTTTTGCAAGCTGATCGATCATACGCTGCTGCAGCATTTCGGATGCCGCTTTTGGTGGCGACAGACGCGCCGACACGATCACTGCGCCCTTAGGCAACGTGCTTTGGCGATAGGCCAATTGCAGCGCATCAGCAGTGACCTCAGTGATAGTTCCATCGCGCAAGACAACGGTCACCGATTGCAGCACATCCGCCATATAGGTGCCGTAACAACCCGCGTTCATCCGCACAGCGCCCCCGATTGTGCCAGGGATGGTGCGCAAGAAGGTGAGGTCCAAGCCCGCATCTGCCGCCTTACGCGCGACATGAGCATCAAGCGCTGCGGCACCAACCGTCGCCTCATCGTCTCCGATTTCAATGCCGTTAAAGCCACGCCCCATGCGGATAACAACACCACTGATCCCGCCATCGCGCACGATCAAGTTGCTACCAACCCCCATCGGGAAAACTGGAACTGCAGGATCGAGCGCGGTAAGGAAATCTGAAAGGTCTTCGACATCGGCCGGCTGAAACAAAACCTCGGCCGGGCCACCGACACGCATCCACGTCAGATCAGCAAGAGGCCGCTGAGCTGTCAGAGTTCCGCGCACCGTTGGCAATTCAAGCATCTACCGTGTTTTCCTTCTTAAACCAGCCAACAAGTCCACCAAGCAATGCACCTACGCCAGCGGGGGCGCTCAGTCCGATGAGCGCAAGTAAATAACCCAGACCGTCCCACCCGGTTGTTTCCCTCAATCCCAATAACATAGCAACCGTAAAGCATAACCACAGCAAGCCCATGGTGATCAAACCGCCTTTAAAGCGCGTCTTCCCAAAGAAGAAGCATAGGAACAGCGACACCAAGAACACCACCAAGGGAACGCTGTAAATTAGCAGATCTTCACCATTCATCTTTCATCTCCATCTGTGAGTCGCGCTCAAGAAAAACCTCGCGCGGCGCGAGCATATTACCCTTCCTGCACCCTACCGCCTTTGACCCATGCAATGATCGCACCTACCAAACCACCTAGGCCGATTGGCACACAAGCCCCAACCAGAACAAGCGCGTAAAAGACCACGTCCCAGCCATCAGCGCAGTACATTCCAAAGGACATTATTCCTGTAAACCCGACCCAAAGCGCACCCATGATTGACAGGCCCAAATTGGTTTTTCGTGTGCCAAGAAAGAAAGCCAAGTAGACGGCGGCCGTAAAGATCAGGGTTCCGACCGCCAATAGTATTATTGCATCATCAGGCATGATTATCTCCAATTTGAACATTGTTCATTTATATGGCAAATATATGAACCCCGTTCAAGTCTTTTCTTCCACATTCTTATTAACGCGCTTTCCGGTCGTCCTGACGCCGCAAGAGCCACCCCAAAAAGGCGCCTGCTGTGCTGCCCAAGAGTGCGGGGACACAGACCAACATCGCAACAGTCATTGCAAAGACGGGATCGATCCCGAAAGGCCGCCCGCTGGCATAGATGAGGATAACCAGCGTTGCTCCGATCACTGAAGCTATCGTCAAAGCCATTCCACTTTGCCCTGAGCGCATGAATTTGGTCAACATCACAAACGGTAAGCCCCCGCAGATCAGCATCACGCCCAGTACCAAAAGCTGTGTCATGTCATCTAGCCCCGAACGTTCGTTTCAGCCTCTGCCAAAGGAAATAAACGGGCCACCGCAAAACCGAACCGCCGACGACGAGAGAAATCGCACCCATCAAGAAGCCATCCTGCCACGTAATCCAAACGAGCAGAGGCACACCCACTGCAATCAGCACATAGGCCCGCCGCCAGTGATTGTCGTTTGACGGAAAAGCCGACATGACAAAGGCCAAGACAACCCAAAGCCCAATCAGAATGAACGGATCGGTCACGCCTTTAGGCGGGCAGGCAATGCATTTGCCCACGCGCTGATCGTACCAGCCCCAAGACAGACAACCATATCACCCGGCTTGGCCTGCTCACGCACGAGGCGCTCCAGATCTTCTTCTGACTCGACCACGCGCGCATGGCGATGCCCATGACGGATCAGTCCAGCGACCAGATCACGATGGCTCGCCCCCTCGATAGGGTCTTCGCCAGCTGAGAAAACTTCCGAAATACCGACCACATCGGCGTCGTTAAAGCAGGCGCAGAATTCATCAAAGTGATGCGACAGTCGGCTAAACCGGTGCGGCTGGTGCACCGCGATGACGCGGCCTTCGGTTGATTGGCGGGCCGCTTTGAGCACGGCCGCAATTTCAACCGGATGGTGACCGTAATCATCAATGATCGTCACGCCACCCACTTCGCCGACTTTCGTAAAGCGGCGATTAACCCCTTTGAACCCTTTCAAGGCGGCGCGGATTTCATCCTTCTTCATGCCCAAATGACGGGCAACTGCGACGGCGGACAAAGCGTTCGAGACGTTGTGATCCCCCGGCATTGGCAGTTCACACCCTTCGATGACAGCATCTTCGGCCTGCAATGCGATATCAAAATGTGCAATTCCAGCCTTATAGGTCAGGTTCATCGCCCGAATATCAGCCTGCGTATTGAAACCGTACGTTACAACGCGGCGATCAGTGATTTTGCCTACCAAAGCTTGGACATCCGGATCATCGGTGCAACACACAGCCAGCCCGTAAAACGGGATATTGGACACAAAGTCGTAAAAGCCCTGATGCAGAGCCTCCTCGGTTCCCCAATGCTCCATATGCTCGGGATCGATATTCGTCACGATTGCAATGGTCGCAGGCAAACGGTTGAAAGTGCCGTCACTTTCGTCCGCCTCAACGACCATCCATTCACCCTGCCCCATGCGGGCATTCGAGCCATAGGCGTGAATGATGCCACCGTTAATCACAGTCGGATCAATCCCGCCTTCATCCAGCAAGGCCGCAACCATCGTGGTTGTTGTCGTTTTGCCGTGCGTTCCCGCAACAGCGACATTCGACTTCAAGCGCATCAGCTCGGCCAGCATCTCGGCCCTGCGCACGACAGGCAGCCCCTTGGCGCGCGCTTCATCCAGCTCCGGGTTCCCCGGTTTGATGGCCGACGAAATCACGATTACTTCAGCGCCTTCAAGGTTCTCAGCACGCTGGCCTTCAAAGATAATTGCGCCCAGCGATTTCAGACGGTCCGTGATCTTAGAGGCCTTAAGATCGGACCCCTGTACAGTATAACCATGGTTCAGAAGCACTTCGGCAATGCCGGACATACCAATGCCGCCAATACCCACAAAGTGGATTGGGCCCACATCAAGGGGCAGTTTCGTTGCTGCATTCATTCTTAGGTCCCCATCCATCATTTTTCGCCCGCCTCTGCCAGATTTTCAACCAATTGTACAAGGCGCTCGGTCGCGTCTGGCACACCGCAGGCCAAGGCCGCCTTCGCCATTTTCAGCATCCCTCGCTCGTCTGACAGCAGATCGGTTAACTTCGCGGTCAAAGGAGCCACATCAAATTGCGCCTCTGTCATCAGAACAGCAGCGCCCGCCTCAACCAACTGGCGGGCATTCGCCGTCTGCTCGTCGCGGATCGCGCCTGCATAAGGCACCCAGATCGCGGGGCGGCCAATGACGCTCACATCCGCCACCGTGGATGCGCCCGACCGCGAGATCACCAATTGCGCATCAACCATCCGGCGCGGCACATCATCAAAGAAGGTCTGCACATCGGCCTGAATGAGTTCGCTTTCGTAATAGTCTTTCACCCGCTCTAGGTCTTCTGGGCGGGCCTGATGGCTCACGCGAATATTGCGTCGGATCTGTTGCGGCAGCGCGGAAATCGCGGGCGGCACAACATCCGACATCACCCGCGCACCCTGCGACCCGCCCATCACAAGGATCGACATCGGGTAATCGCCAGGTGGAATATAGGGGGAGCCGGCATGCTCTAGGATCGCCGCGCGCACCGGGTTACCGGTATGCTGGCCTTCGACCTTGCCAGGCAGCGCGGTAGGCCAAGTCCCGCATGCAATCTGGTCAACGCGCTTGGCAAAAAGCTGGTTCACGCGACCTAAAACGCCGTTTTGCTCATGGATCATTCGCGGAATACGCAATGCCCAAGCAGCCGCCATCGCAGGAATAGCCGGGTATCCACCAAAGCCCACCACAACGGTTGGGCGATCCCGAAACATGCGCCATTTCGCAGCGCCGATACCCGCAACAATGCGAAACGGCACCATCAGCTTTTGTGCAATACCGCCCCGTGCAAAGGTCGCACTGCCGACAACATTGACCTCAACCGCATCAGGGAAACCACCTGTGTAGCGCGCACCGCGCGCATCGGTTGACAGTTTGACACGCCACCCCTTTGCCAACATTGCTTCGGCCAAAGCTTGCGCGGGAAACATATGCCCGCCAGTCCCGCCAGCCGCGATAATCAACAGTGGTGCGGTCATCGGTTTGCACGCCGCAACAGGATATCCCCCATCGCGCCCTGTGGCCTGCTGCGTGTGAAAGCCAACAGCATTCCAACGGCAATCCCACCAGCGATCAATGACGAACCACCGTAAGAAACAAACGGCAAGGTCATACCCTTGGCGGGTAGCAACCGCACAGCAACACCCATGTTGATCATGGCTTGCACACCAAAAATGCAAACCAATCCAGTGCCGGCAAGACGGACAAAAATGTCGCGTTCCTTCATCAAACGCAGCAAAGAACGGACCACAATCACCGCATAAAGCGCAATGATCACCAAAACACAGATCAACCCGTATTCCTCTGCCGCCACGGCAATGATAAAATCGGTGTGGGCATCAGGCAGTGACCACTTCACTTGGCCCTCGCCCACGCCCACCCCAAAGAATCCACCTTCACGGATCGCATTGGTGGCATAGCCAAGTTGGGTATTGGGATCGAGATCAGGTGACAGAAAGCCATCAATGCGGCGGGCAAAATGCTCGGAGTTTGAATAGGCGATTGTGCCGCCAAACACGACCAGCCCCGCGAGAACAATCAACAGTAGCATGGGTGCACCGGCGACGAAATACATCACACCCCAGGCAAAAAGGATCAGTGCTGCTTGCCCAAAGTCGGGCTGCATCGCGAGCATCAGCACAATGATCATTGTGAGCACAAAGGAATATATCTTGCCCGGCGGGCCGCCCAAGTGCTGCGAGGCCGCCAATAGCCAAGCGGTCATCACCACAAACCCGGGCTTTAAAAATTCAGATGGTTGCATCGAGGCAAAGCCGAGCGAATACCAACGCGTGGCCCCTTTGCCAAAGTCCGTGCCAAACATCGGCAGGAACGCCAAGGCTACAAAGGCACACAAAAAACCCAAGACAGCCAATCTGCGCACAAGCGTCGGCGACATCATCGACACAACAAACATCACTGTCATCGCCATGCCACCAAAGATCGCTTGGCGGGTCACGTAATGGAACGGCTCCAACCCGTTTTTGGCAGCGAGCGGCGGCGAAGATGCCAAGCCCAAAAGCAAGCCAATCCCAAACAACAGCAGGATGCAAGACATCGTCCACTTATCAATTGTCCGCCACCATCGGGGCAGAACCGGGTCGCCGGAGTGTACCGGGACCGTCCCATAGACCATTTCCGTCATGGATCACCGCTCATTTGCCTACATCGCCCGTTTTCCGGGTCTGCCTACACCTTAACCGCCAATTGCCTACGATTCCACTGAAAAACTGCCCGTTAGGCTTTCTATGTCCAATCAGACTTCCGCCGGAGGCGTGATCAAATTTGCAAAATTTGATCTCCCCCACTGCATGGGCCATATGGGCCAGCATGAACTATGAAACTCTGATCATCGGCGCAGGTGCCGCAGGCATGATGTGCGCAGCACATGCAGGCCCCGGCGTGTTGATCGTCGACCACGCCAAAGCGCCGGGTGAAAAGATCAGAATTTCCGGCGGCGGGCGCTGCAACTTCACCAATCTGCATGCCAGCCCACAGAATTTCATCAGCCAGAACAAACACTTCTGCAAATCTGCTTTGGGCCGGTACACCCAGTGGGATTTCATTGATCTCATTGATCAGTATCGCATCGCCTGGCACGAAAAAATACTTGGCCAGCTGTTTTGCGACAACAGTGCCAAGGACGTCATCGCCATGCTGCGGGCCGAGATGGACAAGGCAGGCGCGCAGCTGTGGCTACAGACATCCGTTGGCGAGATCAGTCATGATGGCAGCGCATTCCACGTTGCCCTGTTACGCGAAGGACGCACCCAAATAGTCACCGTCCGCAATTTGGTGGTCGCCTGTGGCGGAAAATCAATCCCCAAGATGGGCGCGACGGGTCTTGGTTACCAAATTGCCGCGCAGTTTGAACTGCCGGTGATTACACCGCGCCCCGGCCTTGTGCCGCTGACCTTTTCTGATGACAAATTCAAACCCCTCGCTGGTGTCGCGACACCGGCACGCGTGTCTGCACATGGCGCCAGCTTTGATGAGGCAATTCTCTTCACACACCGTGGTCTCTCTGGCCCCGCCATTCTGCAAGCCTCATCTTATTGGCATGAAGGCGAGACGATCAGCGTCAACTTGATCCCGTCAGGTGATTTGTTGTCACATTTGCAAAGCCACCGGCAAAGCGATGGGCGCAAAGCACTTTCCACTGTCCTTTCCCAATATCTGCCCGCGCGTCTGGTCGATCACCTGAAAGACGCGTTGACCATCGATGGAAATATCGCGGACCAGAGTGATGCAAAGCTCAGCGCGCTTTGTGACGGGTTGGCCGATTGGACACTGATGCCCGCCGGCTCAGAAGGATATCGCACTGCTGAGGTCACGCTGGGCGGGATTGATACAGATGCCTTGTCGTCCAAGACGATGGGCGCAAAATCTGTTCCGGGTCTCTATTTTATTGGCGAATGTGTGGACGTGACCGGCTGGCTCGGTGGTTACAACTTCCAATGGGCGTGGTCCTCGGGATGGGCGGCGGGACGGGCGATTTCGGGACAGTAAGGTGGATCTTGATCCACCTTACTCCAACGCATCCTTCACGCATGCGATGAAGTCATCACCGCGTTTTTCAAAACTGTCGTATTGATCGAAGGACGCCGTCGCAGGCGCAAGCAGCACCACTTCTCCCGATTGCGCGTCAGCGGTCGCTTTGGCGACGGCAACTGCCATTGTCGTGCAGACCTCTGCGTTAACGCCTACCAATTGCCGCGCGAAATCAGCGGCCTCACGCCCGATGACATAGGCCTTTGCCACGTGATCCAGATGCGGGATCAAGCTGTCCAAGCCGCCCTCTTTTTGCAGCCCCCCGCAAATCCAGCGCACCCTCGGGAAGGCCTGCAAGGCCTTCGCGGCACTATCTACGTTCGTGGCCTTGCTGTCGTTCACGAAGGTCACGCCGTCTTTCTCTGCAATGACCTGACTGCGATGCGGCAGACCTGGATAGGTTTTCAACGCCTGCTCAATCCCTTTCGGGCCTAGCCCCAATGTCCGGCAGGCCGCATAGGCAGCGCAGGCATTCTGGTGATTATGCGCACCCGGCAGTCCGATCACACCACGCAAATCAATCGCGCCAACCTGACGGCCCTTGCGGTGCTCGGCCAAGAACCCTTTGCGCACAAAAACGTTCCATCCCTGCCCTGTCAGTTTTCGCCCAGACGACACACGGATCACACGGTCATCCGCCGGGCCCTCAATCAATTGGTTGGCGATGTAACGGCCTTCCGGCTCGTCCACACCGATCACCGCGCGATCTGGTCCGCCTTCGGCAAACAAACGACGCTTGGCAGCAAAGTAACCACCCAATCCGGCATGTCGGTCCAGATGGTCGGGGGTGAGGTTCGTAAACACAGCCACATCCGGCGTCATCGAGCGGGCCAAATCAGTTTGGTAAGATGAAAGTTCCAGCACAACAACTTCGCCGTCATGTGCCGGTTCAATATCCAAAACTCCGCGTCCGATATTACCCGCCAACTGCGCAGGACGCCCGTTCTCGACCAGAATGTGATGGATCAAAGCCGCCGTCGTCGATTTCCCGTTTGAGCCAGTCACCGCAATCACCCGCGGGGTGGTGTCAAAACCTTCCCAATCCGATGTCGCGAAGGACCGAAAGAACAATCCAATATCGTTGTCGACGGGAACATCAGCATCCCACGCCGCAGCGATAACGCGATTGGGTGCCGGATAAAGGTGGGGGATGCCCGGACTCACGATCAGGCAAGCCACATCCTCGAACGCGCCAGCCTTGGTGAGGTCACGCAACTCAAGTCCGGCTTCTTCAGCGGCCTCGCGTGCAACAGCGCTGTCATCCCAGACGACAGCTGTCGCGCCTCCGGCCTCCAGCGCCGCCGCAGCAGCCCATCCAGTCCGTCCCAGTCCAAGAACGGCAACTGTCCGGCCTGTGTATCCTTGAACTGGTATCATTACCGCACCTTCAATGTCGCCAGACCAATCATCGCAAGGATCAACGAGATGATCCAAAAGCGGATGACGATCTGCGGTTCGGCCCAGCCTTTTTTCTCATAGTGGTGATGGATCGGCGCCATCAAGAAGACCCGCTTGCCGGTTTTCTTGAAGTACAGCACCTGAATGATCACACTCAACGCTTCGACAACAAAGAGACCACCGACAATCGCCAGCACAATCTCGTGTTTCGTGGCAACCGCAATTGCGCCCAGACCACCGCCCAGCGCAAGAGACCCAGTGTCGCCCATGAAAACCGCGGCAGGTGGTGCGTTGTACCACAAAAAACCCAAGCCCCCACCGATCAGTCCCATCGAAAAGATAAGAATTTCACCGGTTTGCGGCACGTAGTGCACGTCCAGATATTGGGTAAAGTCGGTGCGCCCTACGGCATAGGCGATCACGCCAAAGGTGCCAGCCGCGATCATCACAGGCATAATCGCAAGCCCATCTAGACCGTCGGTCAGGTTCACGGCATTGGCCGCCCCAACAATGACAATGATAGCAAACGGAATGAATAGAATACCCAAATTGATCAATGTGTCCTTGAAGATCGGCAAGGCCAGTTGGTTTGTCAGATCATCGGGATGATAGGCCGCGGCCCAATATCCGGCGACCCCAGCGATCAAAATACCCAGCAAAATACGCACTTTTCCCGACACGCCGGCCGTCGTTTGCTTGGAAACTTTGGCATAGTCATCTGCAAATCCGATGGCTGCAAACGACAAGGTCACAAACAAAACCATCCAGACAAACGGATTATCCAGTCGCGCCCATAGCAAGGTCGAGAATGTCAAAGCGCCCACAATCAACAAACCGCCCATGGTTGGCGTACCTGCTTTGACAAAATGTCCTTCGGGACCGTCGCCGCGGATCGGCTGACCCTTGCCTTGTTTGCGGCGCAACACGTTGATCAGTGGAGGACCGAAGATGAAGCCGAAAAGCAAGGCTGTCATAAATGCCCCGCCAGCCCGGAAGGTGATATAGCGGAACAGGTTGAAAAAGTCGCCGCCGTCCGAGAGTGCTGTGAGCCAGTATAACATCAGATA
>ENA-OQVM01003516-OQVM01003516.1-marine-metagenome-genome-assembly--contig:-NODE-3516-length-16894-cov-4.665458_pt1 | contig 16894 bp, 16 predicted proteins | sample MGYA00237776_ERZ505498 | MGnify/ENA primary metagenome ERZ505498 (study PRJEB26159, sample SAMN06265151) | marine metagenome | isolation source: Helgoland LTER site | place: Germany:Helgoland, sampling... | reverse complement strand
ATCCATTAGTTAGTGTGGGAGACACGTCGAACAAACAAACAACTAGCGCGCGCAATGGGTGGTCGCCACTGAAGATAATCCAGCTGGGGTGGTGCTCTAGGTAAAAATTGGTCGGGACGGCAGGATTTAACGGGCAGGCCCGCTGCTGCGACCACTTGACCCCGGCTATCGAGTAACCTCGGCAGGGGACAAGCCTATTTAGAGGCTTAGGAGTTTGAAAGAGGACCAAAAACTAGGCTGATCTGTTGAGCACCTGGCAGCGCTTCATCAAACGCCGTGAATTCTGGTCAAAATCATCGCGGCGATGTAGCACGCGGCGATTGTCCCAGATGATCAGGTCAAAAGGTTGCCACTGCTGCCGCCAGACATTTTCTGACAGGGCCGCGTAGGACCAGATTTCATCGAGCAGGGCTTCACTGGCAGCCAGTTCAAGGCCTGGGATGAAAGCCCACTCGCGACGGCCAAGATACAACGCCCGCTTGCCGGTTTCCGGGTGAGTAATGATGGCGGGGTGTTCGGCACCCGGTGCATCACGGGGATCGTCGAAAGGTTCAAAGCCTGGGCGAAGTTTGCCGATACTCGTGTGTGCGGCGTCGTGTTTGATAGAAAGGCATAGCAGGCGATCAACCAGCTCTTTCGGCATTGATTCGAGTGCGGCGCCCTGGTCGGCAAAATAGGTATCGCCACCTTCGTTAGGTATTTCTATGCCGAGCAGGATGCTGGCAGGCGGTGGCACTTCGACATAGGTCATGTCTGAATGCCAGTTCGCTTCAGAATTACCAAGTCCGCCGATGGGTTTGCCATCTTTAATGATGTTAGAGAGTTGGGTGACGTAACGGTTTTTGATCTTGGCGCGCTCAGATTCAGGCAAGCGCCCCATGGGGATTTCTTCGAGCGGACCGAATCGAGCGCTGAAAGCCTGAAGTTCGTCTTCGTTGAGCTGTTGCCCACGAATTCGGACTACGCCATAGGTGAGCCAGGCTCTATAGACCTCGTCAAAATCTTGCTTCGTAATCGACTTGAGGTCGATGTCGGAAATTTCGGCACCAAAGTCCGGGGCATTGGAGTTGATGGGGCTGATGTTCATGGTTAACCCTTGCTTACGTTGTTCAATTCGAAACTGTTCTTGGTGCGATGATTCTGGCAAAGGCAGACAATTCAGCGTCCTCAAGAAACATCTCTGAGAATCTAAGTACTGCCGCGCCCATGCGCGTCTCGCGCCAGTATATTTGCTCAATCTGCGCATAATCGTAGTCGCCAGGTTGGGCGGTGAGCGCCTCAATATAGAAGACTTTGGCGTCTTCGATCGCTCCTTTGAACCAGTTGAGTTCTTCGGTTGGCAGTTCGTTGTCGTCGAGCAACTGACCGAGTTTTTGAAGGTTTTCTGTTATGGAAAAGTCGGACACTCCAACCAATGTGCGTCCACGGCGTCGGCGTCTGCCCAAATCATGCCACGGGGTGAGCGTTTGCAACTCGTTCAGCAGTGCTGTTGTCCAGGCATCTGTGTCGTTAGCAGGTTTTGCGAATGACACAGGACAAGCGGGTGCGTCATCAACTGGAGCTGAAGGCGTGTCTTCCGGATAGTCGACTAAAACCGGCCCGCTTTGTTCACTTAGCAAGTCGAGAGCTGCCTCGATTACTCGATGTTGAAACGCGGCATCTCCCGGTTTGCCCAGTGGGCGACCGAGGGGAAAGCTCACCCACAGCGCACGAGGAGGCTGCATACTCTCGGTATTCTCGCGCACTAAGCTGATACCGGTGGTCATGATGCCTGCCCGTTCGAGAAAGTAACTCAGCGCGCATACAGCACGCGTGCAATTGGGTCAGACCGGGGTCAAAAATACCGCATCGACCTTATCCTGTTTCAGCAGACGCGCAACCTGGGCGGCACTTTCCTCATACGCATCCGGATTCAGACCTGCACCCATAAAACTGTAGTGAACGTCCGCCAGCGAGCCGATCTTCCCGTCAGCCTCAAGCTCGCGGAAGCGGTCGACGGGGAAAACCAGATTGACGTCTTCGGCAAAACCGACTTTATCGAAATTAACAGAACTGTGGGACATAACAAGGTTGTTGGCATCTTCACTGCCTGAAATCGGCCTGAATGTTGCGTCGGCAAACTCAAAAGAAGGGTCGTCACGAAAGTGCAGGCCTGCGGTGGTAATCAGTGCGATGCGTAGTTCAGCTATTTCTTTAGTGGGCGGCACCCAGGCTGGGGGACCCAGTGGTGGCAGGTTCTTCGCAAGCAAATGCGCGCGCTCGTAGTCGGCGAGGTCGTTGAGTCTTACCATTATGCTGCGCGCTCGTTCGTGAGTTCGGTGTTCAATTGTGCGCGTTGCAACGCCTTGCCGCAGAGCCAGAAGTGCACCGCGGACCAGATGCTAAGAAGTGCCAGCACCGACAACGCGATAGGTAAGGATCGCTCTTGATACTCTGGTTGTAACACATCGCTTAGGAATCCAACGATAAGTGGACCTAGACTCAACCCCACCAGATTCAGACAGAACATCTTGATGGCCGCCGCAACCGCACGCATAGGCACGGGTGAAAGGGATTGTATGAGCGCCAGTGTTGGACCAAGGAAGAAGTTGCCCGCAAACGCCGGAAGTAGAAACAAGCCGATGGCAAAGGAGATGGCGTTAACTTGGTATGCTGCGATGTATAACGGAATAACAGAAATTTGAACGATGGCGATCATCCACACCCCGCGTGCGGGACCCTTGTTCGATTGCACATCAAACAATTTGCCTCCCACCAGTGTGCCAACAGCACCAAGGCCGCCAAAGAGTAGCGCCATGAGTAAACCGACTTGTGCTTGAGAAAAGTCATGCACGCGTACGAAGAATGCGGGCAACCAGGTTGAAGCACCATAAGATCCCATTCCGGTTATCGTGGATGCGATCAGCAGTTGTCTAAGTGCGGTGTTTTTGAACATAAAGACGGCACTGTTCTTGATGCCGGGTTGAACGGTGTTGGCAACCACCGCACTGCCAGATCCGCCGCGTTGTGGCTCGCGAAGCAGGAAGTACATCAGCGCGGCGAGTGCCAGGCCAGGGATACCGACGGCGAACATTGCAGCGCGCCAACCGTAGGCTTCGCTGACTGTCCCGCCAATCAGAAAGCCGCCGATCATGCCTACAGGCGCGCCAACGGCAAGGATCGACATCGCCGTTCCGCGATGCTGCTCTGGATAGTAGTCGGCTATGATTGACTGACTGGCAGGATTAACACCCGCCTCACCAATACCGACTCCGATTCGGAGCAGAAACAGCATCACGAAACCCGATGCCAGGCCGCTCATCGCAGTCATCAATGAGAACAGACCCAGGGAAAGCACAATGATGAGGCGACGGTCTTTCTGATCGGCGAGCCTGGCAATGGGGACACCGAGCGTTGCATAGAAGAGCGCGAAGGACAGGCCACCGAGGAGACCCATCTGGGTGTCAGATGCACCGAACTCAACTCGAATCGGCTCAAACAGTACTGAGAGGATCATTCTATCGGTGATAGAAAGCGCGTAAGCAAGAAAAAGAAGCGTTAGTGCAGTTCGCGCATGAGCAGGTCGAGCTGATTCAACCTTCTGAATTTTCAACGAGGCAAGTCCACACAAGCAATGACACCAGTACTGCCTGGTACTTTGTTGTTAAGCATGTCTTTCCAAATCTCACTTACACTCCCTACCCCGCTAAAGTACTCAATCTCTAGTTGCCCTTTGATTTTGCTGGCTATTCGGGCGTTGGAAGCGTTGGCTTTTTCAAAAATCACACCGTGTCCCCAATCCTCATTGCGCTTGGCAATATGACCTGGCGCGAAGAAAAACTCAGGCTTCGATCCTGGCAATGAAGTCTGGGATCGGTCTTCGTCCCAATGCGTTGCACCAACACCAATACTTTGTACGACATTGTCATTCAGTCTGTGATGAACGTTGCGGACCATCTCGCCACTGCCAGACATGTCAACCAGCACAGTTTTAGCATCGTTGTTAATCTGGCTTTCATTTCCGTAGGTGATTATCTCGTCACAATCGCCCAGACCTTCAACAAACTTAAGGTTAGCCGGAGACGTGAGCCCGATGACCCTCCCCGAATAGTTAACGACGTCTTTAAGTACTGCGGCTAGCCCAAGACCTGTTTTCGACGACACGGAGCCAATGACAATTTGCTCGGCGCCAAAGAAATTGTTGTCGTCCAGATAGTCACCTAAAACGAAAGCTGTCATAAACAGTGGAAACAACAGGCATCGCTCATCTTCCAAGGCTTTGAGATAATCAGGCTCAGCACGTGTGCGATGATATTCATTGTACAATGCTGGCAAAGGTTGGCGATGCACCGCCACATCTTCGAACGCGCCAGCTTTGACATTGCCGGGGGTTAGATCAAAGTGACTGGCCATGGGAAAGAACCCGTAAAGTCGTTCACCCGGCTCGATATCCGAGTTATTGGATTCAATCACCTCGGCGATACCCCAAACAGGCACCTTACCCCAGTTCTCATCAGCAGGAAAAAACTGCCAGTATCCGATCGTGTCGCCGGAAAGTGCATAGCTCACATTGTTTGCCGTTATTCCGAACTTGTCGATGCAAACTCGAATGTCACCAGCGATCAACGGACCCAAATCAGCAGTAACACTTTTTGTTCTATTAAAGTTTTTTCGGTCAACCCAGATTTCGGAAATGTCCACGTGTTTCTCCTTTCGTTTCGCAACGGGCAATGTAACAAAGCCGCCGACTTTACAATTTCAGCATTAACTTGCCGTGGTTCTCTCCAGCAAACAACATCTTGAAGGCGTCAGGAAATTTTTCGATACCTTCCAGTATGTGTTCCCTAAATACTAAATTGCCTTCCGCGCGGGCTTGATAAAGATGCTCAATCGCTTCGGGGACGCGATGCATGTAGTCGCGCATCGTGAACCCCTGCATGCGGATGCTCTGCATCACCATCTGCAAATACTCTTTGGGACCCGTAGCTTCATACATATTGCCGTACTGAGAAACACCACCACACAGCACGATAGTGCCCTGATAGTTGATCACTCGCAGTGCGGTATCGAGAATCTCGCCACCAACGTTGTCAAAATAGATATCGATGCCGTCAGGTGCCAGTTCACGCATCTGCTCATCTACACCTCCCGCCTTGTAATCTATCGCCCCGGTTAGCTTTAGCGTGTCTTGTAGATAGGCTGCCTTCTCAGCGCCTCCGGCAATGCCAATAACCCGCGCTCCCGCATTGCGAGCGAGCTGTGCGGCAATTGAGCCGACCGCGCCGCTGGCCGCCGAAACGACTACTGTCTGCTCCGCTTTAGGTTGACCGATATCCATCATGCCAAAATAGGCCGTATATCCTGTCATGCCGAGGCCACTCAGATATTCATGCGCGGGCGCCTTTGATGTATCTATCTTTCGCAGAGCTTTGGCGGAAAAAATTCCTTCCGTCTGCACACCTGTAAAACCAGTGACAAAGTCACCGGCGCTTAAAACCGACGAGTTTGATTCAGTCACCTCTCCCACGCCAAAAGCACGCATCACTTCCCCCGGCTGGACCGGTGGCATATAACTTCTTTTGTTGGTAACCCAGCCCATCATGCCAGGGTCAATGGAAAGCCAGTCTAAACGCACTGCCACCTGACCATCGTTCAGCTCAGGCAGGGAGTCTTCAGTTCTTTGCCAGATACTTCCGGTTTCACCAGGGTCGTAATACCTCATCATCCTGTATTGCGTCGGCATTGTGCTCTCAATCAGTCAGTCTATGTTTTCAGTCTAGGTTTTTCAGGAACCTGACGGCCTCGCGTGCGTATTCCTCAGGAATGTCTTCTAACAGGAAGTGGCTGCCGCCTTTTAGAATGATCGGCTCAATAGCTTGTGCGCCAGGTATGGCAGGCCTTACGGTACGATGACCATTGGGCGCTATCTGATCCTTGTCTGAGAAGAGGCAGAGAAATGGTCTATCGAAAAGTTTTAACTTCTGTAATGCGACCCAGTTCTCGGTAAGGATGGGGTTGTCATTACGGGTCGGCAACATCTGGGTAAACTGGCGATTACCTGTCAGGTATTCCTTGCTTGGGTAAGGGGCAGCAAAGCCGGCGACATCCTCCAGCGGCATCGTGCACTTAACCAGCTTTGACAGCATTTTCCAATGCCGCCAATTTTTATTAAACCTCACGTACAACTGAAATGCGCGAAGCATTCCCGCGCCCGGTCTTGCCATTTTTGTAACGGGTTCATCAGGGTCCAACACCGGGAATCCTGTGTTGGACATTATGATGCTGGCAACGCAATCAAGGTGATTGGCAATCGCACGCAAACCGATGATGCCACCCCAATCGTGCAGCATGAAATGAGCAGACTTTAACTCGAGTTTTTCCCACAGCGCACTTGCAACCCACTTTTCGTGGCGCAGGATCGTGTAGTCTTTCATCTCGGTCGGCTTATCAGACCGCCCCATACCGATCAGATCTAGGGCAATCGCTCTAAATCCCGCATCGACAAGATGAGGAATCAGTTTCCGCCACATAAATGACCAGGTCGGATTGCCATGAATCATCACGACAGGCGTGCCATCTCTGGGTCCTTCATCCACGTAGTGCATTCGTACGACACCACCCTCAAAGTCGTCAAGGTCCAGGTAGTGGGGTTGAAATGGGAAGTCGGCTAGATTTGCGAAACACTCATCCGGGGTCTGTCTAATTTTCATTGGCACCGCCCCATACTTCGAGATGATTCTCGCGCTCAACTCTGAGATGAGTTCTCATGTCCAGAAGTGGTTCTAAACCAGTTTGGCGGAACAACTTTCGAATCATAGCTTGATCATCGTCCGTGGCGTCATTGAAGCAATCCTGCAATCGCTGCAATAACAAGAAACGGTATGGCATCACCATCGTTTCAATTTCCACACCTCGATAACTAAACCCGGCGCGTCCAATGAACAGCCTGGATTTCTCATTTGCACCCAGGGGGATAGCACAAGGCGTACCCGGCTCTATCTCTGGCCGCGCAAGAAGCCAGCTGTTGGTAAACTCTAAGTGAGCGGTTATTTCCGGTAGATACTCATCACGTACATATCGCATCATATCCAGCAGGCTTTCCGGGACGTCGTCATGACTGAATAGCTCAGAGCTTTGCCGGTTGACAGTATGGTCTTGGAATTCCTCAGGTCCGTTCATTCGCTCGACCCACGCATAGACGCGCGGAGCGATCTTTTTCATCAGCAATGCCGGATGTGGATCGCGTGCGAGGTGAGCGTAAAGGGCGTTGAACAAACCAAAATCACCGATCGTTGCATGTCCACCGAGCAGGAAAGATGACTCGCCCAGGTGACGATTGAACCGAAGCAAAAAGTCTCTGTAACTCGACTCAATGAGTTCAAACGTCTCCGGAATCACGCCAAATGAGACAGCGGCCTGTCGCATCCTGCCACTGCCATGTAAAAAGGCCTGCTCGGCTTCCTCTTCATTCAGGCCCGGAGGGAAAACATCCTTGAAGGAGCTTCGCAAGAAATCCAGATTGTCATCATCGAAGTTCCACCGGTAGTGCATCGCGGGTCTAAGCAGACCCTCGCCGCCAAACAACTCGAACAAAAAAGAAATGGCACGCAGCGTCTGGTTCTCTGGAAGGATTGAGCTCTTCCTGAGATTGCCCGCTTCAAAGTGATCGAGGATGACCGTACCATCCTGAATGATCTCTCCCTGTGGTGTTTGCACAACGGGCATGATAAATCGTCCGATGACGGGCATGATTTCATTGTGAAAATGAGGATGGCCTGTTCCGCGTTCGACGAAGGGAATCCCTTGTTGCCTTAAGTAAGCGCGTACCTTCCCTGTGTAAAGCGATCCCAACATGCCATAAAGAATGTGTTTGTCCGTCATAACTGATCGTTTAGTTGCCAATATTTTGGTTAAGATAAAGAATTTTGGTTAACAAAAAGACCGATCAATTCGGCCAGTACACAACCTCGTCGCCGGGCTCTACCCGCTGCGCACGAGTTTTGTCGACGGCAGTAGGCCGTTCTGTGGTTGGGTGCCACAGTAGTTCACGAGAACCTGCCTGATGCCTGTCGAGCAGAGCCTGCAGTTCCTTAAGTTTGTCCGGTCTGCTGACCGCCAGGTTGGACTGTTCGGTTGGATCGTTGGCGAGATCAAAGAGCCACTTTTTGTCACGCCGACCTTCGACCTGCAGCTTCCAGTCCCCCGCTCGCACCACCCGAGTTCTACCCGACTGCCAATAGAGCGCATCGTCCGCACGCTTAAGCGATCCCGTCCCTAGGGTCACGGGGAGTAAGTTCTGGCCGTCGATTTCCACCTCTTGCGGTAACTCGGCTTGCGCAACGGCAGCCATGGTAGGCATCAAATCGATGTGTGCCACTGGCTCATCTACAATTGTTCCCGGAACAATTTTGGCCGGCCACTTCATGAAGATCGGCGCTCGGATCCCACCTTCAAAAAAAGTGATCTTCCAACCGCGGTAAGGCGCATTGACCTCCGGCAGACCAATGTAGCCAGCCCCACCATTGTCACTGGAAAATACGATCAAGGTATTATCCGCCAGGCCGAGCGCCTGAAGTTTCTCTTCGATTCGCCGCACACTGCGATCTAAGGACCTGACCATTGCCGCATAAACACGCAGTCGGTGCGGCTCGAGATCACCCACGGCCTCATAGTCATCTTTCGTCGCTTGCAACGGTGTATGCACACCCCAGTGTGCAAGATATAAAAAGAACGGCTGATGCTGGTTGGCTTCGATCACTTTCAAGGACTCATCTGTCCAGTAGTCGGTAAGATACCCACCCGGCTTGAATGCATCGCCTCCATTGAAGCGCGCGGAGAAACGCCCTCGCGCCCACAAAAATTTATCGATGGGATCGAAATCGAGCTTTGCGTTGACCACCTCGGGATCGTCTTCTTCGGCAAAAAGCTGACTGTCCATTAACAAGCTTTCAGCGAAACCCTGATCGTTGGGTGCCATGCCGTTGCGATTACCTAAGTGCCATTTACCGATGTGCACTGTGTGATAGCCCTTGTCACGCAGTACTTCGGCAATGGTTGTCTCCTCGGCAGGGAGTCCTTTGGTCCAGTAGTCCGGTTGGCTTTCATCGAGCGCTTGGTTGTAATCACCGGGTGGCAGACCATCGTCCATCTCATTGCCCATCATGGTAACCATGCGGCTAAAACCCGGTGGTGTTGGGGTGAATTCAAAACCCGTGCGGGTTGGATAGCGCCCGGTCATAAGCATGGCCCGGGACGGGGCACACGTCCCATGACCAGCATAACTCTGGGTGAACATAACACCTTCGCTCGCTATGGCATCGATACTGGGCGTGGGCACTGCCCCACCGGCAACACCTCCACCAAACGCTGTCAGGTCGTTGATGCCGAGATCATCCGCCAGCACAAAGACAATGTTAGGCATCCGCTCGCTAGGTGGCAGATCAGCCTCAGCCGGGCCCTGTTGCCACTGTATCTCAACATTGGGGCCGATCTCCGGTTGTGCTTGCTGCGAGACGTAGAACAACAGTAGATCTGTACGGAATTGATAAGCGATCCCACCCACAATAGTGGCCAGTACCAAGATAAATACGAGGATTTTTTTCATTTCATTCTGCCCAAGTTAAACCTGCCCGAGCTAAAGAGCAGGCAACAGATACGCATCGAGTATGCCAAACGGACCCAGCGCGGCCTCGACCACAGCCCGATCGTCCGCTGGTAACCCTTCAATTTCGCGTCTGATGTGGCAACGACTGACTTCGCTGTACTTAAGCGAGCGCATACGCACCGGACCTTCACCAAGATCTACTTCACACCACTTCTCGCCTACTGCCAGAGCCTCGCGCGAAACCACCAAGAACTGGTGATAGTAATCTCGCATGTGATTAAAGAAAGGTGTGAGCGTGTCCGGCAGGGCATCGTCCGGTAGGTATTGGCCGTCATCCGTGCGAGCATCAAACACCCGATCCATGTACTCGAGCATCGCCGGCGCAGACCCCTCGATCCAGCTGCGTGGTTCCGGATCTGCCGCGATGTGTGCCTTGAACAAGCCAGCAAACGTGAAGTCACCAAGGCTCGCCCGATGACCCAATAGAAACTGGTACTGGCTGTAATGCCGCTCGGCATGCACCATAAGTTGCTCAAAGTCCCGGCGGACGTGCGCCGCCTGATCGGGACCACAGCCGCGGTTGGCGCACGCTTTGAGACCAAAGTTGTCGCGCACAAACTTGATCTGCTCTGCCGCTTGTTCCCTTTCGGCGTCGGTCAGATCTTCATGCATGAACTTGCCGATGTGGTTGGCATAAAACCCGATAGCCACATGATCGATATTGTACGGATAGCACCAGCGACTGCTGATGGCATAACGACCAAACCATTCATCAGCCCAGTCTTCCAAAAGGTGTGCCGCGATACGTTGAACCGGCGTGGCAGGCATAATGGCGCGATCGGTATATTTTGCGTTCAACATTAAACCGATAGGTGTCGTGTCATGTATAAACCATCCCTCCGGCGTCTCAAGTCCAGGAATGAAATGAGTACCCAGGCGGGCTTCCATGTGCGAGCCCGCATCCTGCGTCTTGAGTCTGAACTCGTGGTCGAGTTCCAGGTAAGACAGCATAGCCTGCAGCTTGCGCGTGAACAGACTGTGCTCACCACCCCACATTGTGTAGCGTCCATCAAACATGTTTATCTCCTATGCCCAAACCAGATGATGTCTAGCAATGCTGTCAACAGACCCAGCACCAGAAACAGCAACAATCGAAGGTCACTCACGTATAGCCCCGGTTCCACCGGATAGGCGATGGTTTTAGCCATCGCAGCATGCTTGTATGCATGCCGATCGCCCATGTCGGGATGGGTAACCACTTCGACAAACGCCCTGCGGCTCTTGTAGCGAAACAGCGCCGCCCGATCCCAACCGCTGGCGCCTTCGATCCCGGTGATGTCGATTCCTACACCCAGGCCACTACCGAAAAAGATCGGGTGGCAGGCGCGGTGCAACAACTGGGGATACATGTGCTCCATGTAGTGGTTGTTGTAGTCCTCAGCAGTTGCATCTTCACCAAATCCCGGCATGAGTGGCGGGTTTTCACTCATGTCGATGTTGTTGACCATGAGGAACTGACCACCGGTGTCTTCACGCAAAAATTTTTCGAACTGCGCAAAACGATCCGCATCCATGCCGCGGCGCTCGAGCGCAATCAGCGCCTGCGCGATCTCGGCATCAGTCAGCGGACCGCCGAAGTCCGTGTACCAGAATGTAAACACCAGCCACGCAAGCGCCGGAATACCCCACAACAGGCTTCGCTTGCTCAGAGCCAGCCTCCGGCCGCATCGACACACTCTATGTTCAACTGCCCGTCAAGCCCGGCCGCGCGATGCTGGCCGATCTCCTGCATCTTGTCGGACTGCATCATTTGAAGCATGGCAGTACGAGAGGGATACATGGCAATGGCCACGTCGTCCCAGAGTTCTTCAACCTCACCAATCGTGAGGCGCTCGATGTGAGCCTTGAACGATAATGAACCACCGAATTCCTTCAAAAGTTCGGCAACACCTTCGGTGTACACCGCGTAGGCTTCGCGGCCGGTTAAAGTGGTCTCGCGACCATCTGCATACTCCGCTGTGTCTCGGTACTTAAGCAGGTTTAGCATGTAAATAGGGCCGTCCGTGGCCCCTTCTGTGAAACCTGCCATTTGTACTGCGTTGGGGCGTAACTGATTGGTGACTTTCATGGGAAAATCTAGTTACCACCACGCCAGGTGAACTGCAAACCCCAGACACTTGGCGGTCCATACCACCCGGCGAAGCCACGAGCGCCAGCCGGACCGCCTCCAGAAACCAAGCCACCGAGTGGCTGCGCCGCCATGACGACGTAGTAGGTTTCATCGGTGACGTTGCGGGCAAATGCTTCGACTTCCCACTGCCCATTCGATGAACCCAGACCGATACGCAGATCAAGCAACCCATAGGCTTCTTGCTCACCAATGTCAGAACCGGATACTCGAGTTAAAATCTGGTCGTCCCGCCAGGAGTAATCCGCGCGGGCATGCCATTCCAAATTATCACCGAAGGGCTGCGTCCACTGCGCACCGATGGTGTACTGATACTCAGGTGCAAAGCTTGGTCTCTCGCCTGTGCGATCGCACGTCCCATTAGGATTGGTTGGAGCCTGACCCGCCGCACACTGCGCGTTGTTGAAATCTGTGTATTCCGAATCAAGATAGGCAAATGAGCCATTGACCAGCAGGTTATCATTCGGCGCCCAGGTGAGATCAGCTTCGACGCCTTTTACTTCCTGTTCACCCGCGTTACCTACGATGAAGCCGGTTCCGGTCGGCGCGAGCGTCGACTCCTGAAAGTCTTCAACGGTCGTGTGAAACACCGTCAGGTTCAACATGACTTCTCGGTCGAAGAAAAACGACTTAATACCAGCCTCATAGGTGAGAGAATTCTCTTCCTCAAACTCGACTTGTGCTCCAGGCGGTAGGCGACGGGAGTTAAAACCACCAGATTTGAAGCCTGTGGAACTGGTGAAGAACAACATCACATCATCGCTCACGTTGTAGCGCGTGTTAAACGACCAGGTCACCTTGCTTTCCGATCGGTCCCGACTGCCGACGACATTTGGCGGGAAGATGGCTACGTTTATGGGGATACTGTTGGTGGGTAGATTTGTGTGTGCGATTTCTACGTCTTTCTCATCACGGCTCCAGCGTAAACCGCCGGTGACATCCCACACATCGCTGATATGCCAGGTAAGGTTGCCGTATCCCGCGACGCTTTCCGTTTCCTGATCAAACGCTGTACTCACGAAATCACCTTCCTGGGCTGTACAAGGTGCTGGACACAAGGCCGCTGGAAAGGGAAAGACCCGATTAGCACCCGCACCGACAGTCAAGTCAGAATCAAATTGGGTGTCTTGTTTGTAGAAAAACAGACCCGCGATATATTCCACAGCACGGTCCGAGGGTGAAGTAATACGGAATTCCTGACTCAGTACTTCATTGCTTTGGGTTTGCGGAGCAAAGAGCATGGGGTTTTTCAGCGAGTCCGCGGAAATCACCACCGAGTTTTCCCAATCCTGGTACCCCGTGATTGAGGTAAACAGAAACTCATCTCCAAAATCCCAATCAACTTGCACCGATGCACCGAAAGATTCCGAGGTGTCGTCACCTTCATCATCGCCGTCAACACGATGATCACCGTCATCAAAATTAGTGAATGGATATCCGGCTGCCGCCTGGGCTGCAAGGAAACCCGGCGTCGCAATACCCCAATTGGGATCATTCGGACGCAGTTGCTCTGCCATACAGCATCGCCGCTCGATCTCGCTATAGTAAATGGCAGTGTTGATTTCTACGGTATCCGTCGGTGCGAACAGTAGCTTACCGCGGACGCCCCATTCCTCATTGTCATTGACGTCATCACCAGTGAAGGTGTTTTTTTCGTACCCTTCCCGATCTCGGTACCAAAAAGACAGGCGCCCCGCTGTTGTATCACCAAGACCACCGCCAACATATCCGCTGACGTTAGTTTGATCGTATTCGCCATAGCCTAGCTTAATCAGGCTTTCGAATTCCTCACTGGGCTTGCGAGTAGTGACATTGAGTGCGCCAATAGGTGTATTGCGGCCGTACAGGGTACCCTGGGGACCACGCAGTATTTCAACCGAGTTTATATCGGTTAACTCGCCAAAATTCATGCCGCCAGAAGGCATATACAAGCCGTCCAGAAAGGTACCGACACTAGATTCGATGCCTGGGTTGGTACCAGACGAACCAATACCTCTAATACGCACCCGTACGTTACGCAGATTGTTGGACGACGGCATATCGAAGTTTGGCACGGAGCGCGCCACATCCTGCAGGTCCGTTAAACCACGCCGCGCCAGATCGTCACCACTCAAAGCGGTGATCGAAATCGGCACGTTTTGGACGCTTTCTGTTCGTTTCTGCGCCGTAACGACGATTTCCTCAATGGCCGCAAAGCTTGACACCGTATAGAGCGCCGCCAACGACGCCAGCATTATTCGAAATATTCGCATTTACTCTCCCCTTACGCGCGCCAATCGGTTCAGCGGCATTGTGCAATAGTTAGCATTAATAATGGCCAACGTTATTAATGTGCACCATTACTTATGGAGCAATATAGACCAGGGTCACTCTAATGTAAATACTAATTCATGTTTTGGGAGGCTGCAGATATCCAACGAGCATAAAGGACAACTCAGCGAGCGTTTCTGGAGCTCGAAGATGAATGGGAGCTCGATCTACCGTTGCGGTAACCAACAACATCCGAATGGCGGTGGCCAGCGCAAAGAAGACTTTTTGCTCGTCTATCGCGGTTGGATCGATCAATCCACGGCCGGCAGCAAACGCGTGTAGCCTCTGGGCGCGATGGAGGTCTACAGCAGCAATTCTGCCGATTGCACCAGGGACTTCCTCGCCGACTGCAATGAGCGCGAGGTAAAAGCCGACATCGCGCGCCACCATCTCCACTAGCGTGGCGACTACCCGCCCGATAAGCTCCGACAAGTCCCATGCTTCACCTGCGTTTTCCGCCCTTGTTTCTGCTTCGTCAAAAAAATCGTTCACATCCCGTTCGATTCGTTCCGCAAGGGTGTCGACAATGACCTCGAAGAAGGCACGCTTGTCGGTGAATCGCTGATATAGGACGCCAACCGAAACCGAAGCTTCTGCGGCAACGTCCACCATACGCGTTTGAGCATATCCGCACCGCGAAAAAACGCTCAACCCCGCTCTAATCAAACGGTCGCGCTTTTCCCGGCTACGTTCCTGAAGCGCTGGACGGATGTTGGTTCGAGGCATGGTAGAAGCTCATCAATTCGGTGACATCACCTCATCATACATAATGCCTGACATTCATGGGTGTTCAGTCGCGCAAACGCAATGACAACACCAGCATTACCATACCGAGCCCCGTGAAGACCAAGTTTGCGGTGGCCCCGGGAGGCGTCTCCAGTGTGACGACGGGATTGGTCACCCCAATCATTAAACGTCCGACATACTCCACCACCAGAAGCAAGTACATGAGCGGCAATAACGTTCGCCAACAATTAAAGTGTGCGCGGATGATAACTTGACTATTTAATGCTTACCATTATTATACTTCGAGATGAAAACAGCTAAATATTTGGGCCTGGGGACCTGCCTTATCATCCTGGTTGGGGCGAGTTATCTCGGCTACTTCCTAAAACAGGTCGCGCCCTTTGCTTCAGGTTTTTCTGCGCACACATTTTGTAGCAACCTCTTCATTGCTAAGCGCCCATTCAAAGACATCGAAGAGTTCGACCTAGCGACAGTGCAGCAGCTTTTAACGCGCTCAAGCGTCGACGGCAACACCGTCACCACCGAGTTTGGCATCTGGCCCATCAACTACACCAGTGTTGCGGTCTATCGACGGGGACTGGGCTGCGGTCAGTTGGCAGGCGGCAACCTGACGGATCTCGAAGGGCCTGAATCAATTGAACGTGTGCTACCGGAACAACGGCCCGACACTTTGGCATGGCCAGCGCTGAATACCGAAGGCGTCGATACCCATCAACTCAGCGACCTGCTGGATCGCGCATTCAGCGATACGGCTGAAAGTTATCAAGATCGAAAGAACACGCGTGCCATGGTGATTTTCCATGGTGACCAGTTGATTGCGGAGCGCTACGCAGAGGGTTTCGACGCCACCACGCCGCAGAATTCCTGGTCCATGACCAAGAGCGCCACCAGCGCACTGATTGGCATTCTGGTCAGAGACGGTAGTCTGAACCTTCAGGATCCCGCCCCCATACGTGAATGGCAGAATCCGGACGACCCACGTCGCCTGGTGACCACCGAGGACTTACTCTTCATGGTCAGTGGCCTCGAATTCAATGAAGGCTACGAAAACGATCCCGTCTCCGACGTCAACCGCATGTTGATGAACAGTCGCGACCTCGCTACATTCGCCGCATCCTTCCCGGTAACCGCGGAACCTGGCACCCGTTGGGCATACCAGACCGCCAGCTCAGTATTGCTGGGTCGCGTCATCCGCGAGACGCTAACAGACGACGAAGCGTACTATCACTTCGCTCAACAAGAACTGTTCAACCGTCTTGGTGCAAGACATAGCCACTACCAGGCCGATGGTGCTGGAAACTATGTCGGTGGTGCGTTTCTGTACGCGACTCCCAGAGACTGGGCTCGATTCGGGTTGTTGTACCTCAATGATGGTCGGTTCGCTGGAGAGCGCATTCTGCCCGAAGGCTGGGTGGGGTACTCAACCACCCCTACCCCGGCGTCCCTCGAGGCTCGTGCATACGGCGCACAGTTCTGGTTGAACACACGAGGCGAAAATCAGTGGATGCCTGCCGTACCTGAAGACGCCTATGCAGCGCGCGGTCACTACGGCCAGTCCTTGATCATCATCCCCTCAAGACAGCTGGTTGTCGTACGCATGGGACAGACCTTTAATCCTGGTGCGTGGGACACAGAAGGGTTTCTTGTCGATTTGTTCGACGCCTTACCGAGGAATTAGGTATGACTGAAATTCCCGCCATCAATCATTCAACACGCTGTTTGGCTCTACTGCCGTTTCAATCTCAGCGTCAGAGATGTTGAGGACCTGTTAGCCGAGCGCAACATTTCCGTTAGCTACGAAGCCATTCGACTCTGGATCAACAAATTCGGTCCTGAGTATACCAAAGGTCTTCGGAGCCGACACATCGGCTTCAGTGACACTTATTTTTAGACGAAGTGTTCGTGAAGATTGGTGGCAAACAACACTACCTCTGGCGAGCCGTCGATCAAGATGGTGTAGTCGTGGACATGTTTTTGCAAACCCGAAGAGACGCCAAGGCAGCAAAGCGTTTCTTCCAACGATTTCTCAAATCGGGTGATGTACCAAGAGAAATCGTTACAGACAT
>ENA-OQVM01003508-OQVM01003508.1-marine-metagenome-genome-assembly--contig:-NODE-3508-length-16918-cov-3.951428_pt1 | contig 16918 bp, 25 predicted proteins | sample MGYA00237776_ERZ505498 | MGnify/ENA primary metagenome ERZ505498 (study PRJEB26159, sample SAMN06265151) | marine metagenome | isolation source: Helgoland LTER site | place: Germany:Helgoland, sampling... | reverse complement strand
ATTTCTGCAAGCGTACTGCGATTTTACCGTGGCAAATTGGAGCCAGTATAACGGCGGCGGGGGCAGGGTGCAGCGCTGGGTCAACTCAACGTGGAACCGCTGGGTTTTCGCGCGTCTCTTAGTTGGCACAACAATTGCCCCCCCCCCAACAGTCAAAGGTTTGACAGTCGGGGACATGTCGCGCGCGCTTAATATCTCGCGGCAAGGGGCGCAAAAAATGGTGGATGATTGTCTGGCGCAAGGCTGGATAACGGGGTCTGAGCGATACTTAGCTGGGCCAGAATTAATTGATTATGTTCACGCATCCGCAATGCAGGTCCACGAGCTTTTGACAACTGACTTGTCAAAAAAGTCTCAAAAACTGATAAATTACCGCGAAATACGGGCAAATATGGTAAGTCAGTTGTCATTGACGGATGCCCCAAATAAATTGCAGAGTGATACAAAGGAGGCCGGATAATGAGAAAAACGCGCAACAAAGCTGCTGTCAACCCAACCGTCTTAAAGATGCGACAGGGTCTCATGAGTTTTCGCAAGCGCGTTGATATCCAATGCTGGCATCCTGACCACGTGCGCAAAATCCCCGCCATCCTGCGGGAATACGCGGACAAGATCGAGCGCATCAGTCAATCAAATGATTTGCTTGGTCACGACAAAGCGGTATACGCTCAACAACAAATCTCAATGATGAACTGGGATTTCGGGCGTATGCTGCCGAAAGATCCGCGCGAGCGCGGGGCATCACAAATGGGTCATACCGGTGGTCGGACCTATTATGTTGATGAGAACGGATTGGACGAGTTGCAGGCCCGCGAAGATTTAGACGAGCCGCTGCAACGTCCTAACAAACGGTCAGACGGGTAGAGGCACCTGTGTGGTTAGTGTAAAAAGTCAAAAACAAGGAAGAGTTATGTTAGATCAAAATCTTACGGGGCAGTCTGGGTATCAAAGGCGCATAATAAGTATATCGTTAGTATGTACAGACTTGACAGAAAAACAGCGGAGACAGATTGAACAGGTTAAACTGTTCTGTCAGGACACGCTGGCATGTCTGTCAATTTTCATTGCCGCAGGCGCGATGCTCTGGATTTTACCTCTGATGCAAGAGGTGAGCCAATGAGCAATGTAATTGATTTTCCCAGCGACGCTGAAATAAAAAACAAGCTGGATGACGTGGCCGAGAATATCACTGAGGCCATGACCCAATGCGAGCGCTGGTTTAATACGCGCGAGGAACTTTGCGACTTGCTGGCCGAGGGCATGCGAACCATTGGCATCACCGAAATGCAGACCGGCGGCGTCACGTACAAACTCGTTGGCGATGATTTGCACATCGAAAGAGCAGTGCATTGAAAGAGCGCAGCCCACTGACCCGCACGCAGCACGAGGTATTCTGCTTTATTCGGGATCACTGGCAAGAGGTGGGCCGCTGTCCATCTTTGCGTGAAGTCTGCAAAGGCGAGATTGATGGCGAGAAAATGATGAAATCACGCGCCTCAGTCAGCTCGTCGCATAAAATCCTGCAGGCGCTAATTAGCAAGGGATGGCTGGTTGAAGATTGGGAAATGAACGTGACGTTCTGGCGCGTCGCTCCATAATTAATTAAAGGCGCTCAACATGGAGCGCCTTTTTTATTGTCTCGTGCATTTTTTCATCGCTAAATTTTAACGCTGCAATTTTCTTTGTCACTTGCCCCTCTCGCGGCGGCACGTCCATCAAAAACAATCCGATATCAAGTGCAACGTAGCAATAAACGTCAGCCGTGATTTTGTTCTTGCCATGCGCAAACGCATATCTTTTTGTGCTGTCAATCCGCCGCGCCGCTTTAACTTGGATGGTGACAAACCCGCTGGGCAATTCCACCCACAGATCAACCCCATCGACGTCAACGCGCTGCGTGACAAGGCTGTACCGATGTTCCAGCACTGATTGCACCAGAAATTCACCGGCGCGGCCAGTGTGGTGCGAGTGATGCATTTATTCCATCAGCCCCAGTGCCTGCTCTTTGACCTCTTTGTTGCGCCGGAGCCAACCTTTGATAAACATTTCTTTATTGAGCGAGCGATAAAATCTGGCGCGCTCGTCACACAAGCGCTCAACGATTTCCTCTGGATCAAGCGCAGCCACAGCGGCCAATGTCATGGGCCCAACCGCGCCGTCCTGTTTGACGCCAACGCATTTCTGCAGCATTTTCTTGGCGCGGCTTGGGCCAGAGTTGACGCCGATATCCACCACGCACCAGTCAACGCCCACCGGCAGATCCTGTGCATGTACCTTTTCGTGATACCATTTTTTGTAGAGCGGCTTGACGTCATCTTTTGTCAGCGCCTTCATCTCGTCAATCGTGGCCTCGCGCCCGATCCAGTCTGACCACGTTTTAATGGTCACACCGAGCATAGTGGCCCCGCCGGGATCATCCTTGTGATTAACAAACGTGGTGCCCTCGTGCTTAATTATCCACTCAAACATCGTATCCCAACTGCTCATTTTTTTTGGCTCCATTATTGATTTATACTGTGCGCGAATTGCGTCGCGCTGCCGCTCCAGCTCGACGAACTGCCGGTCAATTTCGCTGAGTTGTGGAAATTCCAGAACGGCGGCTGTCATTTTTTACCGCCGAAAAAATGCTTACTGCCGCGTATTCCTATGGCGGCGCTGCAAACCGTAAAGACCAGCCAAGTGTACCATTCTGGCAGCTCGGCTAAGCGGTCAAAGCCGTTTTTCACGGTGTCCTCCATGCCGGGAATAAAGCACAGCAAAACGGGCGTAAGAACGGCAAAAGTTACCACCTCATCTTTAATCGATGATTGCGTGCCCTCGGCCATTATGCGTTCCCAGTCGGCAACCGACGTCTTTTCACTGAGCATAATTCGAGATTTTGCCTCGGCCTCGGTCAATTTTAACTGTGCCTCGGCTTGCCCTTTTGCAGCGCGGTTTTTCAGCGCGCCGCCGGCCAGCTCAATCAGCGGCCCGATTAACGCGCCGATCATTTTTCATGCGAAAGCCAAACGGCTATCGTCCCTGTCATTGCGCCGGTCACGACAGAAATTAGTGAAGCCTGTTGCGTTGAGATATCGGGCATTGAAAGTGCCCATTCAATACAGCGGACATACATGACCGTCATAACAAGCATCATTAAGCGCGGCAAAATCTTCCACGCCAACACACGTTCCATTGCGATTGTCATTCAAATTGCTCCTTTAATGCGTCCATCGTGTCTTTCAGCGTTCTGCCTTTATCCTGCGGCGCATATCTGCATTGGTATGTCCGGGGGCATTCGCTAAAACTGGTGGTGGGGTAGTGCATTTGCCTGCCGCCGTTTACGTGGACGTACAGACAAATTTTCTCGCCATAGACGGTGATCCGCTTCGCCAATTTGCACGTCACATATTCGGGGTTTGCCAGCCCAGCGAGCGCCAAGGTTGCAGCCAAAATCATATCTGGCCATCCTTCCACAACAGCCCGTAGACAAGCGCGATAATCAGCCCAATGCCGACCAACCCGGCGAGAATGCCGACTGTGGCGCTGATGATGCTTTGTTTTATTTCTTCTTTGCGTATGACCGTGGCCTGACGCTGCGCTTTGATCTGGCGCGTCATATCCAGGTATTCCTGCAAGCCCTTCGGGCCGTACCGCCAGCCAATCAGCAAATGCAGCTCTTTTTGCATTGCTTGGACGCGCTTCATATTGGCGAATGATTCGGCGGCCTCTTGCTCTGCGCTGCCGGCGAACGTCGCAAACACGCTGGGTTTTTGCGCGCGTTTATTGCAGTATTGCAGATCCGCAATTGCACCAGCCCAAGAGCCCAAGGTAGACGCGCATTCACCCAATTCCTTGCCCGCCGAGACGGCAGATTTCAGCGTTTTAAATGCGCTGACGGCGGTGGAAATTGCAACGGCTGCCTCGATAACGGGCATATCATTTCCGTTCTATGATGCGGTCTAGTTTGGCGTCTAGCGCCTCAAGGCGGTCAATCACGCGAGACATATCTGCGCGGCTTTCAGCCTTGGTTGTGTATTCTTTGGCCAGCTCTTCGCGCGTGCGATTGAGCAATATATTTTGGCGGTGTAATTCGTGCCACGCTGTGCGTAAAATCCAACTCACCAAGCCAAGGCCGGCGGTCAGGCAAACGGTCCACAGCGTTGCTGTGGCCATCACCACTTGCCATCCCAAACGCGGAATTTGGCAAACTCGCCATTCTGCAGGTTGCGCTTGATGACGTCCTCAACAGCGTCAGTATCGGCCCAGGTCTTACCGGCCTGTTTTAGCCAGTTTGTGACCATGCTCGCGTCAATATTGCCGACAAGCTTGTAGTCCGAGCCAAACGAATTTGCGCTATTTTCGCGCGCAAACTCAGCGTCTTTGATTGCCGTTGTAGCATCAAAGGTGTTCTTAATGACCAATTCATCGCCTTCAAACGAGATCTTTTGGTCAATGCGCGTATTTAACATTTGGCTTTTTCCGTGTTAGTTTTTTCGGGGCTTCCGGCTCAACATCGCCCAGCACGTCGAATGCGTCCGGCGACATGGCGATAATTGAATTATACTCGTCGTTGGTCAGTGTGACCTCGTCACCGCGCTCAATGCGGCCCTTGCTGCAAATCACTTTGATGCGTCTTACGCGCAGCCGTTTAAGCATGTATATACCTCTGGTCGTTGTAAATCGGGGGCGCAGCAATGCCACGCCCCCGGTTGGTTTTAGCTTGTGGTGTTGTCGTAAATCGCACCAGACGCTTTTTCATTTTTACAAATGAGCGTCAGTTCTGTAACGACTTGGCGTTGTGTGTTATCGCCGGTTTTCGCCAAGGCAGTTGACTTGGTTGGACGCAATACGCCGACGTTCCACATGTCATCTTGCATGATGAACACGTCACGCGAACGGTTTTCCCGTGAGGGTTGAAACTTGACCTGTCCCCAAGGAGTCAGATATATCGCCAATGAATTGATAACACGCTCGTCTGCACCAGTTACATTCGCCCTCTGGTTGTTGTTGCCAGTAAAAGACAGCGCTTTGTTCATCTGAAATGCGCTCAGATAACAGGTGTTAGGCTTTCCGCCCTCTTCCCACATAGACTGCATGACTGCATCGAACTTTGCCTGTGAAAACGCTGTTGGCGTGCCATCGTCAGTCCGCGCATCCGTGCCGTCGCCGGTTGGGTTTGCGCCGCTATTTCCGCTTTGGAAATTGACGTTGGTTTTGAGCCAAGCTGGTATGCCGGCAAGCTCGCGCGCTGTTGTGGCGTTTCCAACGACTTTAGCGTTGTTTGCAAATAAAGAAAGCTCTATGTCAAGCTTTTGTTCAGCCGCAATTTTCAGCGTTTGTAGTGCAAGCTGCTTGCGCTTGCCAACCCGGTCCAGACCAATATCGGTGTCTGGAACGACAACGCTATCTTTAAAGATCTGTGTTTGATTGGACAGTCTTACGCTTGCAACGCGCGCAGATCCGGCGGTTGCGTCGCCTTCAATGTGAGCGTTTGCGCCAGACGAGCGCAGCGTGTCAGTCATAAATTCAACGTTGGTGTTTGACGCTGAAACTTTTTTCATTGAGCTATACGCTGGGGTATCTTCTGGGGTGATGTTTACCACATCATCCATGATATCTTCGCGGATAGAGTTGACAGAATCATAGCTGTCAAAGGTGTTGGCCGGTTGTGCCATATCGTTGATCCTTTAGAGTAATAATTCGACCGCATCTTCAAGGCGGCCAGATTTTGCAAAGCGCTCTCGCGCTTTTTTGCGTGCGGAATTTTCAGCAGTTTCTGGGCGGCGTTTTGCGCCAGCGCGAACGGTTGGCACGGCGTTGGCCGTGGCTTTGCGTTCTTTTTTACGGGTCTGCAGCTCGCGCCATTTTTTGGCATCGTTCAAAACCTGAACGTGCCGAGCGTCCTTAACGGCGGCGACTTCTTCCGGGGCGAACCCGTAATAATCGACGCCAGCTTGGACTAGGGCTGCGCGCTTGGCCTCAGAGTCGGGGCCAACTAATTCCGGCAATCTTTCACGCAGAATATCGACCTGCGCTGCTATGTATTGCTGGCTTTGTGCTGATTGCTGTTCAGATTGTTGACGTTGAATTTGCTGCACCTGTTGCAGTTTCTCGTCATATTCTGCCCGTGCCGCGTTATACGCTCGTTCCTCCTGCATCGCCCCAATGGGGTCTTGCTCAAAGTCGATTTGTGGCGGCTTGGGTGGTGCAAGTCCGTTTTGCGCCTGGTTGTACAGCGCCAGAGTTTGCTGTTGTTGCTGTTGCAGCGCTTGGAATTGCTCTTTGTATTGCTTTTCAGCGTGCGCAATTTCCTGCATTCTGCGGTTGATGTAACCTTGACCCGACGCAGATTGCTTGAGCTGCTCAAGTGTCTGTTTCTCCATTTTTCCGTCAATTTTGACGTCATAGAGTACAGGTTCAGCGGCTTGCTCTGGGGGTTCATCGTCATCAATTTCTTCGTGATCCAGGTCATCGTCATCGACCTCGCTGGACGCCTCGACAGGCTCATCCGCGCTTTCGGCTATGTCGGTGTCAATCTCGGTCTGATCTTCATCAGGTGCCTCTGATTGAGCCTCTACGGCTTCGCTCGGATTATCATCTTCAGACGTAATGTCTGGCTCTTGTATCATTTGCTCGGCTAGAGCATCAAGGTCAGTCGATTGCATCGGTGCTTACCTGTTTTTTCTGCGGCTTTTCAGCGTCTCTGCGACAATTGCCGCGTCGAGTTGCGCCTCAACCAGATCCAGCGCTCGCAGGATTGCGTGCGCATCTTCGCGCTGCTCGATTTGCTCGGCAGTGCTGGAACGAAATGTCAGGATTTGTGCGTCGCGCACGTCGTTCATAAATTGCAAAAATGCTGTGTCTAATTTTAGACGTTTAGCATCCTCGGCTTTTATTTTGACGTCGGTAGACATAGAAAATCCCGGCAAATCGCTTCGCCGGGATTTTAACAGAATTACTATATGTAGTAAAAATTACGCGCTGAACACTACATGTTGATTTATTGGCGCTGTTGGCCTTGCGCTACGCCGGTCAGAGTGCGCAGCTTGTCTTGCTCCGCTTTGACCCGCGCCACGTCCACGGCAGTGCCATATTTTCCATATGTTTGAGCTGCATCGACCATCAAAGATTGTGCCATGCGGTCCCGCGCCAGATCGTCCTGCATGGCCATTTCTTGGCGCTTGCGCTGTTCCTCGGCCATTGCTTTTTGACCGTCTAGCTGCAGCCTTGCCATGTCGCCCTGCATCTTGGCTTGCGCTTTCATTTGCTCTGCCTGCAGGAATGCTTGATTTGGATCTTGCTGACCTTGCTGCGCTTGCGCTTGTTGCTGCATTTGCAACATCTGTTGCTCTATTTCTTCAGTGATTGGCGCGAAATATCTGTCTGCATTTCTTACGCCTGACGCCGCCAGAGCGTCGGCCAATGTATTGCGTATGTTGGTCAGGCTCACCAAGCCGTTCATTGGCCCGTACTGCTGATACACCATCGTTTGCATCTGCAATGCTTGCTGCAGCGCCGCTTGTTTTTCTTTTTCGCGCCCGGTGCCAAGGCCAACGTTTACTTGGATGTCCATGCCGCTGTCCCATACCCTGGGGTCCACCGGCTGGAACTGTCCAGCGACGCGCATCATTTGCTCTTCGTCGCAATTCTTAATCATCAAGCGCAGCATAATGCCGAACAGATCTTTTACGCCGTCCGCCAAGTTGCGCGTGTACATCTCAACTTGCGCTGCGGCAGCCTCAACCGTGGCGCTAATGCCAGCGGCGGCAGTGCTTTGCATGGCGTCAGGGTTCAGCGCCATATTTTGCGTGACGCCGGTTTTCTGCTCAACCAACCCATCCAGATAGGTGAGCGCGGACAACGTCTGGCCTGCTACGAATGGTATGGTCAGCTCTTGGACCTGACCCATTTGCTGCATACGCACTACTGCGCCGATTTCGTTGTTTAGCAGGTCATCCACGTTGACACCCGGCGTGATGCCGATGCGCGGGTTATTCACCATCGCCACGTTATCAAGAATGCCACGCAGCACGCTTGTGGCCGCGTCCTGGTCATCCATAACAATCTCGGCCAAGCTGCGCCCGTAGAACGCGTGAGGCTCTGGATCAATTTCCAACTTGGCAAACGGCAGTTCATCGCATGGCTCAAAGTCTAGCAATGTGTATGACGTGCCGCCCAGCACAAACTTGTGCAGCACCGGCGTGTCGGTGTCGATGCTGAGACGCATGTAAGCCTCGGTGATTGTCACCGGCTTCATTTCATCGGCGTCAGCATCCTCGGCGCTGCTAGAATTGCTGTACCCGGTGCGCGCGAAATCTTCCTCTTCGTCGCCGTTGACGCCGTTATCAAAGCTATCCAAGTCCATCACTTGCTGTGGGTCAAACCCCATCGCCAGCACGTCGCCCATCCGCATTTCAGTGCGGTGAGCGACGATATACGCATCGGACAACGATCTGGCCGTATCGTTGACGAAAAATTCTTCTGGTGGGACCGACTCAACGCAAAGCTCGCCGCGCGTTGATTGGCGGCTGAGTTTCACCGCATGCACCGGCGCTTCCACTGACATGCCCATCTCGTCAATGGCGGCGGTCATCTCGGTAGTTTGCTCGATGATTTCCACGCCGTCCTCGCTGGCCAGCATGGTCAATTCATCGTCGTTTAAATCGGTGTACGTGTAGATCTCGGCGTGCGGATAATTCTTGTAATATGCCTTAATGATGCCCTGTTTTTTTACCAGCGCATCGTGGAACGCATCGCCCAAGATTTTATGCCCGTTTAGCCGCTCAAATTCGTGGTGCATGAAGGCCGTGGCCTGCTCTGCATGTGCAGTCTGGTCTGGCCGGCGCGGCACGTATTCCACCGGGCGTGACGTGCTTAGGAAAACCCGCATCAAGCTGGGTTTGACCGCTCGCACCACGTCGCGCACCTTGGTTGCCACGACCTTGCTGCGGCCATCCTCGTGCCCGATATAAACCTGCCCGTCGTAATAGTGCTGTGCCTTTATGCGCTCGTCGCGCAGCTCCGCTTCAACAAATTCAACCGCCTCTTCAACGGCGTTTTGAACGATTGCCTCTATTTGCTCGCGGGATTTTGGTTCTGTGTGCATTTCATTCTCTTCCCACAAGCGGCGCGGCGGTTAACACGCCTGCCGTCGTTAAAAATTGCAGTAGCTTTTGCGATGCCGTTGGATCGTCTATGCGGCGCGCCTCGGCCACCAGTTCGCGCACCAGTTGGTCGCGCTGCGGACCCTGCATAGATAGCATTTCGCCCAGCTCGCGGTTGGCCTTGCTTTGGCGCGTGCCGTACACGATTTGATTCATTATTTCGTTGACTGGCCGGTCAAATATAGCGCGCTTCAAACGGGTGCCAGGTCCGGGCGCTCTGTCGGTGTCCACGTCGCGGAAATCGCCCAACGCGTCAGCCGCCTCGCGGCGCTGCCCAGTTTGTGACCCTTCGATAACCTTAGTGCGAGTGGTGCTAAATGCGCTTTCTGCGCGCAGCGTTTTCATCACTGACGCCGCGTCTGCGTCGCCAATAATCATTGCTAGTTTTTCGGCGTTAAAGCCTTTTTCAAATTGGCCCCAAGCTGCCGCTGCATCATTGCGTGACGTGCCCATGAGCGCAGCGATATATTCCCGCGCGCCTTTCTTATAGGCGTCGCGTTGGGCTTTGGACATTTTACCCAGCATCACGCGCATTTCAGCGGGCGACATGGCCGTGGCGGCAGATCCGGTAAACGCCTTGCGCCCGTCATCAATAGCCCGCTCCATTGCCATGTTGTTTGCGTAGCCCGTGCGCGCCGGCGAGTAATTCGGCACCGTATCAAGCATTTCATCAATATCGCCCAAAACTGGCTTTAGGCTGGAAACCTTGTTGCCCTTGCCGGCGCGTGTGGCCTCGGAAAGTGCATCACTTAAAGCGGCGCGGGTGTTGTGCAGCTTGGCCGCTGATACGTCGCTCTTTTTGCCTAGATCTTTTAACACCGTGCCAAGCGCAGTTTTAACGTCGGCAGAAGCATCACCGGCCAGACTTAAAATGCGCTGCCGGATTGGATTGACGTCAAACGTCATGCCGCTCTTTTTTGCGGCCTCGTACATCGGCCCCAGCACGTCGCTGCGCTCGGTGGCAAGCTCGGTGCGAGCTGTAAACGCCGCGCCTGGCTCGTCAACGCGGCGCGTCATTTCTGCATTGATGCGCCCGCCAGCGCCTTGCGCCCGGTTGGTAATTGATTGCTGCAGGATATTGCCGCCTTCGCCCTGCATTGATGCCAAACCTTGCGCTAAACGCTGGGTTGGCCCTGGCACGTCGGCCAGCGTGCCTTGCGGCCCAATGCTGTCTAAATATGCCTGTATATCCTGCCCACCGGCCTCGGCGCTGTTTGCACTGCGCGCCATAAGCTGGCTTGATTTTGAGCCGTAATTGCCAACGCCGCGAAACTTGTTTTGAATGCCGCGCGTGGCCGCGCCAACGATTTCGCCGGCAATTGGAGCCACTGCGCCAATGGTTGCGCCCACAGCCGTGCCCACAGGTGGAATTTGTTTAACGCTGTCAACAAAGCCATCGCCAGACATAAATTCTGGCAGCGCCACGCCGGTGGCACCAAGGCCAGATCCTATGCCCATTTGCGTGGCAAGCTGCTTGCCCTGCATGAGTTTTGATGCGCCGGCGGCGGGTATGGCTGCAGACGCGATTGATCCGGCAGTTTGCCCTTTTGCATATTGCTCTGGGGCCAGCACTTGCGCGGCCATATCTCGTTGCCGCACCAGATCGCGATACTTGGTGTACGCCTGTTTTGCACCTTCAATATCGCCGTTTTTAAACAAATCGGTGGCAAATTTATACGCGCCGACAATCTCATCAGCGGCGTTTAGCGATGCGCCGGCCTGCATGCCGCGATAGGACGCAATGGTTTCAATTTCGGCTTGTTTGGCCGTTTTGGTTTTGCCCCGGTATTTGGCAAGCGCCTTGCGGCCATTCTCGGTGATTGTGCCGTTGGCCTCTTGTCCCTCCAGAACCTTCACCGCCGTCAGGATGCGCTGACTTTCTTCGTATGTCATTTCAGCCATCGTTAATTTCCATTCAATAGTAAATCTTCAGCCTGTTGGGACGTCATAGGCTCTGCAGCCCCGCTGTAATTGTTGAGAATATTTTGCACTGCCTGCGGTATCGTTGAAACGCTCTCAACTTGTTCAAGCTGTTCAATTGCCTGCTCAAACGTAATTCCTTTTTCTGGCCCTTTTGAATATTCTCGAATTATTGATTTCTTCTTTATGTTCATTTCGGCTTTGGCTTGCATGACCGCAATAATCGCCATATTCGCCTCTGGTGTGTTTTTCAAACTGCCCAACGAGTTGAGCATTGCGTTAAATTCTAGGTCAGACGTAGCGCCAGACCCTTCAACGCGCAGAGTTGGCGCTATGCGTTTAATAATTGACTGCCGCAACGCGGATACGTCGTTAAATTCTGGGAACGCCTCGGCAAACCGTCCGGCCAGCGGGCCAGTCGGCGCAAGCGGTGCAAGCTGTTGCAACGTCTGTAAATCTGCGGCGGCATTAGCGGCGGCGCTTCCGGCGTCCATCATTGCGTTAAATGACTCGCCTTGCTTTTCCATCATTTGCTTGCGCAAAACAGCGTCAGCACTTTCAGGGCCTGGCATGTTGATTGAATTGCCAGACTGAACCAAGGCGCGCGCATCCTCGTCAGATAATCCTTGCGATTTCCAATATTCATAGTTCTGGATTTGCGCTGTCTGTTTAGGCGTGGCCATGCTTTGCTGCATAATTGCGCCCAGCACTTGGCTCGCCGGCAGTTGGCCCGCCTCAACCATATCCGCGTATTGGCTCATTCCGTTGGCGCGCAGATATTCCACCGTTTTATTGCGCGAATTTTTCTGCGTGCGCTCTTGGCGTCTGCCCTCCATCATTCCAGCAAAATTTGGATCTGGCCGCAGCTTCATTGAATTTAGGCCGACCGCAAAACGGCCAGCCAAGTCTTTAAAGCTGTCACGCTGGTAAAACTTTTGTCCCGTTTCTCCGGCGGCACCGGGTTGCATTTTCTGCAAGCCGAATTGCTCTAATAGGCCGCGAGGCGCTTGCGGTTGTCTTGGCAGCATCGGTGCGGCCTCCTGTTTTGCGTTTGCTGGGCCATAGGCTGGCCCTTTGTATCCGGCCCACGCGCCGGTGCCCTGCGTGTCATAGATATATTTGCCAATGCGGTCCTGCAGCTCTCGCGTCATGAGCTCGTCGCCGCGCAGCCCAAGGCCGCGCTTGGCATCGCGCAAGGTCGTGCCGACCACCTGATATGCGCCCATCGGGGTGGCAACCACGCCCTCCGGGTTGGCCATTTTCACGTAGTTGCCATAGCCGGATCTGGGTTGCGCAAATTCCAGCGCAGCGTCTACCGTCATGTCAGTGATTTTAACATCGTCAAACAGGCCGCCGGGGCGGTTCTGATAGTTAAACAGCGCGTTGTAATCGCCACCGCTTTCGCCGCGAAAAATGTCTGGTTTGATTGTGTTAAAATCTGGTCGCATTAGGTGGGCACCAAGCCGGCCACAAGCTGAAGATAATCAAACATGCCAGGCTCATATGTGCTTGATTGAGTTTCTGGCGTCGGTGTAACGCCCAGCGCGTTATTCACGTATTGTGTTGACGTGCCGGGTGCGCCGGTGTAGCCGCCAAATTGACCTTTTGCCGCTTCAATCAGCGCCTGTTGAATGCCCTGATCCATTATCCCGTAGCGCATTTGATTGGCCTCAATTGTTTGGCCTGCGTCAAACGATTGTTGGCCCATAGCCGCGAGCTGGTCGGCTGCACTCAGCATATTTGTGTTGGCCGCCGTTTGTTGATCCACATCAAACTGCGCGGCGCCGAGCGCGGTGTTAAACCCGTCTTGCCGCAGCTTTGAAACTGCATCATACGCTTTGTCAGCGTACAACCCGCGCGTTTCCGCGCCTTCAATTCCGTGTCTTGATCCCCCAAACGCGCCGGCGTTAGACGCAGCGAAATCCATGTCGTTCATGGACATGCGCTGGCCTTTCATCAGGTCGCGCATGGTCGAGTTGACAACATTTTGCTCGTAAGGATTGTAATAAGCGTCCATGCCTTGTGAGGCATTAATTGGGGCATACGTACCCGCCGCGATTGTCCCGGCCATGCCCAGTTGCAGCGCATCTGCAGCCGCTTGATTTGCGTTAAATCCGCCGGCTGCTGTTGTTGCTGGGGCTGCGCTTGCGTTTACGCTTGACGCTGGGGCGGCGTTGTAGCCCGTTCCAGCTAGCGAATTTACCGGCGTATAATTAGCCGGTGCGCCGCCGAGGCCGCCTTTATTAGCGCCCGCAGGCGCGCCACCCGCGTTGCCTTGTGCTAAAGTTGGCGTGCCGCTGCCGTATCCCGATGCCATGCTCATTATTTAAACTCCCCTGCATATTCAGACCAGCCATCGGCAGAGTTACTGCCCCAGCCTCCGTCAGTCGCGCCGGCGGTGTTTGTCGGGCTTAACGCATCAATCGCGTTCATTGGTCCGCCGAATTGATACGTCGTTTGCCAGCTATCGTCCTGCATAGTCTCATCGCCACCACCGCTGCGCGGTGGTGCAGCGTATTGTACAACTGGCGCAACTGGCGCAACGTAAGGTGCAACAGCGTTTCCAAACAGCGCATCATAGCGCGCGGCCTGCTCTGGGTGTCGCGCTATATATTCAGCAAGGGCCGCGTCGAAAATCGGGCCTGATGAATAACCTCGAACGCCACCCGCATACTCGGTGGGCGCATCCATCAGCGTATTGACCTCTGGCGCTGCCAGTCCAAACGCGCCAGCCGCCGCGCGGTTGTTGTCCATCGCGGCGTGCTGGAACGGCGTCAGCGCCGCCACATCTGGGCCATAATATGGTTGGTAGCCAAGCTGCGCCACTTGCGCCGCGCGTTGCAAATTTTGTTGCGCATAATGCTCGATATACGCCGGTATTGTCGCTTGTTGCGTTTCAGTGCCGCCCTTGCCACCACTCATCTTATATTTCCTTTACATAACTTTGGTGAAGAGGCTTCCAGCCATGCTCCGCCAGTGGTTTTTTCCAGCCAAATCGGCCTGTCATTGTTAACGCACTGCAGCCTTGCGCCTGGGCCCAAGCCACTACGTCAGCGTGCATGCCCATGATTTCGGGCAATGTGCCGCCGCCGAGAAACACGTTGCAGACTTTAGTGCGCGGATAGGTGATTAACTCAGTCACCAAGCATGAATCTTTCGCCGGCCAAAGCTGCATGGTGCCTTTGTAGATACCTTCGCAAACGTCAATCCAATCGTGCGTGCCGCCGCTGTATTGCAAGGCGGCCTCGATCCAAGGCTTGCAGCGTTCCAGCTCTTCTTTCACCAGGCACCCCCAGTCAGCGCAGCGCGCGACCAAATATTCGTTGAGCCGTCGTGCGTTGCTGTGCAGACGTAGATGTGGGTTGCGCTGACAGCGACCATGCCAGCGGTATCGCCGGCAGCGCCAACGCTCGACGTTGGCACGGCGCGCTTAATAATTATTTCGCGGAATGCGTCGCCCGCCGAAACGACGGGATAACCAGCGCGGGACCACATCATGATGCCGTCATCTCTGGCGCTCTCGTTGCCCGTCTGCTGCACGAGGTTGGACTTGTTCTGGCTTAGAAACGCAGTGACGCGGTTGGCCCATATGCGCCAGTCAGATCCGTACGGTTGCGGGACGCGGTACTGCTCCATTATCGCCGACCCCCGGCAACAACGTCCAGCCGGTTAATCCCAACGCGCCAATCGGCCAGTCGCGCGCCGGTCAGGCGCATCCGCATTTGGCGGCCAGTAAATCGCAAACTTGTCGGGTTGGACATGCTGTACGGGCCATAGCTGCGCTCTGTGCCATTCGGCGCGAAACGCGTTTTAAACGTGGCCGTAACGTCGCCTTGCGTTTTTTCATCGGGCAGCATCTCGGTCACGCTCGCCACATTTTCTCCGTTGCCCAGCATAATCGGGCCGGTTTCGGCAAATGGCGTCAGGCCGCTATACGCAAAACTTACCTCATGCTCGTAGATTTTTTTATCCGCAGGGTCGCACATCATTGGCAAAGCAAATGCGCCGCTGTCAGCCCCTGCAGTGCGGGCAAGTTGGCCGATGTACCACGTATTTTCAACGTAATTATAGACGACATATCTGTCGTTTTCAGTGCTGGACGCTGACGGATAAAACCAGAATATTTCGCCAAATCCCTGCACCGGCATGGCAAATGTCTTGCTGATTTGTGCGCGGTTAATATCGCTGAATACATAGTCTGCCACGTCGCATGGGAGCTCTTGCACGTTATTTCCAGTAAATGCGTAAAAGCTGTTCAGGCCCATCCAAAACACGCCAGCATCAACGCTCGCATAAGCCAAATGCGCGGCCAAACCGCAGCTTGCCCCAACCTGGTCTATGCCGAAAACGTAGGGCGGCCCCAAATATGTGGCGCTATGGGCGTCTGTACTAGTCAGGATTAACGTCTGGCCCTGCGCGCGCACGCCGGCCATGATTTTGCCGGCGGTCTGCAGCGTCAGGTCGCCCGCCTCGTTGGTCGCGCTTGGCGTCCAAACTGTGTTATTTTCTCTGTCGCACCACTGCACTTTTCGGCTGTTGCCGCCTGCGCCGAGCGCCAATAAAAAACGCTCTTCAGTAACAACTATGCTTTGATTATTTGTTGGAGCGTTGCTCAACACGGCGGCAACCGTGCTGGCGTCTAACTGCCACTCGTAAATTTTGCCGTCATCGCGATTGCACGCGACGAGGTATTCTCCCCACGGCTGCATCGCCCAACTTGTCGCCGGCTCAATGCGCGTTGATTCAAGGCGCGGCGTGCCGTAAAATTCTTGACCGTATAGCCCGCCACCGTAGCCAGTTGAGGCCGCGGCATCCTCGCGGCCTGCGGATAAACCCGCCGGGGTTATATCTGACTGAGTGCCTAGCGTATTATACGCATATAATTTGTTATATGTGCCGATTGCGATGCGTTGGTCCGCACTATTATCCGCCCACGCCATCATGCCGCGCACTTTGGCGGCGGCAGCCGTGTCAGAACGAGTGCGCCAGCCACCAATCGGGCGTATTGTTCCGTCCACCCATCTGACAAGATTGGTATCACGCCAGCGGCCCACAGATTGCAAATCTGTACCGTTGCGATATACGCCTGGAGGTATTTTAATGTCAATTAAAGCCATAGGCACAACATGTTGTTACAGACGTGAAAATATTACCACATGTTGTGGTGAAAGCCAAAAAACAACATTTGAGATTAAGCACCGAAAATAGTTCCATTCCGAGAGCTTCATTAGCTTGGCTCCAGCCAGCTTGTGCTTGGCTCATCCCAAACGTACATTTGCCCATCGCTGGGATGCGCAATTGGCGGCTCCCAGACGAATGTTGTTGCGTTGAGCGTCCAGCTTATAAATGGCTGTGGCTCGTAGAACACGTCTAGTTTTTCGTCATACACATATCCAATTCCAGCAAAGTTGCCGCGCATAGGTGTGCCGCCGAGACTGTGCTGATTGCCGCGCGTGTTATAACTTGTTTGCACGTACTGGCCCGATTGTGTGTCAATAAAATCCTGCTCTGCAACGATAACTTGCGTGACGATTCCATCCTCTATTTTTGCAAAGTGGCTCATGTTAGATACCTCAAAATAACTATGCCAGAGCCGCCACTACCACCACCAGCAGTTAACCCAGAGCCTTGACCGCCGCCACCGCCGCCACTACCTGTGTTTGCGCCACCAGCAGCGCCGGGAAATGCTGATCCAAATGCTCTACCTCCCGTGCCGCCACCAGCCGCACCAGCGCCACCAGTATTGCCATCATTTGCACCGCCACCACCGCCGCCTGCCCTTGTTACACTAGAGCAGGCGGCGGTGGTGGCGGTGCAAATGATGAGATCGGAAGAGCACACGTCTGAACTCC
>ENA-OQVM01003503-OQVM01003503.1-marine-metagenome-genome-assembly--contig:-NODE-3503-length-16935-cov-24.313560_pt1 | contig 16935 bp, 9 predicted proteins | sample MGYA00237776_ERZ505498 | MGnify/ENA primary metagenome ERZ505498 (study PRJEB26159, sample SAMN06265151) | marine metagenome | isolation source: Helgoland LTER site | place: Germany:Helgoland, sampling... | reverse complement strand
AAGGATTTTAAAGCGTGTAGTACTTCATTAAAATTATCAACCCACGGATCATTTGGACTGGGTTTAAAATCGCGCACGCCAAAAGTATTGGTATGACGCTCAGGCCAATGCAATTGATATAAATCAATATAATCTGTTTGTAAGCGTGTCAGTTCTAAGTCCAACGCTTCTTTAATAGAACGAGCACTAAACCCTGCTGTTCTTATATGAGCTGTATAGTCGCCTATTCCGGCAATTTTACTTGCTAAAATGACCTTGTCTCTTGTTTTGTTTTTTTTCAGCCAAGTTCCAATGTATTGACTTGTTCTTCCTTGAGTTTCTGCCGTGGCAGGTACAGGATATAGTTCTGCTGTGTCAATAAAATTGACTCCGTGATCTAAGGCATAATCCATTTGAGCATGGCCTTCAGCTTCTGTATTTTGATTTCCCCAGGTCATTGTACCGAGGCAGATTTCACTTACTTTAATATCGGTACTTGGAAGTTTGGCGTATTTCATTAGTCGTTGTTTAGTAGCTTTGATATTTCATCTAATTTTGGTGTCAACACCACTTCAATACGTCTGTTTTTGGCTTTGCCTTCAACTGTTTCATTAGATGCAATTGGAGCAAATTCGCCACGCCCAGCAGCTGTTAAACTTTCGGGGTTGATAATTTCATTTTCATTTAAAATTTGAACGATTGCTGTAGCACGTTTCGTTGATAAATCCCAGTTGTTAGCAATTTGTCCACCACTAGAAAAGGGATCGTTATCGGTATGACCTTCAATGAGTACTGCAATATCAGGATTGTTCGCTAAAACGGTTCCTAACTGTTCGATTGCAGTACGACCTTCAGATCCAATAGCCCAACTACCAGATTTGAAAAGTAATTTATTCTCCATGGACACATAGACTTTTCCATCACGTTGTTCGACAGTCAGTCCTTTGCCTTCAAAAGCGGTAAGAGCATTTGAAATGGCATCTTTCAAATCGCGCATTGCTTTATCTTTCGATGCGATCAAAGCTTCTAATTCTGCAATACGTTGTGAGCGTTCGAGCATGTCTGCTTCTAATTTTAAAAGACGGTTATTTTCTGCCACTAAGGCCATTTCTTTGGCGTCTAACTGAGCTAAAAGTTCTCTATTTTTTTGCACATTGTCAGCAATAGCTTTTGAGCTGTTTTGTTCCAAAGCGGTATAAGAATCATTTAGTGTATCGTATTTTTTCTGGAGCGCAGTCACATCTTGTTGTAATTGATTGCGTTCTAAAAGCGTTGCATCATACTCTTTTTGTAATTTTTCAAATTGATTTTGAAGTGTGTTTTTGTCATTTAAAATACGATCACTATCCGCATTTAAGTTGTCATAATCGTTTTTGAGATTTGTGTATTTACCTTCTAAATCTTTGTATAGTTTAGAAGATACACAAGAGGTAGAAGTGAAAATAACAAGTGTTAGAATTAAAAGTCTTTTAATCATTGTATGTCAATTTAAAAATTATTTTTATTGTATTTCAACCAAAACAGGACAGTGGTCACTGTGCACTGCTTCAGAAAGGATAACGGCTCTTTTTAATTTTTCTTGTAAGGGTTTTGCAATTAATGTGTAATCCAAACGCCATCCTTTGTTGTTGGCTCGTGAATTTGCACGGTAACTCCACCAACTATAATTATGAGGTTCTGTATTAAATTCTCGAAATGCATCTACAAATCCATTTTTTAAAAATTCAGTCATCCAAGCACGTTCTTCAGGTAAAAACCCAGAAACATTCTTATTTCTCACGGGATCATGAATGTCAATTGCTTCGTGACAAATATTATAATCACCACAAATAATAAGATTCGGCACTTCTTTTTTTAGGGTATTTATATAGTCTTGAAACAAATCCATATACTCTAGCTTGTGTTCTAATCGGGCTAGGTTTGTCCCGGATGGAAGGTATAGACTCATCACTGAAACACCGTCAAAATCCACTCGAATGTTGCGTCCTTCAAAATCCATTGACTCAATTCCCGTTCCAAATACTACATTGTTTGGTTTGGTTTTAGATAAAATAGCGACTCCACTATATCCTTTTTTTTGAGCACTGAACCAATAGTTATAGGCATAGCCAGCAGCTTTAAAAACACTCAAATCGAGCTGGTCTTCTTGCGCTTTTATTTCTTGTAAACAGATCACGTCTGGGTTGGCGCTTTTCAACCAATCTATAAATCCTTTTTTGAGTGCAGCCCGAATTCCGTTAACGTTATAAGAAATAATTTTCATCTATTGTGATAATAATTTTAGCTAAAATAATTAATAGAGTACTTTTACCCTAAATATTTAGTCTTGTTTTAACGCAAACTATCAACAAAATATTTTAGGATGTTTTTAGTTTAAGAGTCATGATGAAGCATTGTTTGATCGTTTTATTCCTTTTATCCCTCACAGATTCCTGGTCGCAAGAGGGATTGTCTCTGTATAGAATAAAAAAAATAGCAGTCAAGGATACCATTCAAATTGATAGTGTGAGTATCAACCCTTCTAAATTTTCTGTAACAAATTTAAAAAATGAGCCTATTCAGGATTCATTATACACTATAAATTTTGAAGCTGCTGTGCTGACTTTTTCTAATCCGATAGATGCAGATTTTATTATAGTCAAGTATTTAAACTATCCAAAATTTATAACTAAAACCTATCAAGAATTAGATGAACGCATCATTGTAAATAGTACAGGAAGCCTTCAAAAACTATATCAATTATCGCAACCGAATTCGAAACGTACGGTTGCGCCTTTTGATGGTTTAGCTTCTTCAGGAAGTATCTCTAGAGGGGTGACTATTGGGAACAATCAAAATTCGGTATTAAACAGTGAGCTTGATCTTCAGATTAGCGGAAAGTTAAATGATAAAGTGACCTTACGGGCTTCGATTCAAGACTCAAATATTCCACTTCAAGAAAGTGGATATTCACAGCAGTTGGATGAATTTGACCAAGTGTTTATCGAAGTTTTTAGTGACCGTTGGGGGATTAGAGCAGGGGATATTGATTTAGAGAATTCAGAGTCTTATTTCTCAAAATTTTCTAAACGGGTTCAAGGGCTTTCATTAACGACTAATTTTAAAACTCAAGATTCGGAATTTACTGCTTATGCTGCGGGAGCTCTTGTTCGTGGCCAATTCTCCTCAAGCCAATTTGTTGGACAGGAAGGGAATCAAGGACCATATAAATTGGTAGGCCCAAACAATGAACTTTATGTTTTAGTTGTCTCTGGAAGTGAAACGGTTTTTGTCAATGGAGTTCCTTTGAGTCGTGGCGCCACAGAAGATTATATCATTGATTATAATGCTGGGGAAATCATATTTAATGCGACCTATCCGATAACGTCTGAAATGCGAATTACCGTAGATTATCAATATAGTGAACGCAATTATTCTCGGTTTATAGGCTATGCGGGCAGTCATTATAAAACTAACAAATGGACACTTGACGTCTCTGCTTACACTGAAAATGACATAAAAAATCAGCCGCTTCAACAAGCTTTAAACTCAGATCAAGTTACTATTCTATCCAATGCTGGAGATGACCAATCCTTAATGACTGCGCCATCAGCATCCATAGAGCCCTATAACGAAAACCGAATTTTATATAAAAAAACTATTAATAATGGCGTAGAGGTTTTTGAATTTTCAACCAATCCCGAAGACGAATTATACCGCGTAAATTTTACGGCCGTAGGGTCTCAGCTAGGAAATTATATTATTAGGAGTTCCAATGCGATTTCTAATATTTATGAATATGTAGCTCCTATCGCAGGACTTAAACAAGGCGATTACGAACCCATTGTTCAGCTAGTCGCACCCGTCAAATTACAGTTAGCTGTTGTTAAAGGGGCTTTTATCCCCAATGAAAAAACAGCTATCGATTTTGAGTTTGCCGCTAGTAAAAATGATTTAAATTTATATTCAGCATTAGAAGATGAAAATAATACTGGTGTTGCAGGTCAATTCTCTTTAGCACATCAATTGCTTAAAAGCACAGGGGAATGGGCGTTAAATGTTACTTCTGACATTGATTATATTCAATCTAATTTCAGAACAATTGAACGCCTTTATCAGCCAGAATTTAATCGGGATTGGAATATTGAAATGTTTAACAATAGCCAACGTCTGTCTGACCTTGGAGATCAGCTATTTGCTAGGGTTGGAGCTCAATTCACACATGCAGAAAAAGGCGTGTTAAAGTATCAATTTCAACAGTTAAACTATGGCGATAATTATGATGGGAGTCGTCATTTATTTTTTACAAAACTAAATTTAAAACGCTTTCAATTCTTCTCGAACTCGAGTGTATTGAAGACGGATGGATTAATTACGAGTTCTATGTTTTACAGGTCAGATAATCGATTTAAATATAGCTACAAAAAAGGGTGGTCAGGAGTAAATTTCTCTACAGAACACAATGAAAAAAAGAAAGTTGAGTTAGAAGTGCTAGATCCTATTAGTCAAAAATTTCAAGCTTATGAAGTGTTTACAGGTATTGGCGATTCCACCAAAGTGTTTGTAAAATTAGGATATATACACAGAGTAAACGATAGTATTCAGAACAACCGCCTTTCAAAAGTGAATACATCCAATACGTATTATTTGGATTCGAAATGGATTCAAACTAAAAACACAACTCTGAGTTTATACGCCAATTATAGAGAATTTAAAACCACAAACAATTCAAGCCCCTCACAGAAATCAATCAACTCTCGATTGCAATACAGTCAAAAATTAGCCAATAATGGCATCTATTGGAATACACTTTTTGAAACGAATGCAGGCCGCTTGCCACAACAGGATTTTACGTATGTTGAGGTAGAAGCTGGACAAGGTACTTTTGTTTGGTTTGACTATAATGAGAATGGCATTCAAGAATTAGAAGAATTTGAAGTGGCGCAATTTCAGGATCAAGCGACCTATGTACGCGTATTGTTACCCAACCAAGTTTATATCCGTACCCATCAAAATAAACTGAGTCAATCCTTGACCTTAAACCCAATTCAATGGGCCAACTCGCCAATTGCTTCTAAAAAATTCTGGTCTCATTTCTATAATCAAACGACATTTCTAATTGACAGAAAAGATAAAAACAACAGCGAATCTATCCGTTTAAACCCATTTCATACAACGGAAGAAGAGCAGTTAGCATTGCAATCAAATTTCAGAAATCAGTTGTTTTATAATCGAGGAAAACAACACTATACAGTCTCGTATAGCTACTCAGAATCCAAAGCACGCAATGTATTGTCCTTTGGTTATGTAGAACAATACACTTTGAGTCATCAGATAAATTTTTCACATAAAATTCAAAACCAGTGGTTACTTAGTTTACAAGCTAATGCAGATCAAAATAGGAGTGAAAGCGAGAATTTTTCCTCAAAAAATTATCAATTAAAAGAATCACTTTTGAGCCCTAAGTTATCCTATTTGTTAGATGACAATAAACGATTTGATGTGTTTTATCAACACCAAAAAAAGAACAATTCTATTGGAGATATGGAACAATTATCTCAGGAAAAATACGGCGTATCGTTTACACTTACTCAAAATCAGAAAGCGGCTATTACTGGAGAGTTTAATTATTTTTCAAATACATTTTCTGGAAGTCCAAACACGCCAGTTGCTTACCAAATATTGGAAGGTTTACAGCCAGGCACTAACTTTACATGGTCATTGATAGCACAAAAAAAACTGACTAAGTTTTTAGATTTGAACCTAAATTACTTTGGAAGAAAGAGCGAAACCAGTCGAACCATTCATACAGGAACAGTGCAGTTGAAAGCTTATTTTTAAATATTTTGGTATAGTTTTTGTTAAAATAAGTGAAACCCAAATTAATTACACTTATGAACAAATCACTCCTTATTTTATCTCTTTTCATTTGCTTCAACCTTACTGGACAATCTGAAACTGACGCTCCAACTATTTTTGACAAACATAACGAGGTCAAAATCGGTGCCATTAAAATACTTGCAGGCCCTATTTTTGAGGGCTCCTATGAATATGTTAAAAATAGAAATGTGGGTTATGGCGCTAGCCTTTTAGTGAATTTGAACCCCGGAAATGACTATTTTGAAAATTTTTCTGTCACGCCTTTTTTTCGCATGTATTTTGATCGCGATGAACAGTATGGCGCAAAAGGCTTTTTTGTAGAAAGTTTTCTTTCCTTCTACAGTGGGAAAGATATTTTTGACTCTGACGGAGATAACAAAGAAGAATCTTATTTCGATACTGCTTTAGGATTATCCCTTGGTCAGAAATGGATTAATTCTGCTGGATTTATATTCGAACTTAAGCTAGGAGGTGGACGAAACCTCTTAGGAAACGCCCCTTTTGAAGCCATTTTTAAAGGGGATTTTAGTATAGGGTATCGTTTTTAGCTTTAACGTTTTAGAGAAAAATGTGATTTAAATTGGGTTTCTATGGCATTACTGTTTTGGTAACTAACCACAAACCAATAGTCAGTTCCTGTCAGCTGAGCCCCGTTAAACGTCCCATTCCAGGCGTTTTGACTGGGTTTAAATTGGATTAATAACTTTCCATACCGATCAAATATGCGAATCACAGCAGATGGATCACCAGCCAAACAGTCTATATTCCAAGAGTCGTTAAACCCATCGCCATTTGGCGTGAAGAATTTTGGATACGCCATAATCATCACCTTTTCTTCTGGTATCGTGCTACAGCCAAGTGCATCTCTAACGGCAACTGTATGCTCATTACATCCCAATACATTTTCAAACACCGCATTTGATAGCCAAGCACCACCATCTAATTGATATTCGTAAGTCCCACTTCCGCCTGTTGCGGTGACTGAAATAATTTGATTCGCATCAAAATCTTCTGACAAGATAGTTGCGCTGATTGATAAAGTACTGATTGGATTTACAACAATGGTCATGGTCGTAGGGTCCGCACATTGATTCGGATCGGGTGTAAATGTATAAGGAGTCGTTACTAAATTATTGATAACTGGGCTCCAAGCACCTGTAATTCCAGCATTGGAAGTTGTGGGCAAAGGTGCAAGCGTACTCCCAATACAAACCGGGTCTACTTGTGTAAATAGCGGCGTTGTTTGTGTTAAGACCGTAATGGTCATTTTGGTTTCTGCAAAACAACTTCCTGTAACAGGAGTAGCTGTAAAAGTATATTCCGTTGTGATGGTATTATTTATGGCAGGCGACCAAGTGCCACTAAAGCCATTATTTGAAACCGTTGGTAAAGTCATTAAAACGTCACCAACACAAATGGTGGCTACTTGCGTAAATGTTGGAGTCATAATGGGAATCACAACAATGTTCATTGTAGTTGTACTGGCACATTGCCCAGCATCAGGGGTGAACGTATAAGTGTCTGGAGTTGTGTTGTCAAAAGCAGGCGACCATGTTCCTGTAAAACCTTCAATGGAAGTCGTAGGGAGTGTTAGTGCATCTCCTTCACAAATAGGCGGTATTTGTGTAAAAGTAGAAAGACTGTTTGGCACTACAACAATCGTTAGATTTGAAGGAATTGCACACTGCCCTATATCTGGTGTAAACGCATAAGTCGTTGTTATTGTGTTATCAAGAGCAGGACTCCAGCTGCCAGTAATTCCTTCGTTAGAAGTGGTTGGTAAAGGCGCTAAAGTATCCCCATCACAAATAGAGTTTATTGGATTGAACGAGGGCGTAATGATTGGATTGACCGTGATGGTTGTTGTGATTGTATTTGCGCATTGATTTGCACTCGGCATAAAGGTATAGGTTGTTGTTGTTGTGGAATCAAGAGCTGGACTCCAAATTCCAATAACGCCCTCGTTAGAAGTGGTTGGTAAAGCGGCTAAAGTATCTCCAATACAAATGGAGTTTATAAGATTGAACGTTGGTGCAATGATCGGATTGACTGTGATGGTCATGGTTGCTGTACTGGCACATTGCCCAGCATCTGGGGTGAAGGTATAGGTTGTTGTGGCTGTAGAATTAAAGGCTGGTGACCAAGCACCTGTAATTCCATTGATTGAAGTGCTTGTTAATGGGTTGCCACTTCCTTCGCAAATGGGATCGATTTGAGCAAAATCAGAAGTTCCGCTCGGATTAATAGTGATTAAAACATCTTCAGTAATAGAGTCGCCACAAACATCATTAATTGTAACGGTGTAAGTTGTTGTGCTTGTCGGAGATAAAATTGGGTTTGCAATAGAAGGATTGCTAACACCCGTTGTTGGACTCCAAGAATAGGTAACTCCACTCGGGATTGTAGCATCTAATTGAACTGTTTCACCCGAACAAATGGCCGTATCTACTAAATTAAAATTATCTACAAATGAGATTCTGTTAAAACAAACTTGATGTAAGTTAGAGAATCCTCCAGTGGAACCCACAAAGCCAAAAAACACAGAATCATCTCCATTAAAAATATCCGTTTTCACATCCTTGGTTACAGAAAGTCTTAAAATACAATCAAAAAACACCTCCAAAGTTTTAGAGCTAGCAGTCCAAACGATTTTGATATTATGATCAATGCCGTCTTCTATATTTCCGCTCGTTGAACTCGCCTGAATAGGTCCTGCAAGACTTGAACTTGATGAGTGATTTGGAACGCCGTTAGACATGATTCCGATGTGATCTACAGTCGCATCTCCTAGGTCGCCATTTTTAAAGGTGTCAAACTCTACAATCAGTGAATTTGAAATTCCTGCATAACCAATCCCCCCTCCAGTACCACCGATCACAGCTGTCGCATTCGTTTTAAAAACAAGTGCCATTCCATCTGCACCATTTCCGTCTTTAGTTCCAAAATTATTTTCGTAAAAGATTGTAAAATCATTTGAAAAATTTATGGGGTTGTCATACCAAGCTCCACCAGATAGATCGAATTGATCAGGAGTGATTCGAAAACAATTGCTCCCTAAGTCTGAAGCACTGCCAATAGTAACTGCATTTAACTGTGCATGAGAAGCCGTTTGAAAGCATATCAAGATTAAAATAAATAACGCTATATGCGTTGAGGTCTTACGTAAGAGCATCAATGTTTAGATTCACTAGGTTCAACAATCAAGATAAAGAAAAAAAACGAATATTTTATTACATGGTTATTTTTAATGTTTTTCTGTACTATGTTTTAAAAACTATTTTTTTGGGAAGTACAGTGCTTTCAATACCTCAACGAAAAGTGGGATTTAAATTGCGTTTCCACTCCCTTACTGTTTAGGTAATTCACTCCAAACCAATAATCGGTTCCTGTTAACATGGAGCCATTAAAGGTGCCATTCCATGCACTGCGATTGGGACTAAATTGAAACAGCAGTTTTCCAAAACGGTCAAAAATAGAGATCAACGCAGTGGGGTCATCTCTCAAACATTTGATGTTCCAAGTGTCGTTATACCCATCGCCATTTGGCGTAAAGAATTTTGGAAATTCCATAATCATTACTGTTGTTTCAGGGATTGTGCTACACCCAAGTGCATCACGTACAGCCACCGTATGTTCTTGACATCCAATTACATATTCAAAGGTTGCATTGCTTTGCCAAACACCGCCATCTAATTGGTATTCATAAGTCCCACTTCCGCCCGTAGCAGACACTGAAATAACTTGATTCGCATCAAAATCTTCCGACAGCTTTGTAGCGTCGATTGTTAAAACACTGATGGGATTCACCACAATGGTCATGGTGGTGACGTCTGCACATTGCCCAGGGTCTGGTGTGAAAGTATAAAGCGTTGTTGCTAAATTATCTAAAGCAGGACTCCAATCGCCTGTAATACCCCCATTGGAAGTGGTAGGTAAAGGGGCCAGCACACTGCCGATACAAATGGGGTCAACTTGTGTAAATAAAGGGATTGTTTGCGTCAAGACTGAGATGGTCATTTTGGTTTCTGCAAAACAACTTCCTGTTACAGGCGTAGGTGTAAAAGTGTATTCTGTTGTGATGGTATTATTTATGGCTGGCGACCAAGTGCCACTAAAGCCTTCATTTGAAACCGTTGGTAAATCCAGTAAAACATCCCCAACACAAATGGTGGGTACTTGCGTAAAGGTGGGGGTGAAAATAGGGTTCACCATGATGGTCATTGTAGTGCTATTGGCACAGGGATTCGAATCGGGCGCAAAGGTATAAGTATCTGAAACTGTATTGTCAAAAATGGGCGACCATGTTCCTGTAATCCCTTCAATGGATGTTGTAGGGAGTGTTAATGAGCCTCCTTCACAAATAGGTCCTAGTTGTGTAAACGTCGTATTTGAAGTGATATTAATGGTGATGTCAAAAGAATGCTCATTGCTACAGTTAGGGGTGGTTGCGGATTCTGCATACACAAATAAGGTCGTGGAAGCTGAGATCACGTCTCCTGCATTGAGCGTTGTTCCGCCGCCATTGGAAGCTGTAAAATAATTTCCATTGGTCAGTACCGGTAATGTATAGTTATCACAAACAGAAACATCTGCTGGCGTATCTACCACTGGCGTTGTATTGATTGTAATATCAAAAGCGTGTTCACTAGTACAGTTAGGCGTTGTGGCTGTTTCTGCATACACAAATAAGGTGGTAGAAGCAGAGATGACATCGCCTGAATTGACAGGGGTTCCTCCGCCATTGGTTGCTGTGAAATAATCTCCATTGGAGAGTGCTGCCAAGGTATAGCTATCACAAGAAGACACATTTGCTGGGGTGTCCACTGTTGGAGCAGAATTGACTGTTGCAGTCACCGCAGTTCTGGTTCCAGTTGTACAGCCATTATTAGACGCTAAAACCCAAAAGGTGGTGCTTGTGGTTAAAACAGGATTGTATGTGTCTCCAGTATGTAAAAGGGCACCTCCGTTTTGACTGTCATACCATAAAATATCGTTGGTGTTTGAGGTTGCCGACAGGTTTGCAGGGTCATTCCCACAACTTACAGATGGGCTGGTTGACAATATTTGAGGCGGACTGAAAGTTGTGGACGCAGAGATATTTAAGACAGGATCTCCTGGTGTTCCTCCGTATTCAATAACAAAGCCTTTGGCTTGATAATCATAGGGTTGTCCAGTAGTGTTGTTTGGTAAATCGTTCCAAGACCCTGGGGTGCCCGTATTAAAAGTGATGTGTGCATAATCTTCGCCGCTCCCGTAATCATTAGGTTCACCGGAATTCCAATTGGTATAGGCTAAGTTATCGCCAGCTTCTGGACCTGTCATCCATTTCCAGACGCCTTCACTTGCTACATCTGAGGCGCCAATCCAGCCTGTTCCAGGCGATAACTCCCCAGATATTTGTCCTTCATCAGGGATGGTTAAGGTGGCTAAATAGCCTTGTAATCCAAAATAATTCATCGTTTCAGCAGTCGCTTTGGCATTGGTCCACGTAATTAAATTGGAAGGCACATAGTCATAGTAATGATCTGTTGAAGCTAAATAATTAGCAGAACCCGCAGTTAATGAAAAGGTTTTGGCTCCCACATTTATAGTGCTACTGTTAAAAACAACATCATAAACCGCTGCAATAATATCGGTGTAACTGGCAGAACCGCCACTAAGCCCCGTCAATGTTAATTTGGCTTGGTTTGCATCCCAATTGGCTGCTATAGTAGGGTGTGATCCCGATAAAAGGAGTTGGTCTTGTCCTAAAACATAGCCTGAAGAAATTTGAATGTAAAAGGCAGGTATGAGCGTATCATCTGGATCGGTGATGTTAAAAGAAGTCACAATCCGCTGTTGACTTTGAGGACAATAGATTTGATCGCCAACAGCGGTCACTGTTGGAGGGTCATTTATTTGACCAAAAAAAGTACTCGTATTTAAAAATACCAGTATATAAAAAAGGTGTCTTATGTTTAATATCAAAATTGGTTAAATTTAATCTCTGGTTAATTTTCTTTAGCCACTATTTCATGGCGACTTCATTTTCAATTATTGTTTTTAAAATTTCTATTTTCACACGTTGTTGCTCCACGGAGTCTCGATGTCTGATGGTGGCGCAATGGTCTTCTAAAGTGTCATGATCTACAGTAATGCAAAACGGTTTCCCTTGCATTCCAATTGGCTGCTATAAGCGTATCATCTGGGTCGGTGACGTTAAAATAAGTCACAATCCGCTGTTGACTTTGTGGACAATATATTTGATTCCCAGTAGCCGTAACTGTAGGAGGTACATCTGTTTGTCCACAAAAGGTACTGGTGCTTAAAAATACCAGTATATAAAAAAGGTGTCTTATGTTTAATATCAAATTGGTTAAATTTACTCTAGTTTATTTTCTTTAGCCAGTGTTTCATGGCGACTTCATTTTCAATAATCGTTTTTAAATCTTCTATTTTTACTCGTTGTTGTTGCATTGAATCCCGATGTCTGATGGTGACACAATGATCTTCCAAAGTATCATGATCCACGGTAATACAAAAGGGTGTTCCTAGTGCATCCTGGCGACGGTAACGTCTTCCAACCGCATCTTTTTCATCATATACCACATTGAAATCCCATTTCAAATCACTTAAAATAGTTTTTGCAACTTCAGGCAATCCATCCTTTTTTACCAGGGGTAAAATCGCTGCTTTGATAGGTGCTAAGACTGCGGGCAGTTTCAACACGGTTCGAGTGGTATTATTTTCTAAAGTTTCTTCGGTCAATGCATTTGAAAATACGGCCAAAAACATACGGTCCAATCCGATGGACGTTTCTAGAACGTAAGGTGTGTAATTTTTATTTTCTTCGTGGTCAAAATATTGAAGTTTTTTGCCAGAATGTTTTTCGTGTTGACTTAAATCAAAGTCGGTACGTGAGTGAATGCCTTCCAATTCTTTGAACCCAAAAGGGAATTTAAATTCGATATCGGAAGCAGCATCTGCATAATGTGCTAATTTTTCGTGGTCGTGGAATCGGTAATTATCAGCGCCCATTCCTAAAGATAAATGCCATTTCATACGGGCTTCTTTCCAATGCTCGTACCATTGTTTTTGAGTCCCTGGCTTGATGAAATATTGCATCTCCATTTGTTCAAATTCACGCATTCTGAAAATAAACTGACGTGCAACAATCTCATTTCTAAAGGCTTTTCCTGTTTGTGCAATTCCAAAGGGGATTTTCATGCGCCCCGATTTTTGAACGTTTAAAAAATTTACAAAAATACCTTGGGCTGTTTCAGGACGTAAATATAAATCCATCGCACTTTCGGCGGAAGCGCCTAGTTTGGTGCCAAACATCAGGTTGAATTGCTTTACATCGGTCCAGTTTTTACTACCGGTTAAAGGGTCTGCAATTTCAAGTTCTTCAATAAGTGCTTTCACATCGGCTAAATCTTCATTTTCTAAAGATTTGGCCAGTCGCGATAAAATGCTGTTTATTTTGGTTTGATAGCCAACGACTCTTCCGTTTGTTGAGATGAACTCGCTTTTATCAAAACTGTCTCCAAAACGTTTTTCAGCTTTCTTGACTTCTTTCTCAATCTTGCCTTCAATTTTAGCACAATAATCTTCCACAAGAACATCGGCTCTGTAGCGTTTTTTAGAATCTTTATTGTCAATCAAAGGATCGTTAAAAGCATCGACGTGACCAGACGCTTTCCAAGTAGTAGGATGCATGAAAATAGCCGCATCTAAACCTACGATGTTCTCATTCATTTGAACCATGGCTTTCCACCAATACTCACGAATATTTTTCTTTAACTCTACACCATTTTGTGCATAATCGTAAATAGCACTTAGGCCATCGTAAATTTCACTACTCTGAAATACAAATCCGTATTCTTTGGCATGCGAAATAACTTTCTTGAAACTTTCCCCTTGATTTGTCATGTTACAAAAATAGAAAACACTTTTTAAATTAAACTTAAAGTGAGGATGAAATATAAAATATTATTTTAATTTTATTCCCACCTAAATGTACTTTGTATGCTCTCAAGTCTCGTAAACCTATTTTTTCCGAAAACATGCCACGCTTGCGATGCGATTTTAATTGACAACGAACCGGATATTTGTGTGGAGTGTCGGCACGAGTTGCCGTTAACCAATTACCATTTTGAACGTCCTGAAACAGTGAAGAAAATCTTTTATGGTCGGATACACTTAGAAGCGGCAACGGCGCTTTTCTATTTTCATAAAAGCGGAAAGGCACAACAGCTATTGCATCATCTAAAATACAAAGGCAAAGAAGACATTGGGCGTATTTTTGGCAACTGGTTGGGTGCTGAATTACTTGATTCTCCGTATTTTAAATCCATTGATGTTGTAATTCCTGTGCCAATACATTCTAAAAAATTAAAACAAAGAGGGTATAATCAATCGGCTCTTTTTGGACAACAAATCGCCAAAGTGTTGAATGCTTCGTACGTTGATGATGTGCTTCTAAAATCGGTCAACACCAAAACCCAAGTGTTTCAGTCTCGAGAAGCGCGTTTCCAATCCGTGGTTCATAGTTTTTATGCCCGAAATATAAACACGATTGAACATAAACATATACTATTAGTGGATGATATCATCACAACAGGGGCAACGATTGAAGCTTGTGCATTGGTTCTAAATTCAGCAAACAAGAGTCGATTAAGCGTTGCAACCATTGCAATTACACATTCCATTTTTCGTTAGTACTAAAATATGTTGTTACTTTGCGTAAAATGCAGTATTAATGGGTAAGAAGTTAGCGAATTTAGGGTTTTTAGTGGTTGTAAGTTTTATTTTCACTCAGTGTGCCAACAAAGGGACTGCATCTGGTGGGCCAAAAGATGAAGAGCCACCAGTGATTATAAAATCGATTCCAGAGAATTTTTCTCTAAATTTTGATTCAAAAGAAATCATTATTTATTTTGATGAATACATCAAAATGAAAGATTTGCAAAAGCAACTGATCATTTCTCCATTCATGGATCCTGAACCAGAAATTACCCCGGTTGGAAGTGCTAGTAAGTATATTAAGATTAAAATACTGGATACGCTTCAAGCAAATACCACTTATGCGTTTAACTTTGGTGAAAGTATCGCCGATAACAATGAAGGGAATTTATTTCCATATTATAAATACGTGTTTTCTACGGGGAGTTATATTGATTCGCTTTCGGTTTCTGGGATCGTTACAGATGCTTTGAACAAAGAAGTGGACGATCGCATCGCCGTCTTATTATATGAAGTGGACTCCACTTTTACAGATTCTATTGTTTATAAACAGAAACCAAAATACATCACAAATACGGACAGTGTTTCTGGGTTTAGTTTAGAAAACATCAAAGAGGGCACCTATCTTTTAGCAGCACTCAAAGAAGAAAATCCTAATTATACCTACCAACCGAAATCAGATATAATAGGGTATAGAAAACAGTTTATAACGGTGCCGTCAGATACGGCTTATGTGTTAAAAATGTTTAAAGAATCCATCGATTATAAATTTAAAAGAGCCAGACAAGTGTCGTCCACTAAGCTTGCTTTTGGGTATGAAGGCGCTGGCGAAATAATGGACATTAAGTTGCTTTCTGACGTTCCTGAGGGCTATGCTTCAGTCGTCACCAAAGAGGCGGACAAAGACACGCTCAACTATTGGTTCCGTCCAAAATTGGAAGTGGATTCGTTGATTTTTGAAATGACACACAAACAAACTATTGATACAACGGTGGTGAAGATAAAGGATTTTAAATCGGATTCTTTGGTATTTAAGTCCATTAGTTCTTCGCTCAAATTAAAGGAGTCTTATAAGCTAAGTGCAACGATTCCCTTAGATTCTATGGATGCCACCAAAGTGCGTGTTAGGGATAAGGATTCTGTGTTTCAGAACCCCACAATGGCCTTGGACCCCTTTACAAATACGGTTGAATTCAATTTTGATAAAACAGAAGAAAACAGCTATGCGATAGAAATGCTTCCAGGGGCTTTTACCGATTTTTATGGGGCTCAAAATGATACTCTAAATTTTAAAGTGACGACTAAATTACAGTCAACTTATGGCGATGTTCGTATTGAAATTCGTAACGGAGTCTATCCTTTGATTGTACAGCTTACAGATGATAAAGGTGCGGTGGTCGAAACATCTCTATCGGAAGAAGCCTCGCCAGTAGATTTTAATGAGGTGACGCCAGGCATCTATTTTCTAAGAGTGATTTTTGATACCAATAAAAACGGAGTCTATGACTCCGGTGATTATTTAAAGAAAATCCAACCGGAACGTGTGAGCTATGCTCTAGAACCTGTTGAGGTTCGCGCAGGATGGGATACGATTGAAGAATTTATCTTAGAAGATTAAGACTTCAAACTTGCTTTGATCAATTCGCGATTCATACGTGCAATGTTTTCCAACGATATTCCTTTCGGACATTCTACTTCACAAGCCCCCGTATTGGTACAGTTTCCAAACCCTTCTAAATCCATTTGAGCTACCATGTTTTGAACACGGTCTGTGGCTTCAATTTGACCTTGTGGTAGTAATGCGTATTGTGATACTTTAGCCCCCACAAAAAGCATTGCGGATGAGTTTTTACACGTCGCGACACAAGCACCACAGCCTATACAAGTCGCAGCATCCATCGCCTCGTCTGCATCGTGTTTTGAAATTGGAATTGAATTTCCATCTTGTGTATTCCCAGAAGTATTGACTGAAATAAAACCACCAGAATGTTGAATTCTATCAAATGCTGAACGGTCCACAATTAAATCTTTTATGACTGGAAATGCATCTGCTCTAAAGGGCTCAATAAAAATGGTGTCCCCATCTTTAAATTTACGCATGTGCAATTGACAGGTGGTCACAAGTCGATCGGGTCCATGTGCTTCTCCATTAATATATAGGGAACAAGATCCGCAAATGCCTTCTCTACAATCGTGGTCAAATGCTACAGGCGAATCGCCATTGGTGATAAGTTGCATGTTTAAAACATCCAGCATTTCAAGAAATGACATGTCTGGAGAAATATCTTCAATAGGGTATTCTACAATTTTTCCTTCAGTAGTGGCGTTTTTTTGTCGCCATATTTGTAATGTTAAATTCATAGCAGTTCTTAT
>ENA-OQVM01003502-OQVM01003502.1-marine-metagenome-genome-assembly--contig:-NODE-3502-length-16936-cov-7.274809_pt1 | contig 16936 bp, 16 predicted proteins | sample MGYA00237776_ERZ505498 | MGnify/ENA primary metagenome ERZ505498 (study PRJEB26159, sample SAMN06265151) | marine metagenome | isolation source: Helgoland LTER site | place: Germany:Helgoland, sampling... | reverse complement strand
CCCCAAAACCCCAAAACCCCAGAGAATCGAAAAGGCTTAAATACATCTTAAATATGAATGTCATTATCAGTGGGCTTGCTCATACTCCCCACTGAGAGGTGGAGGAGGTCTCCTTGCACCTGGCTGAGCATCATACATGTTGTGGCTGTAGGGGCCTTCAAGGGTTGAGGAACCTTGTGGCTGAGCCTGGGCAAGGGCCATCGGTTGTGGCTGACCCTAAGAGAAGGCTTGAGCTTGCATGTTTGGATTGAAAACTGATGGAGTGAAAGATCCCCACGAAGAAATCTCAGGTGCGGCTTATGTTTGAGCCAGTGTGTTAGCATTCTTCTTGACAGCAGTCTTTTTGGTGGCGGTTTTTTGTGTTGTTTTTGCTTTTGCTGCTTTGGCAACATCGCTTGCCAGCGCCACCTCAATAACCGCATGTGTTATCGTGTCGCGCGTCACCACCAGCCATGACCGGTCGCCCTGTTCATGAAACCATAATTCGCGATGAAGGCCGGCTGGGTTATCGCGTAGATATTGATAAGTATAAAAAGCATCATCCGCATCACCAGCCTGCCAATCAGGCCGGTTAATCAGGCTGGCATCACCAAGAATGGTGAATTCGCTGGCATCACGGGGGCCAAGATGGGGATGGTTGATAATCATGGTTGTTGTTGTTCGTCCTTGGGCTCTTGGTTAATGAAGGTTCGGCTGCGCGCCTGCGCCGCGTTCGTCAAGCATGGCACCGCGCCGAAACCGGTCAAGTCGAAGCTTGGTGGCAACTTTATGTGGCTCATCGCGCGCCAGAAGATGCGCAAAACACAGACCCGATGCAGGGGTGGCTTTAAAGCCGCCATAGCACCAGCCAGCATTTAGATAAAGATGGTCGATCGGCGTTTTGTCGATGATTGGTGATCCATCCATCGACATATCCATAATGCCGCCCCAATTACGCAGCATGCGGGCGCGCCCAATCATTGGCATGATCGCCATGCCGCCTTCGCATACATCTTCAAACACCGGTAAATTGCCGCGCTGGGCATAGCTGTTATAGCCATCAATATCACCGCCAAAAACAAGGCCACCCTTATCTGACTGGCTGATATAGAAATGGCCTGCGCCAAACGTAATCACGCCCGGAATTACCGGCTTTAACCCTTCGGTGACAAAAGCTTGTAAAACATGGCTTTCGATCGGCAGTCTTAAGCCAGCCTTTGCCATGACACGGCTTGTCGATCCGGCAACAGCAACGCCAATTTTGCCAGCGCGGATTGTGCCTTTGCTTGTTTCAACGCCGGTGCAAACCCCGTCTTTGATCAGAAAATCGGTCACATCGCAATTCTGGATGATATCGACACCGCGTTGATCGGCGGCGCGAGCATAGCCCCATGCCACCGCATCATGTCGTGCGGTTCCGGCGCGTTTTTGCAATAAACCGCCCATGATCGGAAAGCGGGCATTCTCATAATCAAGAAAGGGACAGAGGCTGCGCAATTGATCTTGGTTCAATAATTCGGCATCAGCGCCATGAAGCCGCATGGCATTGCCGCGCCGAACATAGGAATCGCGCTGGGCATCTGAATGGTAAAGATTGATAATACCGCGCTGCGACATCATCGCATTATAGTTGATATCTTGCTCCAGCCCTTCCCAAAGCTGTAGCGATTGTTCGTAAAAAGGCTCGTTGCCATCAAGAAGGTAATTTGACCGGACAATGGTTGTATTGCGGCCAATATTGCCTGATCCAATCCAGCCTTTTTCGAGAACGGCAATGTTTTTCATGCCATAGCGGCTGGCCAGATAAAAGGCCGTTGCCAAACCATGCCCACCGCCGCCAACAATGACAATGTCATAATGGCTTTTAGGTTCAGGCTCGCGCCAAACTGGCGTCCAGTTCCGGTTGCCTGTCAACGCTTGATTGATCAATGACCATATTGAATAACGCATGATTGTCCTAGCGCTGAAATGCTGGTTTACCAAAGCCTACTCTGGCAAAGATTACTGTAAAGAAAAAGACATTTTCCAGTTTAAAAGTGACTTGATTTTCAACTAAAGAAAAGACGCCAACGTTTGGGGGGAAATGGCTGTGCGGTTTTTTGCGATGCCTGTCCATCTTGCGTTAATGCTTGAATTGGCGGATGCTATTTTCTTGTCCATCTTGATTGGAGTTTTTGATGGAAAAGCTGATTTGTGAGCATTGCGGCACCAAATTCAATTGCGGTGCGCCAGTAGGAAAAGACCGTTGCTGGTGCATGGATTTACCAAATTTGCGTGGTGGGTTTGACCTTGCCGGGACTTGTGTTTGCCCTGATTGTTTGACGATGGGCAAGGCCAAGGCGATGATCAAATCGCGCAAAGTGAAACAGCGACAACGCGCCGCTTCGGCTTTGCGCAAATAGCGCGGGCTATTTCATCTGTTTCTTATAGCCACCAAGGATGGAAAACCGCCGCAGGAAACTGGCTGCCGCATCATCTGGTGATTGCGGACGAAGCCGGATATTGGCAGGTGTGCCAGCCGGTTTGATAAAAATCTTTGCGGCTTCGGCTTCGGAAAAACCGGCAAGCTGGGTTGCCTCTAGCCATGCGGCCATGCGGTCGGCGCGTTTGATGCTGCGCTGCACCGATTCAGGCGGGCTGGGCGGCAGGCCAAAGCGGATATTCACTGCCCGATCAAGGCCGGATTCGATATCACGGTAAATGCCGCCAAGAACATGTTTGATCGGGGTGATCATATCGCCAATGACATATTCGGGCGCGTCATGAAGCAAGGCCGCCAGATACCATTTTTGATCCAGCTTTGGTGCATTGGCGCGAACAAGCCGTTCAACCAGAACGCAATGTTGGGCAACTGAAAAGCTGTGTTTGCCGCGGGTTTGTCCATTCCAGCGGCTAACGCGTGCCAATCCATGCGCAATATCTTCAATTTCAATATCCAATGGCGATGGGTTCAAAATATCAAGGCGTCGGCCACTCAGCATCCGTTGCCATGCGCGCGCCGCGATTTCATCTTTTGCCGGTTTGGATATGCGCTGACCCGACTTTGGTTTGCGTGGGCGGGGTGAAGCAGGCTTTTGCATGAAAGATGACCCAAATAATGAAGTGGTGGCTGATAGTGTGATAGCCGGCGATGTTCCGGACAGGGTAAAGGCAAGGCGTGGTTAAGATGCCGCTTGGTTTGAAAGGCAATGTCACTATGTCAGATTACAGCGCCAGTTTGACAAGTCTTTGCCAAAGTTTCAAGCCGGCAAGCCCCAAGCCAATTCGGATTAAAAACTGTTGCCTGTTACCGTGCCGGATCATCGCTTGGCGTTTTGGTGTCATTGTTGTATCTAGAACCAACAAAGACGCCACGAAGGCATCTTGATTCCGGCAAGGATTGCCAGCATGGATTTTTTTGAGACACAAGAACGCTATCGCCGTCGTGAAATGCGCGGCTGGTTGGTTCTGCTTGTGCGCATTGCCTTGTTCGGTGGTGCGATATGGTTTGGCTGGGTATGGGGCCAAGCTGAACAATCCAGCCTGCAGGCCGAAGCTGATCTGGTGATTTATGAAAATAATGTTCGCATCACTGAATTAAGCAGTCAGGTGCAATCGCTGCAACTTGATCTTGCGAAAACAAAGGCCGATGGCATGGCAAAATCGGTGACGGGCAAGGACAATGTCGCTTTGCGACGCGTGATCGCCAAGAAAATTGCCGCTGGCGTCACATCTGAACAGATCATTTCGTCAATTCAGACGCTTGGCAATCCGGTAAATTGCCGTGAAGTAGAACGCAATGACGTGGCGGTCGCCACGCCGCTTTATGCAGGGCCGGAATCAAAACTGAGCCTGTTTGGTGGTGGGCTGAATTTATTTGTCGAAGGTAGCGCTGGTAAACAGGCGCAACGCGACACGCCATGGTTTGATCCGGCAATGCCGGTAAGCGTTCGGCATGTTTTCCTTGGTGGCCAGAAAACGGTCACTGGCAATTTGCCTTTAAATGCGATCATTCCCACCGAAGACTGGATTTTGAAATTACAATTCAAAAATGCCAGTATTCTTGGCTATGTCACGGTGATTGTCGAAAGCTGTACGCTTCGCTAGACGGTAAATATACTGGCTTTGCTGGTGTTATTTTACCGCAGGGCGTGGCATCGCGAAAACGTCATCGATCCGCGCATAATCCATATAGCCGAGTCGTGCCAATGGTTGATAGCTTGTGACATCAATTTTGCCGTCTTTGACAGTTTCATCGGCAATATGAATGCCGGTAATCATGCCAATAACCATAACCCCAGCACCAGCAGTCCCAGCACCAGCAGTCTCAGGTTTCGGTAATTCAATCACTTTCCATAATTTACATTCAAGCGCAGCAGGTGCGGCGGCAACACGCGGAACCTTGACCGTGTTGCAATCAGCCATCTCAAGGCCAGCGGCGGTAAATTCATTTTGTCCATAGGCCAAATCTGCCGATGTGATATTCATCGCATCACCAAGCGCGGCACTAACAATATTAACAACAAATTCCTCGGTTTCGATAACATTGCGAAGCGAATCTTTATGCTGTGTATTGCCCGATGGCGCGCTGCTGAACATCACCATCGGTGGCAGTTCCGAGATCGCATTGAAATAGCTGTATGGTGCTAGATTGATGCTGCCATCTTTACCACAGCTGGAAATCCAGCCAATCGGCCGTGGTGAGACAATGGCTTTAATCGGGCTGAATGCCAGACCGGCTTCCTTATGCAATCCGGGGCGAAAATACATGATGCGAACTCCTTAAAATCACGAACCGAGGTTATAGGCATCTTTGCCCGAATTGAACAAGATATTATGCGCCCCGTTGGGCGAGTTAAGAGGCTGTTGTTTCGCCTTTAAACCGCAATGTGCAAGCTCCTGTGAAAATCTGTGTCACAAGCGATTCCTTGCATAAGGTATAGCTTGGGGCAGGCATGCCCTGTGAATCGCGCCATATATGCGCAATTGATAAGGCGGCGATCAATGCCACGAGAATCCACATTGTTCGGCTCATCGGATCTTCCCTGTTTCTGTGATTACCAATTTGTTATATGGTCAGGCAAATCATCTTCGTCAACACTGTTTTCTGGCACCACGCGATTGGCCACCGACTGGCCAGCCAGCATTGTGCTATCGGCATCGCCGGTGATCAGCGGATGCCAGTCTGGAAGATCTTTTTTCTCATAAATCAGCCGATAGGCACAGCTTTGCGGCATCCAGCTTAAAATGCCAAGATTGTCAGGCGTCAGTAAAACGCAATCGGGAACATGCGTTTTGCGCGCCGCATAATCGGTGCATCGCGCATTTTCGCAATCAAGCAATTTACACGCAACATCGGTATAGTGAACATCACCTGTATCGACATCTTCGAGTTTCAAAACACAGCATTTCCCGCAGCCGTCGCATAGCGACTCCCATTGATCTTTGTCTAGCTGATCAAGCGCGATGGTTTTCCAGAATTGATTTTGGGACACAATTTTTTCCGATACTGATCTTCGGTTTGGCTGATATAACGCCGTGTCAGCGGCGCGGCATTGTGATCATGAGCCAATTGCAGTTGAAATACTATCCCATCTTGACAGCGAAAGAAATATTCACAGCCAATAAGGTAAAATTCCCACATGCGGATAAAACGTTCATCATAATCCTGACGAACCGTTGCGATGTTCTGGCGAAAGGCCTGTCGCCATTGTTTTAGCGTTTCGGCATAATGCCCGCGCATGATTTCCATGTCGAGAATCTTCAGCCCTTGACGCCCCGCCGCACGCGTCATCTGTTCAAGCGAGGGGATATAGCCCCCGGGGAAAATATATTTATTCAGCCAGCGGTTACAGCGTTTGGCGTTATGATGCACCCCGATCGAATGGATCAGCGCCACCCCATTTGGTGCCAATAGCCGCGCAATCGAGGCAAAATAACTGTCAAAATGGCGCATGCCGACATGTTCAAGCATGCCCACCGAAACAATCCGGTCGAAACTGCCGCGCTGATGCCGGTAATCGCATAGATGAAAGGCCAGATGCTGTTGTCGGTTATCCTGTTTTGCCTTTTGTGTGGCATAGACATGCTGGTTTTCCGACAAGGTGATGCCGGTTACTGAAATATCCGGCTGCATTTCCCATAACGCATTGGCAAGCCCGCCCCACCCACAGCCAATATCCAGAACTTGCTGATTTGGCTGTAAACACAGCTTTGCCCCAAGGCGCGCCAGCTTGGTGATTTGTGCATCGGCAAGCGTGTTACTGGCGTTATGGAAATAGCCGCAAGAATATTGACGACGCGGGTCAAGGAACTGGTCAAATAAACTGTCTTTTAGATCATAATGATGCGCGACATTGCGTTTGGCGCGTCCGGGAAGGTTGAAAAATTTCCAAAAGGCAAGATAGGTTCCGGCAAACAGCCCTATCCTTGCCAGCCAATGTTTTTGCCAATGGCCATTATTCGCCATTAAAAGCGCCAAAAGCTGTTCAAGATCGTCATTGGCGATGGTCAGGCTGCCATCCATATAGGCCTCGCCAATGGCAAGGTCAGGCTTGAACAAAATACGCCAGAAAAGGCTGTAATTCTGTAAATGAATCGTCACCTCAGGTCCGGCCGAGTCACCTTTCAGGCTGTGGGTGGGGCCATTGGCAATCACGATACGAAGACAGCCGATATGCAAAAATTGCTGCAATATGAAAAGTCCAATGCGGGTTAGCATGACACACCACATCTTGCTGTTTAATCCGGTCATTACAGAATAGGGGGTAAAACAAAATAAAAGGTTAAAGCCGGTATTTTTTTGCAAAAAAAGCGGTCAATTGCTTGCGGCTCGTGATTCGCGGGTGCAGATTACCGGCATGACCGATCCTGTGACGCATCATTCCGCTGATTACCGGCTAGCATCTGCCCCTTTGTCGCATCGTGACGGGGTGTTGCGTGCTGATGATTTTGACGATTTATATTTTTCAGCCGAAGACGGGCTTGGTGAGGCGCGTCATGTGTTTCTTGACGGGAATGACCTTGCTGGCAGAATTGCCGCCGCCGCCCAATTCACCATTGCCGAAACCGGATTTGGCACGGGGCTGAATTTTCTGGCGGTGATGGCCTTGCTTGAGTCTAATGCGCCGAAACAGGATCAACCGGGGTGCCAGATTGACTATATTTCATTCGAATCACGGCCTTTGCCAGCCGCTGTCATGGCGCAAAGCCATCAGGCATTTCCCGATCTAGCGCGCCATAGCGATGGATTGATTGCCGCCTTACCGCCGCAATGGCCCGGCTTGCACCGCCGCGATTTCTTGCAGGGTCGATTACGGCTTCATCTGATTTATGGCGATGCAAATGATGCGGTGGCAAAGGCCGATTTTGCGGCTGATGCGTGGTTTCTTGATGGGTTCACACCGGCCAAAAACCCGCAATTATGGAATCAAGATTTATTGATGGCGGTTGGTCGTTTAACGCGGGCAGGCGGCAGCTTTGCCACTTTTACCGTTGCCAGTGCCGTTCGCCAGCGACTGGCCGAAGCTGGTTTTGAGCTTGAAAAGCGCCCCGGATTTGGCCGCAAACGCGATATGCTTGTCGGCCGCAAGCGCACGGGTACTTTAACGCCGCAGCCGGCCAAGCAAAAACGGAACATCGCAATCATTGGCGGTGGCATCGCTGGCGCTTCGGTGGCGGCGGGGCTGGTGGCGCGGGGCATAACCCCGCATATCATTGACGCCCGCGACCGGCTTGCTGGCGGTGCATCGGGCAACCGGCTGGCCTTGCAAAGCCCGCGTCTGAGCGTTGATCATAATGTGGCAAGCCGAATGTCGGCTGATTGTCTGTCTTTTGCGGCAAGAAGCAGTGACGCTGCGCTTGCGGTTGTTGCGGATCGGGTAATCTCGCTTGATTGGCCGGATCGTGAAGCCGTGCGTCAGGCCAAGTTTCGCACGCAATTCTGGCCAGATGATCTAATGCAATTTGTTGATGCCAAAGCGGCATCGTCGCAGGCTGGCATTGATCTTCCACTTGGCGGTGTTGTGCATCATTGGGGGCGGGTGATCGACCCCATATGCCTGACAAATCATCTTGCCAAAGGCGCTGAAACGCATTTTGGCTTTTCTGTTGTTAGCATGCGCCGTGATGATGGGAAATATCACCTTATTGCCGGTGATGGTCGCCAATTGACATGTGATCAGCTTGTTGTTGCCGCTGGGGCAGATTTGGCGGCTCTGCATCAAATGCTGGCCATTCAGGGCATTACCATTGATGTTACATCGGGGCAGGTTAGTCATGTTCCTGAAACTGCCGCCCTTGCTGGATTGCGGGCAGGCATCAGCTTTGGTGGCTATTTGACGCCGGCAAAAGATGGCTTTCACGAGCTGGGTGCCACTTTTGACCGCGAGGGCAATATTGAAATTTTGGCAAGCGCGCATCTTCATAATAAACAGCTTTTGCCGCATGGATTTGGTGATGGCTTGCCCGATCCTGCCAGCTATGGGGCGCGGGTCAGCAGGCGTGCCAGTACAGCCGATCGCAATCCAGTTTGTGGCAAGATCAATGATGATTTATTCATTTTGGGTGCGCTTGGTGCGCGCGGTTTGACCTTGGCACCATTGCTTGGCGATATGCTTGCTGCAGAAATATTGGGAATGCCGGTCACGCTTGCGCGTGATATCAGGCGCGGGCTCGACCCTTATCGGTTTCGCCTGCGGGCAAGCCGCCTATAGGCCTAACATGCTGCGGGCTTCAAACCGCTTGCCATGATCGGTGCAATCGGGGCTAAGAAGCGTCAAAAAGGCCGGTGCAATATCATCTGGCTGTGGCAGCGAATCTGGGTCTTCACCCGGAAAGGCTGATGCCCGCATACCGGTTGCGGTGCCGCCCGGGTTGATCATGTTGATTCGCAAATTAGTTTGTTCGGTTTCCCCAGCCCAAACCCGCCCCATTGCCTCTAGCCCAGCCTTGGAAATCGCATATGGCCCCCAGAAAGGTGCAATCCCCTCGGCAACGCCCGATGAGACCAGAACAGCGCGTCCAGCTGGCGCGGCAACCAATAATGGTTCCATCGCGCGAATCAAATGCCATTGCGCGGTCAGATTGACCGAAATGGTGCTGTCCCAGATTTTATCATCAAGATGTGACAAGGGGGTAAGAGGACCGAGCATGGCCGCGTTGGCCAACAGACCGTCAAGGCGGCCCCAGCGTCCATGAATCGCTGCGGCAAGACGCGGCATGGCAGCATAATCGGCCATATCAAGTTCAACAATGGTGGCTTTGCCTCCAGCGGCCGTGATGGCATCATCGGTTTCTTCCAAGGCGCCCATTGTCCGGCCAGTCATGATGATTTCAGCACCAGCCTTTGCCGCGGCAAGCGCCACAGCACGGCCAATCCCGCGGCTGGCACCGGTGATGAGAATTACTTTGTCTTGAAGATCAGGGGTCATGCTGCGCTCATTTGGTTGGCTAGCGGCTATTGCCGTGGGAAACGCGTTTTCCCGACAGGCCCGATGCCAGTTTAATCGGATAATCACCCGTAAAACAGGCATCGCAGAATTGCGGCCCATCCGGGTTGCGACCAGCCTCGCCCATTGCACGATACAGCCCGTCAATCGAAATAAAGGCCAGTGAGTCGGCGCCAATTTCCTTGGCAATGGCGTCAATATCCAGCTTGGCAGCAATCAACTGGTCTTTATCAGGCGTATCAACCCCGTAAAAACAGGGGTTTGTCGTTGGTGGGCTGGCGATGCGCATATGCACTTCGGCAGCGCCGGCGGCGCGCATCATCGCAACAATCTTGCGCGAGGTTGTGCCACGAACAATCGAATCATCAACAAGAACAACGCGCTTGCCACGAACCGTTGCCGGATTGGCATTATGTTTCATTTTCACACTGTCATTCCGGCCTTGCTGGGTCGGCTGGATAAAGGTGCGGCCAATATAGTGATTGCGAATGATGCCAAGCTCAAAAGGAATTTTTGCTGCTTCGGCATAGCCAAGCGCAGCCGGCACACCCGAATCAGGCACCGGCACAACCAAATCAGCATCGGCGCGCGATTCATTAGCAAGCTCGGCGCCAATGGCTTTGCGGGCATGATAGACGCCGCGCCCTTCAAGAACGCTGTCCGGACGGGCAAAATAGATATATTCAAAAACGCAAAACCGGCTTTGCTTGGTCGGAAATGGCTTTATTGATTTAATGCCGGCCTTAGTGATGACCACCATTTCGCCCGGATCAAGATCGCGCACGATCTCAGCCCCTACAATATCCAGCGCACAACTCTCGGATGCCAGAACATAGGCATCACCCTGTTTGCCAAGAACCAATGGCCGCACGCCAAGCGGGTCACGAACGCCGATCAGCATATCCTTGGCAACACAGACCAGTGAATAGGCACCTTCAATCTGTTTTAATGCGTCAATCAACCGGTCAGTCACCGTGTCTTGATGTGATCTGGCAACAAGATGAACGATGATTTCAGTGTCTGATGATGATTGAAACAGGCTTCCGGTTTCAACAAGCGATGACCGGAGGCGCGCCGCATTGGTCAGGTTGCCATTATGGGCAAGGGCAAAGCCGCCGAAGGCCAATTCCGATGAAAAGGGCTGGATTTCCAATAATGCGTTTGAATTGCCGCTGGTTGAATAGCGGTTATGGCCAATCGCCACATGGCCGACAAGATTGGCGATATGTGACGAACCAGCGCCAAAATTCTCGCCAACATGACCAAGCCCACGATGCGCGAAAAAGGTTTTGCCGTCAAAGCTGACAATGCCAGCGGCCTCTTGTCCCCGGTGCTGGAGCGCGTGTAAGCCAAGGGCGGTGTTAATGCTGGCTTCGTCGGTGCCGAAAATGCCGAAAACCGCGCATTCTTCTTGCAAATGATCATCGTCAAAAGGGTGGGTCGTTACCAAACTCATAATCCATGTCCTAAAATCACGACGGCTAAAATGGCATTCAAACGCCCGCCATGCGCTGGGTTATCAACCAAAACACTGGTTCGCGTCAAGGCGTGCCAGATTTTCAATGATGCGATATATCTGCAATGATGCGTTATGCCTGCATTGGTGCGAAATATCTGTTTTGCTAATTGGCCTTTTCGTCACTTAATAATTTCATGCCGCTATTAAGGGCATCTTTGCCAGCCTCGATTGGGGCATCAAAGCTTTGCGATACCGAATTTGAGGTCAAGGGGGCGCGATAGGTCAGATTATCAATCAATTTATCGCGGTAATCTTTCGGCACAAAGCCAGAGAAATAATGCGCGCTGCGGCTCAAAGCAGGGGTGCTTTGCGAGTCTGTGACAATATCGGGCAGATTATCTTCACCTTCGGCGGCAAAGACCGCAGCGACAAACACAATCAGCACAAGACCAAAACCGCGAATAAATCCAAACAATACGCCAAGCCAGCGATCAAGGCTGCCAAATCCAACGCGTTTCAGACCCGGGGCTAACAGGCTTGCCAGAATGAACCAGATCACAACCGATGCGGCAAAGGGCAAAGCCCATGCCAGCGCCGCGCCAAGCCCTTTGACTTGCAGAAAATCAATGATTGGGGTTTCGATCATGGGCGCGGTGTAATTGGCAACAAGGATCGAGACAACCCAGCCAGCGAGCCCAAGCAATTCGCGGGTCATGCCGCGTAATGTCGATAGGACCGCCGACAATATCAACACAAGAAAAATGCCGTAATCAACCAGCGTCAATGTTGCAAAATCGATCATGAAAATCCTTTTTCAGGAAAATCCCTGCGGCCAACCGGTCGGATTATGCGATAGAGCGTCAATTTATACCACCCATAATTTCAATCAATTCGGCCAAGGTCGTTGGTTGCGCCATCGCAATGCCGGTGGTTTTACCAATTGATTTGCGCGGGCGCGGCATGACCGCATTTTCAAAACCCAACTTGGCGGCTTCTTTTAGCCTTGCTTCGGCTTGTGCCACTTGCCGCAATTCAGCCGATAGGGCGACTTCGCCAAAAAACACCGTCCGTTTCGGCGCGGGGCGACCTGTTACCGATGAAATAAGCGCCGCCGCAACCGCCAGATCGGCAGCGGTTTCATAAATTTTCAGCCCACCAGCCACATTCAGGAAAATATCACGCCCCGATAACGGCACGCCGCATCGCGCCTCAAGAACGGCGGTCAGCATGGCAAGGCGGCTTGAATCCCAGCCAACAACATTACGTCGCGGGCTGGCAAGTGATGATGGCGCAACAAGCGCCTCGATCTCGACAAGAACCGGACGGCTGCCTTCAATGCCAGCAAATACCACCGCACCGGTAACATCATCGCGGCGATCAGCAAGAAACAGCTCGGACGGGTTTGGCACTTCGGCAAGGCCGGCCTCAACCATTTCAAAAACGCCAATTTCGTCAGTCGCACCAAACCGGTTTTTGACGCTTCGCAAAATGCGGAAATGATGTGACCGATCGCCTTCAAAATACAGCACCGCGTCAACCATATGTTCAAGAACGCGCGGGCCAGCAATCGCGCCATCTTTGGTCACATGCCCCACAATCAACAGCGCCACCTGATTGTTTTTGGCGGCTCTGATCAATTCCTGCGCGGTGGCGCGAACCTGGGATACGGTACCGGGGGCTGAGTCCAGACTTGGCAGAAACATCGTTTGAATCGAATCAATAACCATGATGTCGGGCTTGTCGGGGCCATCCATCGAGGCGGCGATATCGCTGGCATTGGTTGCCGTGCCTAGCTCGACACTGGCATTGGCCAGCCCAAGGCGTTGGGCGCGCATGCGCACCTGATCGGCCGATTCCTCACCCGAAATATAGGCCGCCTTCAAACCCGCCGCCGCCAGCTTGCACGTCAATTGCAACAGCAATGTCGATTTACCAATGCCCGGATCGCCGCCAATTAAGGTTGCCGATCCTGGCACAAGCCCACCGCCCGCTACGCGGTCAAATTCGCTAATCCCCGATTGCATGCGTGGCGGTGGTTCGGGGCGGTTGTCCAGATTAAGGGCTTCGAGAGCAATCCGGCGGCCAGTGACGCGTTTTCCCGGGCCGGATGGCGCTTCTTTGCGTTCCTCGACAAGCGTGTTCCACGCACCACAATCATCGCATTTTCCGGCCCATTTTGGCGAAACAGCCCCGCATTGTTGGCAAACGAATGAGAGTGAATTGCGCGCCATTATGATGTCGCCATTTTTGCAGGTGAGGCGGCAGGCTTTTCATTTGTCAGCGGGCCTTCCGCCAAGCCGTGAACAAATTGATGCACCTCGGGAACACCGCTGTCATTCATCGCTTCGGCAGGGCCAGCCCAGATGATCACGCCATTATGCACCATCGCCACCTTGTCGGCGATCCGCCGAACCGATGCCATATCATGGCTGATGGTTACTGTTGTCGCGCCAAGCCGTTCACGCGCATCAATGATTAGCCGGTCAATCACCCCGCCGGTAATCGGGTCTAGGCCTGATGTTGGCTCATCAAACAGCAGAATTTCGGGCTTGTCGACAATGGCGCGGGCAAGGGCAACGCGCTTTTGCATACCGCCTGATAATTCGGCTGGATATTGATCAATGACTGATGCGGCAAGGCCAAGCTGGGTAATAGTTTGTGCGGCGATGTCGCGGGCGTCTTTCTTGTCTAACGCCTGTTGATGGCGCAGCCGAAAGGTTACATTTTCCCAGATTGGTAGCGAATCAAACAGCGCGCCAAATTGAAAGGTCATGCCAAAACGCCGCCGTAAATCTTCAAGCGCGGCTCGCCCCTGACCCAAAATTTCCTGCCCATCAATCTTGATGCTTCCCTGATCAGGCGTGATCAGCCCGTTCAGACATTTCATCAAAACCGATTTGCCACAGCCCGATGTGCCAATGATTACCAGTGATTCCTGCGGCGCAACGGTAAGGTTGATTCCCTTTAAAACATGATTGGCATCAAATGATTTGGTAACGCCGGATAATTCAATTTTGGGGGTAACAGCCATGCCTACACCCCGAAAAACATGGTTGTGACAATGTAATTGGCGATCAGGATCAAGATTGACGCCGACACCACTGCATTTGTTGTGGCACGGCCAACCCCTTGGGCACCACGCCCCGAATGATAGCCATGGTAACAGCCCATTAGCGCAATCAAAAAGCCGAACACCGCCGCTTTGACCAAGCCAAGCGTTACATCCGATACTTCAAGATATTCAAGCGTTCGCGCCAAATAGATCGACGGGTTGAAGCCAAGACGATAAACCCCGACAAGATAGCCGCCAAAAACACCAATCACATCACCAACAAGAACCAGAAACGGCAAACAGATCGTTCCGGCCAGCAAACGTGGGGCAACAAGATATTGCATTGGCCGTGTTGATAACGTGTCTAGCGCGTCAATTTGATCCGTAACCCGCATTGTGCCAATTTCGGCCGCCATTGAGGCACCAATCCGACCAGCAACCATCAATCCTGCCAAAACCGGCCCTAATTCGCGAGTGACCGATAGCACAACCACCGTTGCGACCGTGTCTTCGGCCGAAAAGCGGGCAAAGCCGGTATAGGATTGCAGTGCTAGAACCATACCCGAAAACAGCGTTGTCAGCCCAACAACAGGAAGCGAAAAATAGCCAATATCAATGATTTGGCGAAACAGCTGTTGCCAATAATAGGGCGGCGTGAAAATCCAGCGAACCGCTGTGATGGAAAACAGCGTGATCCGGCCGAATGCGGCAAGAAAATTAAGGGCGGTGCGACCTATATTTTGGACAAAGCCATGCATATGTCTGAAACCGTCCGCGACAACTGAAGAAAAGACCGCTTTTGTTATGCCGATATTTGCCTTTTTTGGCTATAGGAAATTGGTTAGCCTTTTGAAAATTGATGCAAAATGGGGCGCAGAGTAACGATATCGCAATGACCTGGGCAAGGGCGCAGGGGGGCTTTTGCCGGAATTGCAATTAACCGCCTTGATAATGCCAATCGGCGCGTTGCCCCAATGTCGTCATGATTTCATAGGAAATCGTGCCAAGATCGGCGGCCATTGCCTCAATCGGATAGGCATCATGAATTAAGGCAGCGTGATCAGCACGAAGGCTGTTTTGGTCAAGATCGGTGACATCGACGGTGATGCTGTCCATCGAAATGCGGCCAATGACTGGCGCGGTTTTACCGCCAATTGAAACGGTTGCTTTACCACCAAGCTGGCGGCGATAGCCATCAGCATAGCCAACGCCGATGGTTGCAATGCGCGATTGCCGCTGCAGCTCAAAAGTGCCGCCATATCCAACCCGATCGCCAGCGGCGGCTTGACGGATTTGCAAGATTCGGGCTTGCCAGTCAAAAACAGGTTGAAGGTCGGGGATTCGCGTTTCAAGCGGGTGAACGCCATAAAGCGCGATTCCCGGACGGGTCATTTGGAAATGATAATCCTTGCCCAACAAACAACCAGCACTATTGGCAAGGCTGGCGGGAACACCGGCAAACCAGCTTCGCAATTCATTGAAACTGGCCAATTGCCGCGCATTTACCGGATCATCAGCAAGCTCGCCCGATACCAGATGGCTCATCACATAGGCAATATCCAGCCCATCAAGCGCGCCGCGATTCTGGATCAACCAATCGGCCTGATCACCATCAAGCCCTAGCCGCGTCATGCCCGTGTCGAAATGCAGCAAGGCTGGCAATGTCATGCCGGTTTTATTGGCAAAAAGCCGCCAGCGGCTTATCTGTTCAAGATCATTGAGAACCGGCACTAATTTATTTGCCGCCAGCGCATCTTCTTGGCCAATTTGTGCGCCGTGAAGAACCATGATGGGCATATCATCTATGCTGACCTTATTGAAATACTGCCTTAATTCAATGGCTTCGCCAAGGCTCGCCACAAAGAAAAGCGGGCATCCCGCCGCCGCCAAAGCCGTTGCAACCGCGCCGCTGTCAAGCCCATAACCATTTGCCTTGACCATTGCGGCGGTCTTTGTTGATGGTGCCGATAGGCTGTCAAGAAACCGCCAATTGGCGACAATGGCGTCAAGATTGACGGTGATTGTGCTATCGGCATATCCGGATTGGCGTTTGGTCATAATGGCCTAGAACCCCTCGGGGAGATGGGTGCTTTCGGTCAAATCAGTAAAATGGGTAAAGCGCTTTTCAAAATGCACCTGAACCGATCCTGTTGGGCCATGACGCTGTTTGGCGACAATGACTTCGGCCTTATTTTCTGAATTCTGCATTTTCCGCAGCCAATCATCATGCCGCAAATTGAAGGTGTCTTCGGATTCTTCCATTTTGCGTTCAGGTTCGCGTTTGTTCAGATAATATTCTTCACGATACACAAACATGACCACATCGGCATCCTGCTCGATTGATCCAGATTCGCGCAAATCGGCAAGGTTTGGCCGTTTGTCTTCGCGCATTTCAACAGCACGCGACAATTGTGACAGCGCCACAACAGGCACGTTCAGATCTTTGGCAATCGCTTTTAGCGTACGGGTGATGTTGGAAATTTCCTGAACGCGATTTTCAGATTTAACGCCAAGTTGCGGGGTCAATAGCTGAAGATAATCGACGATGATAAGCCCAAGGCCGGAGGTTCGCTTTAACCGGCGCGCGCGGCTGGCAAGCTGCGAAACCGAAAGTGATGGCGTATCATCAATAAAGAAAGGGGCGCTGGAAATGGCGTTGCTGGCGCTTACTAGCTGATCAAATTCAGCGCTATTCAGCTTGCCACGCCGGATTTGCTCGGAATCAACCTGTGCCCGTTCTGACAAAATACGCGTTCCAAGCTGTTCGGCCGCCATTTCAAGCGAGAAAAAAGCAACCGGAACCGCGGTTTCACCGGTTCGCGTTGTGACCGCCGCGTGAAAAGCAATGTTTGTGGCAAGCGCGGTTTTACCCATGCCCGGACGTCCAGCCAGAATGATCAGATCGGATTTATGCAAACCACCAAGAAGGTTATTGAGATCGGTCAGGCCAGTGCTTGTGCCTGACAGATGTCCGTCACTTTTGCGGGCAAGATCGGCCTGCGTAATACTGCCGCTGAT
>ENA-OQVM01003496-OQVM01003496.1-marine-metagenome-genome-assembly--contig:-NODE-3496-length-16952-cov-3.630874_pt1 | contig 16952 bp, 10 predicted proteins | sample MGYA00237776_ERZ505498 | MGnify/ENA primary metagenome ERZ505498 (study PRJEB26159, sample SAMN06265151) | marine metagenome | isolation source: Helgoland LTER site | place: Germany:Helgoland, sampling... | reverse complement strand
TTTTGATAGCTAGGCTGTCAAGCGGTCGCAATCGGTACAGGTAAGTAGTAGGGTTAAAGGCCTCTTTAAGATGCGATCTTATCCCGGAACCCCGCCAATTAAGGTATCGATACCAGACGATTGAGTTTGAAGGGTCAGATATCCATGTAAGAACGCTGCGCGATACACAGCAATTCAGCGATCCAAAGGGTGTCGCTCAGAAACTCGGTGTTCCAGAAGCGATATGGCCCCTCTTCGGCGTCATCTGGGAATCATCACAGGTTCTTGCGCGGTTGATGGAAACGTTTGATATTAAAGGTAAACGTATTCTGGAGGTTGGCTGCGGTGTGGGGCTGACGAGCTTGATGTTGAATTCCAGGATAGCGGATATCACCGCGACAGATCATCACCCCGAGGCAGAGGCCTATCTTCAACTGAATGTCGATCTAAATGAAGGCCGGACTATTCCGTTTGTACGCACAGGTTGGGAACAGAAGGATGCCAGTCTCGGAGAATATGACCTGATCGTTGGCAGCGATGTTCTCTATCAACCGAACCATGCCTTGCTGCTATCCAGTTTCGTCAATAGACATGCTAAAGAAAAGTGTGAAGTCATTATTGTTGACCCTGGAAGGGGGAATGCTGCGAAGTTCAGCAATGCCATGCTGGCGTCTGGATTTATGCAGTCAAAACTGGACGCTGTGGCATCTGTGCAGGGCAGTTCATCCTACAAGGGGCGAATTCGTCGTTTCGAGAGATGGTTCTCTTCGAGAGATAGTTCTCTTCGAGAGATAGTTCTCATGGACAGATAGTTCTCTTGGAACGATGCGTTTCCAAATCAAAAAGTACTATTTTCTCATTATTCCGTCATCGATATCTGCGACTGCTGGTAAGTTGCGCCTGTCCAAATTGACGACACACGTTAATCACGAAAGGCGCGCGTGACGTCTATACGGCCGTTACGACCAATCCCAGCACTTAATCGTGTTGGAACAGAGTTAGTGTTGGGTGGATTTTTTTTGATGCAATAACCGTATCAGAGCGAAGCTGACCGCAAGTCCGATCGCTGCAAACGCCGAGAGAAACATGAAGAAGTGCTGGTGGCCAGTTGTACCCGGGTTGGCGTCGATCATGATGCCGGCGACCAGTGCCACGAAGATGTCTGGTGTATACCCGATGACCGAGACAAGCCCAACCGCGGTGCCGGTCATGACAATCGGGACTCTCGCTTCCTCGAACAACGCGAAATACAAACCGCGCAGGGCAAATATAGCCGTTGACGCTATCAAAATGTTGCCCAAAAGGATCCAGGCTACACCCGCAACGGGGGTCGTAAAGGCGAAAAACAGGTCCGAGGCCAGTAAAAGCAGGAAAGACAAAGCAAGCATCCTGGATACATTATATCGATCGCCGAGCAGCCCGGCTCCGAGCGCCGCAACGGGTCGAAGCCAGGCACCGATGGTGACTATTGCGGCCGCATCGACTTCATTCATTCCGTAGGCCTGGACAGCGAACAGTGAGTAGTTGTCAAACCCTTTGTAGGCGACATAGGCGCAAAGCAGGATGACGGCCTGCATCCATACCGCCGGTATCCTGAGCACCGCGACGATATGCTTTGCAATGGTGTCGTCGGATGAGTGTTTTTTGCCATTTGCTTTCGAAGGGTGGATATCCGGGATGGCGAACCAGACAAAAACACCGGCCAGCGCGGTAACAATGTTGTAGCCCCAGATGACCTGAAACAGTGCGTCCTGTTTTTCCTGCAGTGAAGCAGTTGAGGCATCTTCTGGGAATGTCAGGCTGAAAATTAAAACACCCGCTGACGCCAGTACGGCTGCCAATAGTCCGCGGCCACCATCCAACAGTCCGAATGCCCTACCCTGCGCATCGTTGCCGCCCCAGTCGCGAGTTGCCCTGATCAGGGCCGCCCAAAAAAACAGGATAGTGGTGACTCCAAAAAATGCCCAAAGCCAGATAGACCCCACGTAGCCAGGGAAACTGGTCATATAGACCCCCCCGAGTGCGGTTGACCAGAGCGAAAAAGCAAGCAGCTTGCGGGCAGGGAACCTGTCAGCCATTGGGCCACCCGGGAAGTAGGCGATCATGGCAACGACGCCGTAGATGCCCTGGGCTGCGCCCAACTCCGTCGCCGTCAGGTCGAATACCTCGAGTACCGTTGGTCGAAAGAAGCGAGTGACATGAAAGGGTATTGCGTAAACGGCTTCTCCGGCGAAGATCAGTGCGGTCATGAAGATAAATCGCTGCCGCAGAAGGTGTTGGGAATCGATAGTCTGGTTATCCTTATATGATGTTGCAGATGGCGCTAAACTTTACCGCTCAGGATGATCTCGCTGGCTCTCCAGCCGACTGCCATAGCGGGTGCGTTGGTATTGCCGCTAGGTAATGCGGGCATGACGGAGCAATCTGCCACTCTAAGCCCGGTCACCCCTCTAACTCGGAGTTGGTTGTCGACCACTGACTGTTCATCCTTTCCCATTCGACACGAACCAGTGGCGTGAAGCCCGCTGGTCGACAATCGGTGCACGGCCTCCAGTATTTGCTCATCGCTCTGGCAATCGTCGCCGGGGATCAGTTCCTCACCGAAATAATTCGCTGCGGCGGGTTGCTGTACATACTTGCGCATGGTGCGAACCATCGCGACAACTGCTTTTCGGTCATAGTCTGTACTCAGCCAGTTAGGTTTAATTGCAGGCGGTTTTTTTGGATCAACGCTTTCAATACTAATTTCGCCCTCGCTCGTCAGATTGAGCAGCTGCCCGTAAATAGTAATGCCAGGTTGGCTGTCCGGCTTGTTCAGCTGCACCGGGAAATTATCGTCTGATCGGGCGTAGCTAAAGGCGCCCAAATAAAGCTGCGTGTCTGGTCTATTGGCCCCGGGCATTGAACGAACAAATGCGCCTATTTCAAAAGGCCCGGTGGCCATTGGTCCTGTATGCGTCAGGTAGTATTGCAGCACGCTGGCTACAAGCCCGGGCCCGCGGAGACGGTGATTGATCCCTTTGCCATTTTTTAATCGATGAGGCATGGAAAACCCAAGGTGTTCCCTCAGCTTGCGCCCGACGTCAGGGCTGTCATGAATAATGTCGATGCCAAGTGAGTTAAGCAGACCCGCCGGACCGATGCCGGATAGCTGCAATAGCTTTGGGGAAAGCAAGGCGCCTGCGCTAAGAATAATCTCGCCCCGACACTGAAATATCGTTGGCGAACCGGCAACGTCACAATCGATACTGACAGCCCTGCCATCCACAAAGTTAACGCTGTTCGCGTGGGCACGAGTTACGACGGTCAGGTTGCCGCGTTTCATTGCAGGCTTCAGGAAAACGCGCGACGCGCTCATTCGGCGTCCGTTTTTAATGTTGTGATTGTAATAACCAACCCCTTCAAGCGTCTCGTCGTTCAGGTCTTCTTTGCGATTAAGTCCGAATTGGACGCCTGCTTCGATCAGTTGCTCGGCGATGGGGTACCTGAATTTTCCTGTTGAAACCGGAAGTGCGCCGGCTCCTCCTCTGTGGTCAGCTTCGCCAAGTTCATGAGACTCGATCTGGCGGTAAGCGTTCCTGATATTTTCCCAGCCCCAACCCGGTCCGCCTAGGGTGTTCCATTCTTCATAGTCTTGTGGATGCCCGCGAGAATAGATCATTCCGTTGATCGAACTGGAGCCACCCAAAGCTTTACCTCGAATCCAGACCTCGGTGGCAGGAAGACCTGGTTTTTTAGTTTGCTTGATGGGGAACTTCCAGGTGAAGCGGGGGTGCTGGACCAGTTTTGCGATGCCCTTGGGCATTCCCACGTAAGGATGCCAGTCGTTACCGCCTGCTTCCAACACAAGTACCCGGCTGTTTGGGTTTTCAGAGAGTCGGTTAGCCAATACACAGCCAGCAGAACCTGCCCCTACAATAATGTAGTCATAATCGTTGATAGTTCACCTCCGCCTCCCATTAAACAGAGGATGGACGGTTTTGCCAAGGTGAAACCACCTTAGAGGTTGATCCTAGCGTTTAGATGGTTGAGAGTAAGTGAAAGTGAAAGTGAAAGTGAAAGTGAAAGTGAAAGTGAAAGTGAAAGTAGAAGTAGAAGAGTAAGTGGAAGTAGAAGTGGAAGTGGAAGTGGAAGTGGAAGTGGAAGGGGTGTAGATAGAATTAATTATTAAATGAAGTACAAAATAGTCCAGTAGAGCGCTGGCTTCATTATTGCTGGCGCGTTATTTCATTACGTCGAAATGCCAGCGATGTTGTAGACGGGCAGAAGACGGGCAGAAAATCTGCTGACGAGAGTTAAGGTTTGTTAACTATTTTTATAGGTAGAGATATGTCCTTAGTCATTGAACGTTACGAAGAATTTACCGCGCGGATAGCAAATGAAACTATCGGGCGCGTCTATCCTGAAAAAATAACAGATGTTGAAATCCATGGGCTCGGAGAAGGGGTTGGGTTGATGTCCTCGATTGCGCGAGGTCACCTGACGCTTGAGTCCGGTCGGAAAGAAACGGTGATCGTAAAGTGTGTTGCCCGCACCGAAAACAGCGCGCTGTCTAAAGGACTTAACTTTTACAAAAACGAGATCAACTTCTATCTTCACCTCGCGCAGGAAACACCGATCAGGATTCCACGTTGCTTATATGCATCTGTTGATCCGGTTACTCAGGATTTTCTGTTGGTATTGGAAGACCTCGGGGACGAGAAAGCCGGTGACCAGTTGCAGGGTTGTACTGAAAATGAGCGTTTGGTTGCCTTTAGGCGAGCGGCGGAGCTTCATGCAACTTTTTGGGGCCGAGCTGCTGAATTTGACTGGCTGAATTACCAGGTAGACATGAAAACGATTCTGTTCAGGCGCGACAGAATACTTCGACCTGGCATTGAGCCAACAATAGAAAGGTTTCCGGAATACTTTAGTGGTGACCGTGCGGATATCGTTCGCAAAATAGGTGATCAATATATTGATCTTTTCCTGCATGCGATGGGCGGCGAGCCGACAATTATTCATGGAGACTATCGGGTTGATAACGTCTTTCTGACTGGGTCGCCGGATGATCCCGATATTATTGCCTTCGACTGGCAAAACACGATGGGCGGAAACGGCACGCATGACATTGCTTATTTCAGCGCTGGTGGGTGCGACGCGGCGCTTCGGGGTGAATCCGAGCAGCAGGCGTTAAAATATTATCACGACATACTCAAAGACAGGGGGGTTGAGGGATATAGTTTTGAAGAATGCATCGAGCAGTACCGGTACAATATGCTGGTTACCATGATTACTCCCATTGCAATTTGCGGCACCCTTGATCAGGGTAACGAACGCGGCGTGAAGCTTGGAACCACCATGCTCGAACGAGCATTCACCGCGCTTGAATCCATGTCCTGTTCAGATCTTCTGTCATGACGGAGCCATAACAGAAGCCCTAATCAGAAGCCCCGGGGTTTAATCCATCCGATAGGTGTCGGGTTCAGCGTCATGGGTGCGGGACCAGTATTCCAGGTTGCTGAACGGTGAATTGTTGACCACCTTCCCATCTGAGTTCTTATACCAACTCTCAACGCCAGGGTGACCCCAGGCAAGATTCTTGCTGAGCTTCTGAACTTCCTCATTGTATTCGTCGGTTGCTTCCTGGGGGATTTCAAGTAGTTTTCCCCGTTGCTCCAACATAAGCCCCAGACACTGCATAACGTAGTGAACCTGGCATTCAGTGTTATAGATAATGCTGCCGCCATGCACGATATTAGTGTTCGGACCATAAAGGCAAAATAAATTTGGATAGTCAGGAACAAGCATCCCCTTGTATGCCTGGGGGTATTCTCCCCATCGGTCATCTAAGCTGACGTTGGATTTGCCGACCACATCCATCGGCCATAGGAATCTGTTGCTGTTAAATCCAGTAGCAAAAACGATCACGTCGAACTCATGGACCTCTCCATCGGCGGTTTCGATACCCTTCGGGTGAAATCGGGCGATGGGTTCGTCGACGAGACTAACGTCCTCGCGCGTCATATGCTGGTACCAGTTGTTGTCGATGATGAGTCGTTTCCCGAAAACCGGAAACTCAGGGACACATTTTTTCATCAGTTCCTGTTGGTCGCCGAGTTGCTCGCTGATATATTCGGTCAATGATTCCCGTAACATATCGTTGACCTCACTCATTGCTCGATCTTTGTGGTCCCAGGCAGGGTCGCTAGGCACTGCTGGCCAGCTACGGTCCATGAAGCCGAAAATCATGCGGGCTCGATGAAACTCAGCGTAAAGCGGAATATGGTTAAGGGCCCACTTCAGACCTGTTTCAACCGCGCGATAGTAGTCCTTGTTCGGTGAAATCCAGTGAGGCGATCGTTGGAAAACAGTTAGGTGGGAAGCCATCTCGGCTGTTTTGGGTACTAACTGGACGGCGCTGCATCCTGTTCCTATGACCGCGACCCGCTTTCCTTTCAGGGATACATCATGTTGCCAGCGAGCCGAGTGGAAGCTCTCGCCCTCGAATGTTTCCAGGCCATCGAAAGCAGGAATGACGGGCCGATTAAGCTGTCCTACTGCGCTGATGACAGCATTTGCAGTCAGAGTATCGGTCGACCCATCTTGCCGATTCACTGTCACACGCCAGGTCTGGGATCCTGCATCAAACTGCATTTTTTGGACGTCCGAATTTAGTTGGATGTTATCTCGAATACCGAACTGGTCTGTACAGCGCTCAAAGTAACCGTGCAGTTCGTCACGTTTGGAAAAATATCCAGACCAGTTGGCGTTGCGTTCGAATGAATAGGAATAAAAATGGTTTGGTGTATCCACACCACAGTCCGGGTAAGAGTTTTCGTACCAGGTGCCGCCAACCGCTGCATTTTTTTCCAGGATGGTATAGTCGATACCTGCTTCACTAAGTTTGATTCCAGTGCATATCCCGGACATACCTGCCCCAACCACAATGACGCTGAAGTTTTCGCCAGCCGCGCCACGGGTCAGCTTTTCCAGTTTAGGTTTCCAAGTATTGTCTCGGTTTACGAAATTGGTTTCTTCCAGCAGCATTGCGCAAAATTCGTCTTCCAATGGTTCAGCGGTGGAGAACTCCATCAGCTGGCGCATTTTTTTGACGTCAGGTGTCGGTGGCATTGTTCCCCCTGCATCACGCAAGGTCCTGATGAGCTCAAAGGCTCCAGCCCTGATTTCGGTCGCTATTTCGCTGCTGTAGTTGCCAGTATCATCGGGGAAAATACTTCCGTCAGGCACCTGGATAGGTTCTGGCCGGAATCGATCTGATAACCAGCGACCATCGTCGGAGAACTGGGCCATAACCACTAAAAGCGTTGGTAAGTTGACATCATTTAGTGCCGCCCGCAGTTCATTGTCATCGCCGGGAATATTAAAATCCATCATCATGCCTCGTCATTAATTTTCGAATATGCATGCAGTGTACTTGAACTTGGTCGATGGAGACCAATATTAAGGAACTTTGTGAAGAGCGTTCGGCTGCAAGGCTGTGTTTAGGCGATTGGACTTAAACTCATCGTTCAAGGTGTTCATGTAATCTACGCAACTCGTTAGCTTCGATGGATCTGAAAATGCCACGGCGTCAAGCTGACAGAGTCTTGAAGGTTATGCTAATGGCGGCATTCGGTTTGTTCTAGGGGCTCATCTATCAGCGCTCACTTGTTGTTGGTCGCAGATCATCGAGCGCGACCAGGGCTGATTTAATGACCCGTCCATAAGCCTTCATTTACGGGCGAATTTTTTGAAAACCAGGTGCTTAAAAACCAGGTGCTTAAAAACCAGGTTCTTGTAAGCCCTGTTCTTGAAGATCAAGTTCTTAAAAATCAAGTTCTCGTGAACCGAACTGTTGTCAATTAGTAGTTTGTTTGCGCCCTGCTGCCTGATGAGGGCGCGGGCTGTTGGCACACTTAGATCCTGCGCATTGGCCGTGTAGGCCTGGCGCCAGCTTTAGAGCTACCTCCAGCCGAATACCAAAAGCGGGTTTTACCTGGTAGGTTTTGATGGATCATCAATCGGGTAATATTTTTTGAAGTGTTATTCGTTAAACTAAAGCTTCAGCTCAGCCCTTTGCGAGTCAGGAAAATGTTAACACCACGGCCAGAGTATCCGCGACCTCTCCTTGTGCGACCCGATTGGAAAAACCTGAATGGTAGCTGGTGTTTTGTTGAAGATGCCGGTGACGTTGGATTGATTGAGGGCTGGTTTAAGGCGGGGCTTCCAAAAGGCGCGGCGACCATCCAGGTTCCTTTTCCTGTGGAATCCGAAGCGTCTACCATACATAACATTCAGCCAGCGTCGGTTGTCTGGTACCAGCGGGATTTTGACCTGCCGCTGGCCTGGGACAAGAGAGTGTGTCTGCGGTTTGGTGCTTGTGATCACTGGACCCGTGTTTTTGTGAATGGACAGGAAGTAGGGCAGCACCGGGGTGGTTACGCCCCCTTCGCGTTCGACATTGATCATGTTGTAGGATCAGGTACCAATACGATTGTGGTGCGAGTTGAAGATTCTTTGTCGTGGACTCAGCCAAGGGGAAAGCAAGCTGGTACCACTCGATGGCCGATAGACTACGATAGTGTTACTGGGATCTGGCAAACGGTCTGGCTTGAGAGTCTTCCGCCGGTTTCAATCGAAAGTACCCTGTCGGTTTTTGGAGTGGACTCTGGAGAGCTGGTACTCACAGCGTTGTTCTCGAAGCAGGTGGAAGGTGAGTTGACCGTTGAATTGCTACTTGCGGGTGTCTTGGTAGACCGGAAGCAGGTGAATACAGGTTTGCGTTCAGAAGCCCGCGTGTCATTTCAATTGGACGAGCCTTTGCTTTGGTCGCCTGATTCGCCAATTCTTTACGATGTGAAACTCACTCTTTTAGACATCCGGACCGGCAGTGTTGATGAAGCCACTAGCTATATAGGACTGAGAGAGGTCGAGGTGCGTGATGGGTTTCTGCTTCTTAACGGCGAGAAATTATTTCTTCGGGGCATTCTCGACCAAGGTTACTTCCCGGGCGGTTGGTACACAGCACTAAGCGATGCTGATCTCCGTCGCGATGTAGAGCTGACCTTACAGATGGGATTCAACTGCGCACGTAAGCACCAAAAAGCAGAAGACCCACGTTACCTTTACTGGGCAGACAAGCTCGGGTTGCTTGTCTGGGCAGAGATGCCCTCAGGTAAGATATTCTCAACTGAGCTGGTGCAGACCTTGGTCTCTGAATGGACAGATCTTGTTAAACGGGACAGGGCCCACCCCTGCGTCATAGCCTGGGTGCCGTTTAATGAATCCTGGGGAGTGTGGCACCAGTCGTCCAGGCCCCAGCAGCGAGCCTTTGTTGACGGGGTAGTCGGCATTACGCGCGCGATGGATGCGAGCAGGCCTGTGGTCGGTAACGATGGCTGGGAGTTTTCCTCGGGTGACCTCTGGACCCTTCATCTTTATTTCGAAGGGAAAAGTCTTAATCAACGTTTAAATGAGCTAATAAAAAGTCCGCAATCATCGGTGGCTGAAGGCAATGGAATGGGATCACGGGTTGGCGCGCTGCCGGGTGCGAATGTTGAAGGGCTGCCTATATTACTCACTGAATGTGGAGGTGTGGGTTATGGTCGATTCAGTGAGTCTGATTTTAGCTATGGCGACTTGCCAGAAACTGAAGTCCTGCTGCAGGAAGCCATTCAAGAAATAGCAAAAATGATTCGCGCTGCGCCAAAGCTTCAGGGGTTTGTCTGGACTCAGTTAACGGATGTCCAGCAGGAGGTGAACGGTTTGTTGTATTTTGACCGAACTCCTAAACTCCCTATAGAGACCCTGCATGAGATAATCTCCAGCATTGGCTAAAGCCAGTTGCCTTTTTATGATCCACCAACTCACCCGTCAGTTTTCTTGAGTGTTTAATAGCAACTCCCAGAAGGGTTGCTCGAACCTTTCGCGGCGGTCTTTTGAGGCGCGGGGCAGCGCGGTCCGTGCGACGACAAGCTTGAGGCTGGGAACAATATACAGGCCATTTTCGAGCAGGCCGCGAGTTGCGACAAGATCAGCCGGCACCTGCGGCAGAATCGCTCCCTCTATAATTTCGTGTTCACTAAATGGTCGTCTATGGTGGGCCTGATTATTATTCCACCAACAGTAGCCCCAGGCAGGGTTTTCTTTAGATCCTGGCGCTGTCATCTGCTTTAGGTAGTGACTGGGCACAATGTTGTTGCCGTTGTGCTCGCCGTTGTTTAAGACGAGTTGGCCTAATTTTGCGAGATCAGCTGCTGTTGACGTAAGCCCGGTCATCGGCGTGCCATCGGGCAACAGTTGGGCGCGACCTACCCACCTGGTTTCGTTCATGTCCAGGGGCCCAAACAACCACTCTGCGCTGAGTTCATTCAATGTCATACCGGTGTGCATGGACAGAATTTTTTTCAGCGAATTGTACGCAGTATTGTTGTATCGCCAGGATTCTCCAACGATGCCCAGTTCATTAAGTTCGTCATCCATCCCGGTTGTCATTGCCAACAATGTTTCAATTGTCAGGCTCGCTTCAGTCCAGGGCGAAAGATTTGTCCATTCTGGTGCCAGATGATGGTTGATAGCATCGCAGGGTTCTAAAAGGTACTTTTCTTCAGCAATACCGATAAGAATTGACAAGATGCCTTTTTGTACAGCAAAAACGTCAACCGGCGAGGGGTCGAACGACGTGTCCACGATCGTAGCCCCAGCCTGCATTACGACAAGCTGGGCAGAATGATTTGTTCGCGAAAACTCGATGGCCTGGGATAGGGATGCTGCGTTCAGTTCAATATCTATGTCCGGGTTCATGACGATGAGGGTTCCTTAGAATCCTTGGACCTGAATTCTCGAATGGGTTTCCAGAACCACCAAATTAGCGCGGTAGCCACAATAGAGATTACGCCGCCCATCACCATTGTGTTGGACGCACCGATCAATCCTGCCCAGGTGCCTACCCATATGGTGCCGACATTATTTGCCGTCTGAGCAGCAAGAATCATTAGTGCAAACGCGCGGCCACGCATGTGGTCTGGCGTCGTTAACATGACGGTGGTCTGGCGCACGGCGACAGTGACAGCATCTGCGGCACCGAGCAATGCGATCATTAGCACGCCAAACCACAAGGTTGTTGCTGTACCGAATCCAAACAGGAAAAAGCCGTAGGCAAAGGATGCGTAAAGAACCAGCATTCCTTTTGCGCGGAAGCCGACCAGCATTAACGCGATAAATGAACCGAAGATCGCGCCAGCTGAATTCGCTGCGCCCAGGACACCCGTTGCGCTTGCGCCGCCTGCGAATAACCCTAATGCCAGTACCGGAAGAATCTCGCGATAAAAAGACGCGGTGGTGATCCCGCCATCCAGCAGAAACAGTCCCGGTAAAATCGGGTGTTTTGAAACGAAGCTGAATCCGTCCTTGGTTTGCTGGATCTGCGACGGTTTCTCTCCTTTTTTGTGCTCATGGCCAGTCGCCATTCCGTTTGCGCGGATAAGTTGTGGCAGCATGCTGGATACCAGAGAGATCGAACCCGCGAGGAAAAAAACGGCGGTAAGGTCTTGGGTGACAGCGATGAAGGCAAAAATCAGGGGCCCTGCGATAGCCGCGGCATTGCTTGATGCGGTATCCGTTGAAGCCGCCAACATCAGCGCCCGTTCCGGGATAATGATTGGCACCAGGGCAGATCTCGCTGGACTGGCGAGCATGTGTGTGGCCGCGGTAATAGCGATACCGGTGTAGATGAGTGCGGGTGTTAACAGGCCCTGCCAGTTAAGGAACCCAAGGGTTAAAAGCGCTATAGAAGTGGCGGCGTGGGCAAAGCTCATGAGTCTTTTTCTATCGACCCGATCTGCAAGGGTGCCCGCCCACAGTGTTACCGGCACCTGAACGACAAGCTGTACCACGCCAATCAAGCCGACCATATAGGCCGAGCCTGTTTCATCTAGCAACCACTGTGCTGTCCCCAGGATTCTCATCCAGACCACAATTGAGCTTGCGATCAACGTGACCCAAAGGAAGCGGTAGTCCCGGTAAAGGAAAGCGCCCCACGGTTTGGTCTTAGGTGATTTAGGTAAGGGGTTCTGGTCGCGAGTTTTCATCTGGTATGGGTCCGTAGTTGCTGCCAGGCGTGTTAGTTCTGTTTAATCATCCATCGGTTGAGTTTTAGCCAGCGTCCAAAGTAGTTAGGTGAGTCTATGGTTTTCCCTAGCGCTGTTTGGTTTTTACCCTGTGCTGCAACCCGTTAGCTAGAAGTGCAGGATAATAAAAAGAAATGAGCGCAGTTGAGGCCGTGTTGGTTCGGGCGGCATAACCCGTTTAATGTCAGAAATAGCGCCTTCTGCAACAGGTAAGGCGCGTTGGGTGGTTACTCTGTTTGTTAGTGGATTTAAATCGTTGAAGTCAGACAAAACGGGGCACTGAGGTGAAATAGACTCAGTGCCCCTACGGACTATTCCCACGGGCGATTCCCACGGACTATTCCCGTGGACTATTCCCGCGGGCTATTCGCTCGGCGATTTCTTGGCTTGTTCCATCTCCATGTTTGCGCCCTCATCTGATCCCATCGCTGCGTCTTCAAGCTCGGCGGCGGTTCCGATAGCATCATCCATCACGCTGTCCATCGTTTCTGTCATATCGGTCATCGCGGCATCGCCTGCATCCATTGCTTCAGCTACTACTTCAGCCATTACTTCATCTATTGCTGCTGGTGCTTCTTCATTCGTGGCGTCAGAGACGGCTTCACCGCTGTTTTCCATTGCACTGCTGGTGCTTTCTACTGCATTCTCCATTTCGTTGTCGTTTTCACAGGCAGTGAGCATGAGAAACGCCGTAAATACCAATAAATATTTCATAACGAACCTTATTTTAAGGGAGGAATCCGTACTATACCCTACTTGCTTTGTCCCTTAGATATATTGGTGGACAAGAAGTGTGAGCTGCGTTGCCGGCCTGTGCAACGTTCGTGGTGTTGCGCTCATAAAAAATATCAGTTTCAACGGATCCCAGGCTATCCGGTTCAGCGCTAGACTAATTTTCGGCGCTTAGGGAGAAACCCCAACAATAGGTTGATGCGGTAAGTTGGTATCTGGGCTTAGTGCTGGGGGTCCATGAATCGTCACCACCGACGCCCATATGAAACCCATCTATATGGAGGAACAGCCCTCCCTCGGGAATCAATTCGTGCTCGTGCTGAGCGCCCATTAATTGTTTGACACTGTATTGGCTTACCCCGAACGAAAACTTCCCCCCTATCATTATGGGGCCAATTATTGCCTCGCTGACGTCGCATCTGAGGCCGTTTTCCGAGGGGAATAAATAGGGGGTGTGCATTTCTGGCGTCGATTGAGTCCATTTGCCAAAAACTGCACTATGCTTTCGGTCAGGATAGTTTTCATGAGGTCCTCGGCCAAACCAGGATATATGGCCCGGGTCGTTAAGTAGGTGAAGCAGGGCGCCTACTCTGGGAAGCGGTGGCGCAGACTCGCTGACTTCAACACTGATAGTGATCGTCACCGTGCCGTCCATGCTAAACACATACTGCCAAGTAGTATTCACCATTAATTGGTCGTTGTGAAAGTATCCATGTCGTGCAGTGAGTAGCTTGCAGGGCTCATCCAATGCGAGGCCCAGACAACGATGCTCCCAATTGAATAATCCCGTTGACTGCCATTTCGACAGCCAGGAATCGGCAGAGGGGTGATCGACCTGGCTACTGCCTATATCGTTGTCAAGAGGTGCACTCGTGAAGCTGTCACTGATGGGTGATTGAAGCTGCTCTGTTCCCCCGAGCGACCAGTTGGTTAATTGTCCGCTATTTTTACTAATAGCGAAGGTCGAAGGGCCACACTGTACCCTGTACTCACCTGCTTCATTGTCAATCTTTGTGGTTGTTGTATTTTTTTTGGTACCGGCGCTGGAAGGTTTCTCTGAACGTTCTTTGACGACGAACTGCTGATGTGCGATCTCGTGGTGCTGGTCGGCGAAATGATTGTCCGCCTTTTGCTGAACCCAGACATCCAGATAAATGATGTTTGGGTTGTCATAGGCTGGCGCGCACAGGGTAAGCTGAACCGAAGCGCCAGCATCCAGCACCAAGTTGGTATCTCCAGCGGCAAGCGTTGAATCCCCGGCCCACAACCGCCAGCACAATTGTTCGTTATCGGTGGTCCGGAAAAGGTGCTCACTCGTGATCGAAAGGATGAGAAGCGGGTCACGCAAAATTGAAAACTGAAAAGGTTGTTGCATTCGCTTTGCTTCCAGTAGAGCTGGATGACTAGACCTGTCTGGGAAAACCAAGCCATTAATACAGAACTGGCGATCATTGATTTCGTCGCCAAAATCCCCACCGTACGCCCAGAATTTCTGCCCATTTGCAGTTCTCGATTCCAGGCCTTGATCTGCCCAGTCCCAGATAAAGCCGCCCTGTAGCCTTGGGTAAGCCCGAAACGCATCCCAGTAGTCGCTGAAATTACCCAAGCTGTTACCCATCGCGTGCGCATACTCACAAAGTATGATGGGCCGGTCTTCATTGGGCTGTTTCGACCACTTTATGATGCCGTACTTGGGATGCTCAAACGGCGTTTTCATATCGCTATCGGTTCTCGCGTACATCGGGCAAATAATATCTGTCGCATCGGTGTCCGATCCGCCACCCTCGTATTGTATCGGCCGTCCTGGATCCGTTTTCTTCACCCACCGGTACATGGCGTCGTGATTTCGGCCATAACCGGACTCATTTCCCAGAGACCAGATGATGATGCATGGGTGATTGAAGTCCCGGTTAACCATACGCGTGACCCTTTCCAGGAACGCGCCCGCCCACTCAGGGTCATCTGACAAGCGGTTCATTGGGCTGAGCCCATGGGTTTCTATATTTGCTTCATCAACAACGTAAAGCCCAAGCCTGTCACATAAAGCGTAAAAGCCTGGCTGATGTGGATAGTGGGAACAACGAACAGCGTTGAAGTTATGCTGCTTCATAAGACGCAGATCCCTTTCGACCAGTTCTATACTTTCCGTGTGACCCGTTTTTGGATCATGCTCATGTTTGTTTACACCGCGGATCATCAATGGTTTGCCATTCAGGCAGAGTTGGCCGTCAGTGATCTCGATTTTCCTAAACCCTACTTGATAGCCTTCGATCTCGACAGAGGCGCCGTCTTTGTCAAGCAATAGCACCAGAACGTGATATAAATTGGGTGCCTCTGCACTCCAGTGGTCAGGGGATGGTACGTTAAGAACAGTGTTCAGCCGGTCCCGGTAGCGACCCATTTCATCAACGATGTCTGTACCCAGGCCCAGCGTCGTCTCCTTAACCAGTTCGTTGGATGAATTGAATATTTTGACGCGAATTTCGCACCCGCTTGCGTTCTGGGTCATGACTTTAGTAGCTAGTAATCCATGCTCGTTATTTTCGTCAAGCGTGGCACCCAGCTTTACATCAATTATTCTTTGGCTGGGTTTTCGAAGCAGTCTGACCGAGCGAAATATTCCTGAAAGGTTCCACATGTCCTGATCTTCGAGGTAGCTACCGTCGCACAGTCGAAGAACCATGACGGCAATAGTGTTTTTCCCTGACTGAAGGTAAGTAGACAGGTCAAACTCTGCGGCGAGCCTACTGTCTTGTGAGTAGCCGACAAACTGGTCGTTACACCAGAGATAAAAAGCGCTATCAACACCATCGAAGCAGATGCGGGTCTGTTCATTGGGATTGCGGTGTCCCGGTAAATCAAAGCTCGTCAGGTAACAGCCTGTTGGATTGGCCTCGGGGACGCGGGGAGGGTCCACCGTGAAGGGAAATTTGACGTTGGTGTAGATGGGTTTGTCGAACCCTTGCGTCTGCCAGTTACCGGGTACTTGGATGTCTGAAGAATCAATGAGTTCTGTTGGCCAAGAGTCAGGGACCACCAGAGGGTCATCAAATAGCCGGAACTGCCAGATACCGTCCAGGTTCAGTTCGCTCGTGTTTTCCCCGTTTTGCAGTGCCGATTGCTCATCCCGCCAACTGTGCAATGGGCTATGAGACGGCAGGCGATTCAGCGAGGTCACTTCCTGTGTCTGCCAAAATTTTGTATAACGGAAGTTCATCTGTTGAAACCGGGTGGCCTTTTACCTCGTAGCGTTGAACAGAAAGTAATGGGTGGGTTCTCCATAAGCCTACACTAACGGGATCGGATACTGGACTTAATATGATTACACAGCCAAAAGTACCCTTTAGTCTGAAAGATATCACGGTGGATTGGTTTACGACCACGTTACGTGAGAGCGGCATTATTGACGATGAAAAGGTGGTGAGTTTTACACATAACGTTATCGGCCAAGAAGCTGGGTTTAACGGCGAGGTGGCCATATTCAAATTGGAATATTCCGACCCAGCCAGTAGTGCACCAAACTCCATGGTGCTTAAAATCCCAACGGCATTGAAAAACCGTACGTTGGGTCAAACCATGGGCCTGTATGAAAAAGAAATTAGGTTCTATAGGGACCTCGAATCCACTATTAGTATCCGAACTCCTAGCCACTACTACAGTGCACTCGATGTCGCTGATGACCCGGATATGGTTCTCGAGAGGCTGGCTGGTCTCAATAAGCTACCCATGTGGTTGATTGCCATTTTGTCTATCATTGCCGGTTGGATCATCAGCTTTGCGCCTAGGCGCTATGCGTTGCTGATTGAAGACCTTAGCGGCTACAGGTTGGGAGATCAGGCGGTTGGTTGCTCTGAAGAAGATTCAAAGCATGTCCTGACTGCCATGGCAAAGCTTCATGGTCAGTTTTGGGGGGGCGAAGAGCTTGCGGGTATGAGTTGGATTGCACCGGTGGCAGCTACCAGCAAGATTATTCAAATGATGTTTTTGCAAACTGCTGGCAAGTTCAGGTCGGCAAATAAAGGTAGATTGTCGAAACGTCAGATTCAGTTGGTTGAATGGTTAAAGGTCAATGGGGAAGCGCTGACAGTAAAACTGGGAGAGGAGTCCTCGACATTACTCCATGGGGATTTT
>ENA-OQVM01003495-OQVM01003495.1-marine-metagenome-genome-assembly--contig:-NODE-3495-length-16954-cov-13.297802_pt1 | contig 16954 bp, 2 predicted proteins | sample MGYA00237776_ERZ505498 | MGnify/ENA primary metagenome ERZ505498 (study PRJEB26159, sample SAMN06265151) | marine metagenome | isolation source: Helgoland LTER site | place: Germany:Helgoland, sampling... | reverse complement strand
CCCCCAGAAGCTACAGAATACAGTGCTTCGGTTGAGTTCGCTAGTTCGGCCCAACACAACGCGTCGGCTCGCATGCAATCGCAGCTCGCGCAGACAGATGTCAATCGTGAATATGAAGCAGTGACATCTTTGATGGAGATGCATGGCAGTTCAGCAGCCTCTTCGTCTGATAGCATGGTATTGCTGACAAGCGGCAGTGCATCAACGAATGCTGCGCTCAAGCCTTGGCGTCTCAAGGACCAACGAGTAAGTCGCGCAGGTAAAGTTGACACACGAAGCCGAGCAGGTCGGCAGCAGGTCGATCCTCGTGTTGGTAAGCCTCGAGACAGGAACCGATCCAAGGACCGACCCAACAAGAAGCGGCCGAATGACAATGTGGCAGTGCCGGTGCAGGATGCACCAGTGCAAGATGTTGAAGAAGCGCATACGCGCGCACTCAATTTGAGACGGTTCACTGATGTTCAGGAGTTGCCTCTTCAGGCGGAAGCAACGGATGTAAATGAACACGAGATTCGTCTTCGTATGGTCGCTGTAGAAGATGACTCCAATGTTGAGAGCTCTTTCGTGACCAGTGCAATCGCACTGGCACGAGACATCAGAGGAGCGCAGCCCTCGGTCAATCGTACGACTGTTCTTGATCCAACTGCCGATGATGCAGTAGACAGATTTGTAGAATCGGAGCAAATGGTTGTAGAGACTCCACAAGTAGAGCAAGCTGTGCCTTCGTTGCTTGAATTGCACACTGCGCAAGATCTTCAACTTGTGTCACAAACAAATGGTCTGTCTTTAAACGATTCTGGAGATGAAGCAGCACGCAGTTTGCAGCGTGAGGTCGTTCTTTCGCACCAGCCTGCCACGGTAGTCGTCTCGGCATCGGGAGAGGAAGACACAATTCCGATGTTTCCTCCTGAGTCGTACAGAACCCCGAACAAGCCGATAGTGCAGTCGAAGCAGCCTCCTCCACCGCCGAGTCCTCGCCGCCTTGGCGCGAGTCTCTTCATGATTTCGTCAGAAGAAGCAACCTTACCGAGTGTCATGTCCATGCTGCGGAGGGCACACCCGCAGCCCTACGTTCTACTTTATGATCAGAAGAGCTCAGAAGGCAGGCGGTCGGTGATATGTTTGTGTGACTCGGGTGCAGCCTCTTTCAATATCATGGCAGAACGTGTCTATCTTGAGGCACGAAAGCGCAACCCCGCGCGCTTTGACGCATACCACCCATATGAGCGGCCGTTGCCAGTATCAGGCATTGAGGCCAGCCGTAAGGAGGTGTGCATTGTAGGTCGCACGAACCAGAAGCTTTACTGCCCCATCACGGAGCGGCAGCTCTGTTTTCCGACCGTTATACTTCAGAACGCGTCAACGGGAGATGCAGAGGTGATTTTTGGTAACCGACAGGGCGCCAGCAATGCATGGGGAACCATTACGGACTTGGGCAACATGGAGTACACCATCCGACAAGTTGGAGATGGTAGCCCAGAGCCTTTAGTGTTAGATATGGTCTGGAATCCTGATGCCGCAGCAATGCAAGCTCTGGCTCGTCTGCTTATCAACAAAGAGCGCGAAGCGTGTGATGTGCACCTCACGTCGGAGGAAGTCGCGCATCTGGTTGAAGAAAGCTCTACAGAGCAGCACTCGGAAGAGCCCTTGAAACAGCTAGAGGAACTTTTTTCGGAGCTGCCGTTGGAAGAACTAGACGAAGTTCTGATCAAGGTAGCTGAGGTTGGATTAGATTCACAGGAGGACTCAACCAAGTTGCCACCAGAGCAACCTTCTCCTAGTCCTCCCGTTTTCGAAGAACTTGCGCGCTCGTGCAGCGAACTCTCAACTCCAATAGAGGCAAGTCCAGGATCAACGACCACAATGAGTATCGAGTCACCTATTCCAAGTGTTCGTTTCTCGGCAGCCAGTAAAGAAGCATCTCTCGAAGCTAGCCGCGGGCTTGTCATGCCTCGGCATCCAACTCCGCATCCTGTTAACGCGCACCGTCAACGCGAGCGTCAAGAACGTTTCGACGCAGCAGCTCGTCAAGATGGACATCTGAGTCGTATCATGGGAGTGGTGCCTTTTAGTAAGATGAATGGAGCTGAGCTCACGGAGACCATCAAGAGACTATCAAGTTTTGCAAACGAGCAGCAACGAATTTTGCTTGAATTAATTGCTGTCAAAGGAACCATAGCAGAAGGTTCGTTATGCCAGCATTGCCAAGCTCTCGCGTGGACGTCGCAAGACTACGAAATGTTCAACTGCGATGAACATCTGCCAGGACTGGTGGCTCTCAATGAGATTCTTGGAAGCCGCTGTGCTTCGTGTGATCGACTACGAGGACCTCATGGACCTGGCCGACGAGTTGAGTGCATTCGAGCCCTCTTCAACAAGGCCTTGATGTTCAGAACTTTTGAAGCCCAGCACGCACGCGCGATGCAGAATCAACTACGCATGTGCGTGGTTGAGAAGGAGACCTCGATGAAAATGTTCCTCCAAACGGAAACTCCAGTCAGTCCGGCTTGGAGCTCGGATGAACTGTCTCCTCAGAAGGCTAGCGCTAGTGGTGGAAATGCCGCGGAAGGAGGAGATCTTGTTGAACGCAACCTGTTCTGTGATGAGTTTGACGCAGCTGCAATCTCAGATGAGCAAGTCGAAATTGGTGACGACGGCGCGAGTGGGGCGGAACAGCACCAGCAGCCACTCGCATCCTGTCCCGCGGCACCGACTAGCTCAAGCCAATCTGCAGCCGAAAAGGTCGAGCAACTTATCGACAAAGCAGAGGTGCTATCAGAACCGGATTTTTAGTCCCCGTTGGAACAGCTCTGAACCAGCGGGGGAGCACAAGAGCCCGGCACGTTTCGTTTGCAATGGATAACGAACGATGTGAGGAGCATAAGTGCGGAGGTGAAAGGAAGCGGTCGAGGGAGTTCGACCGTGAGCTGGAGAGTGGCCCTGGGCTATTTGATGGTGTCTTGGTGGATGGCATGTCTACACATTCTGAAGTAGGAACTTCATTAACGAGTAGCGCGTACATCGAATGGCTCGCGCAGCAACACAATCGATCAACGTTCGATGTTGCGCAAGGCTTTCATCACACACACATCAAAGACCCGGATCAGGCACAGCTCTCCAGTGTATCGAGGGAAACGTTTCAACAATGCTACCAGCTCTACTCATGCAACAGCATGGTCTGGCAACCAGGGCAGCAAAGAGACGTCGTTTGTCTTTTAAGAAATGGACGCGCGCGCATTGGCGAGGCAACGTTCATCATAGACGACGAGAGGGATTCTTGTCAGCCAGCACTTGGGTCAATCCCGAATGCTATCTTCAAATCGGACAGCAAAGGAAAGATTGTTGTGCCGGTGATCAATCACAGCAAGCATGGTGTTGCTCTTGATCAAGGAGATTTTATAATGCATGTATTGCGGATGGAACCGCAACAAATTTATGTAGTCGACGCAAACCTTGACGCGTCGAGAGAAGAAGAAGCTAGAAAGCAGTTCTCTACTCAAGAAAATGCTCTACTTACATTGCATCAAGAATGGCAGGCCGGGGACCGGCCGTTCTTTAAGAGGGAGGAGGGAACCGACGAAAAAGTGGTCGTAGCAACCAATGAAGGCATGACCGAAACAAAAACAAATTACATAGCCGACCGGCGCGCAACATCGAGCGTCGAGCACGGCAACAATGAGGGAAGCACTGCAGTAATGGCCATCACGGCTACTCCGCGGTGCATGCACAAACAGAGGGGTGTCCTCCCTGAGAGGCACAATGCAAGCTTGGCAGATTTGCTCAGTGGTAAGTACACCATCTGTAGCATCTCACCAGATGTCTTCGATCGTACGGACGTGATCCCCGTGGTTGTCCTGTTCGGGGGCGCTGGGGGGTTTGAGAAGGGTTTGCCAGGTAAAAAGGATGGCAAGCATCTAGTGGTTGCTGTGTCGATAGAAGGAGATGCCATTACGGCTCAGGCCCATCGGCTCAACAATCCGAAAGTGCCAATGCATCAACTCATGATGGCAAATCATGAGGAAGTCTTGGCGGCTGTGGAGCGCTATCTCCCACGCGCATTCTGGAGCAAGTCGTGGTGGCACGCATCACCCAGCTGCAAGAAGGGTAGCTGTGCGAATTACGGACAGTCTCCGGCAGAAGTCAAGAACTGGTTCAAGACGGCCAATTGGACCGTTGCCTTACTAAAGAAGTCTGGCTGTCCAGTATGGACATTAGAAAATACGGTCAGGCTGCTTCAATGTTTCTTGGGTTTTCCCACGGCGCGTGTATTCCGAATGGAACGACACTGCGCACTTCCACAGAAGCGGGCTCGTTTGTTGGTAAGCAATATTGTTATCAGCATACCACTGTACGAGGGCCCTCAGCTGAGCTGTTATGATGCCTTGGCAGAAGTCAAGGGTTGGTCAGGGCCAGCTGCGAATCTGTTGCAGCGCAACTCGTTTGCTCATGTACGCACGTGCGCGAAGCCTTCGTTTACGGTGACATCAGGGCCGCATCACATTGGTGGCACAACTATTGGCGGGATGACCGATCAGCACATTCCCACTGCACGGGATCGATCGATACTGCAAGGTTGGCCTTCGGAAGATCCAATGGTGTTTCCTCCGGGCAATACGGAGACGGACAACAGAATCCTTGTGGCTGATCTCATTCCTCCTCCGTTCGCGACGGTCCTTGCCTCTGGAGATGTCTTTCGCACGCTGGTTAAGGCGGGCAAGATTTGGCATCTCAGAATTCAGGTCTCAACGGTTCAGCATGCAGACTCACAGCTCTGGACCGAAGAGAAGCTGCAGCAACAAGTGCTGCTGATTAACGACGGTGTCATCAAGGCCGAGGAAGTGGTGAAGCAAATAGAAGAAACAGCACCAACACGTGACGTGCTGTCACGAGACGCGCCTTTGAGCGAGTTCGACTGTGGTAGACACGGTGTATGGTTCTATTGGGGACCCGAGCTTGGTTACTCTCCTTCCTGGCGGACAAGGCAAACTCTAGAATCGTCTTTGATGGATGAACCTTGGAATGTAGTTTTGCAGCCACCTTTGTCTTGTCAGACCAAGAGTGAGTGGCATCGGCAGAGGGAAGCACAGCGCGAGCTGCGTCGTGCTCAGTTGAGCGAAATCAGTGACATGGCCACCCACGACAAGGAGGTCAGAGCTGCACCGGAGCGTCCCAAGAGGCAACATGTCTTCAACATTCACCCAGAGCCGGAAAGTGTGGCTGATTATCACTCAAATCGGCAGTTGCAAGCGGACCAACCATTTCTGTATGGCCCCTACCTGTCTGAGGGTGAAAGTTATCAAACCCCGCGCACCGCCGAGAATGTAGATAAGGCGTGTGCAGCCGCGGGACTGGATGAGCTACCAGAACGACACAAGAGTGAACGAGACTTTTATCGGGACCTCATCTACGAGTTGTGGATTCTTTTTGATGACAAGATGAGGAGCATCAAAGGGGTCGAGATAGATTTAGACTTAGACCATGTCAAACCCATTCGACTCCCGCCTCACCGCTTGTCACCCGCCAAGACGGAGATCGCGAAGGCCCTAGTGCAGGAGTTCGTTGACGATGGCTTGTTGAAGCCCGTGACCTCTGAGTGGGGCTTCCCCATCGTTATCGTTCTCAAACCTGACGGGAAGGCATACCGGCTCTGTGTTGATTTGCGGGAGCTCAATAAAATCATCCCGCATGACACGTATGAACCACCCACGTGCGACGCGTGCCTGGAGTGGCTTGCTCAGCGTCCTTTCCGCTCAACGGGAGATTGTCGATGGGGTTTTCATCAAGTACTGCTGTCAGAAAGAATGCAGAAGATCATGACGCTTAACACTCCGTTCGGAACCTTCTGCTACCAACGTTTGGTCATGGGGTACATCAATGCCACGGCTGAGTTCCAACGGCACATCAACAACACATTGGGAGATTCGTTGTGGCGCGAGGCGCTTGCAATGGTCGATGACTTGTTAGTGGCCAGCTCTTCGTTGGCGGAGCACCGAGTGCATATGGTCAGTGTCCTGCACAAGCTGGCTCGGAGGCACCACAGCCTCAAGCCGAGCAAGATGTCTATCTTGAGAGAAAAGGTGAAGTACTTGGGTCATGTGTGCACTGAGAAGGGACTTGAGCCTTCGAACGAGCACAAGGAGGCGATCGCGAAGATGCCCTACCCTGCCTACGTGGACAAGACCATCAACATCACTTCTCTCCGCAGTTTCATCGGCATGATCAAGTACCTGAGACGGTACATAAAGGACTGTGCAAAGCTGTGTTCAGTTTTGAACCAATTGCTTTGTAATGACTCAGATGCAATCTGGAAGCAGGAACACCAAGACGCATGGGACGCGCTCGTCAAGGCGGTGGTGGAAAATGTTGGGATTCATCATCCAAATTATCATTACCCTATTTACGTTTGCACGGATGGCAGTAAGATGGGTGTTGGCGGCTATCTATATCAGATCATCGATGGAGGAGAGAGAATTGTCTCTTTCTACTCTAGGTCTACAACTAAGGCGGAGAGAAAATGGGACACTCGCGACCTTGAAGTGCTTGCAATCATCGCGACACTCGAACACTACCGACCAGTCATAGATGGGCAGCGGCTCAAAGTGATCTCTGACCACAAAAACTTGAAGTGGCTCATGGACCAGAAGAACCCGTCAGGTCGACTGGGTCGTTGGGTGCTCCGTCTCTCTGAGTTTGACTTTGAGCTCGAATACCGAAAAGGAGCCAGGATGCAGATAGCAGATTGCCTCTCGCGCAACAGTCAGCGAGACAGTGAATGGCGCGAGGATGATGAAGAGATGCCAGCGGGCATCATTAAGTCCGAAGATTTGTTTGTCACCAAGTCTTCGGCTGAGATGTTAGTGGTGCAGTTAGAGAAGGGACTGTACGAACTATCTCTGTCGACTCTGCTAGAAGAAGGGTTGGGCGGAGAAGTCTTGGCAGCCTATGGAGCGGGCGGTCAAGATGATGACGACGGCAGTGATGACGGTTATGAGGAGCCAGCCGGGCGTCACGATCTTCCCGACAGCCTGCGGCCTCAGCCAATCACTCAAAAGCAAATGTTGCAAGCACAGCAGAAGTGTGATTTTTGCCGTGACATGATTCGTGATTTAGAGCATGAAGCCGGAGGTACGGGAAAGGACCGCAGTTCAAGGTACTGGGCAGTCTTTGATGGAGTTCTTCATCGCGTCACGGAAGCAAGCGACGCGCGTGAAGGGTACGATTCAGCGCGCCCCTTCGTGCCGGAGACTCTGCGGCCCACAGTGCTTCATAACATGCACAACAGTGTGTGGGGAGGTCATAAAGGGGCCGAAGGCACCTACAAGGATACTGCTGACAAGTACTTCTGGCACAAAATGGAAGTCGACATCAGGCAGTATGTCTCAGAATGCGTTGCATGCCAGCTCGCAAAGGGGACGCAGCCTAGTCGACAGGGCTACTTGGCTGGCAACACTTTTCATTCGTCTATGTCAATGGTCTGTATGGACTTGATGGGGCCGCTCATGTCGGTTAACAAAGGACGAAGAGGTGCTCAGCAGCCCGTCCACATTTTTGTTATTGTGGACCCCTTTTCTCACAGAGTCTGGCTGGAAACCATTCCTGACAAGCGAGCCGAAACAATTTATGAAGTGTTCTTGCGACGTATTCTTTTGGAATGGGGACCGCCTCGCGCAGTGCTCACGGACAATGGTTCAGAGTTTGACAATGTGCTTTTGAAAGAGTTGTGTAAGCTCTGGCGCGTTAAGCTCTGTTATACACCTCCTTTGCATCCGCAGAGCAACTACACGGAGAGGGTGAACAGATATATTGGTGAGACGTTGAGAAATCTTGTCAACGCGCCGGGCGCGCGACGACGCGATTGGTCTGACTACGTGAAGTACATTGAGTTCGTCTATAACCGAAAGTATATACCAGGGACCAATTTGAGTCCGTACATGGTCACTATGGGTCGGCAGCCGCTTACTCCAATTGACACGGCTTACATGGACTCTGAAGGGTTGGCTATTGCTACGGCACCACACGCGTCGTTGGAGGAGCACTCCAAGCAACTTGTCGCGAAGCTCAAGATGGCGGACGAAGCGGTGGATGTTGCGCGAGCTAAAGCTCTTGGCAAATCTCGTGAGCAGTTCAACCAGTCAAGGATTGAGGAGAAGCTCCTGCCAGGAGAGATGGTTCGCTACTTTCGCAGGCTCACGGCCAGAAGAGGGGTTGCGGATGCTGATGGCAACGAAGTCAAGCTTGGCGAGATCAGCAAGCTCAAATTGCGTAATGAGCCATATCGTGTCACGCGTCAGTTGACTCCGACTACGTATCAGCTTGAACATCCTGAGACTGGCAAACTAAAGCCTCGACCAGCTCACATTTCACAGATTGCCCGTTTGAAGGTTCCGCAGCAGCCACAGATTGCTGAGAATGAGGAAGAGCAGCAGCCTCCCAACGGCGTGCCCCTTGTTGGTGAACAAGATACTTGGGAAAAGCTTAGGTCGCCAGGGCACACTATTTTTCGGTTCAAAGATGATGAGGTCTACTGGTTGAGGGTGGCGGAGGTGTTGGCGGTTGACTTGGAGAACAGCACTGCGGAATTGTGGTACTATCTGCGGTCTCGGCAACATTCTACCAAGAAGTGGCATGAGCCCTTAGTGCTTTCACCACACCACCCGGAGTATTATGACGAACGCAGCCCAGGCACGTCTCATCTCAAACCGAAGAAGGACAAGATTCCGCATCTTCGAAGGCGGCAAGGTCAGGTTGACAAGACGGATGTTGAAATAGTGGTTCCGTACTTCTTGCTCGAGACTGCAGGAAAGGTTCCACGAAAGGTTTGTGCAGCTGCGGATGAGTATTTGCGGCGGCAATACAAGGCGGGTGCCGATGTCGCGCCCGTCGCGCTCTCTTTCCCCACAGAAGGAGAGGAGCAGTTGCAGAAGCAACTTGCAGCCTCATTGCGACGGCCCGGAGGGGGCAAGTGAGGTTTATTCACTCAAATGTTGGGTGAATACTGAGATGGCACTTGGACTTGATGTCTTTGTCATCTTCGCATTTCTTGAGAAGTGCAAACTGGATTACAGTATTCTACAGAAATTTAAAGTGACTGGCTAAATGCGCATGATTGCGAACAGCGGACACTCAGATCTTTCTGAATTATTACCCGTGATAAGTCCACGGTAAAAATCTGATAGCCCTATCTGCATAGCATGGCACAGGCTGCCATATTGGAAGGAAGGCACAGAAGTCAGGTTACTGTGGCAAAAGACTTGGTTAAGATATTTACGTCGAAGATCGTTTGACATGTGGCTTTAGAAGCCCGAAGAACAAGAACAGAGGTTTCAGTGATGATAGGTTATGTTTGCACACTGAGGATTAGGGACTCTGTGAAAAGCACTGAAGGTGAGGAACTCGCGCCGCCTAAGTCGGCCCGAGCAAGCTCAACGGACCCAGCCACGCACAGCGGAGCTCGCTACATAGGGTGGGGATGTTGTCATTTGAGGCTCTAGAGGAGCTGGCTTGGCATCAGCAGTGCAGTGATGAGGACAGAATCGGTGTTTGGCATGGCAGTGACGCACGGGGACGTACGTCGTTTTCGGGTAGGGGGGCTATGTGACGATCGGTTTGAAACGGCACTACCCCGCTAGGGGGCGGGTGAGTGCCGGATGGCGGCCAGGATCTGGGTTTAACAATGCCGTGCCCTCCATGGTGGGGAGCCTGGAGGTGGTACGGTCGGGGCTGGGTTGGGACCCGCTCATGGGCAGGAGGCTGGGGCCGAGTGCCGATGAGCAGCGCGCGAGCGTGTGTGCGCGCGCGCGTGCGAGATGCCAGTGGAGGCAGCTCGCGAACTATACGGGAAGGTTACATCCCATAGCGGATGTTGGCCATCTTCGATTGTATGTGGGCGAAGCATTGAATGTATGTTACGAAGAAGGCAAGAAAGAGGGCGAAGAAATCGTTTTTGAGTGTATTATTACTGGACCGAAGCAGAGTGTGATTGAGAGAAGCATTCGGTGTCCTGTATGGCCATCAGTGCCCATCCCTCCCATTCCCGCCAAGAGAGAGATTTTACAACAACAACCCGATAGTTGTTCACCGGACCACCGACAGTTAGGTCGGTGCTCTGGTCTAGGCAGGACCGCTTGGGGCGGTACCTGCAAGTAAACAGTTGTAGCTGACGACAGGCCTCTTCCCTGGGCGGAAGAATCGTCAGAAGTGGATCGGTGTGGACGTCTGATCTCGCGAGGCGAGATCAGTTGTGCGCCAGCACGTTAGGTGGCAAGTAAGCTACCGAGGAGCTCTGCGGACTTGATCACCCGCAGAGACAGTCAAGAGCTGTGACGACAGACAGTAGAAAGGTAAGCACCGCAGAATAGGGCCGCGGGACCGGGTTAGGAAGGAATCCTCGTCCTCGCGCCTCGCAGTAATTTGTACAGACAGTAACACGCTACGTTACTGATCGACCAGCAAGTACGATACAGGACTTCAAGACCTCAACACGATAGAGGGCGGCCACTTGAAGCTAGCACTATGAATCTTAATAGAATTCGAGATGCTCTTTCTCCATCAGCAGCGGGAGAACGTCCTCGCAATGGGAGCGAGGACGGCGATGAACGTGAACCGGTATTCACGACGCGTGCAGCCGCGGCATCTGGAGGTGCCGCGGCACAGTTCGACACAGCAGCATACACTGATGTCAGAGGGCAGGCACAGGATCTTGGATCCGACCTCGAGCAAGAGGAAGCCGTAACTTCCCTAAGCACGCAAGACGCGATGCGCGTAGCAGAAAGCCTCTCAGTAGAAGGGCCCAAACAGGCGTTGTCGCTTGGTTTGATGGCTCAGAAGAAGCTACAAGATGTTCAGTTCTTCGTTGATAATGAAGCCTTCAGCAGCTTCCCGAAGGACCAGCAAGAGCAGCTCCTGAAAGATCTTTTGCAGATCGAGCTGGCTCGAAATGTGTTAAGCAATTTTGCGGCTAACAGCGCGAACTCGTCGGCGGCAGCAAGCTTGACTCGTCTTGAACAACAACTCAGCACAGACCCTGTGTGGCTGATGCTGAACACAACGGATGCCGCTCCGGCGGCCAAGATCAATCAATGGATGAGTAAAACAGCTCACAAGCTGGCTGAGATGTTGGAAGTAGATATTTCCCAACGTCTCGGTGAACAGATTTCCCCGCCAGCCGCCTCGTCGGCTGCGTCAACAAGGACTGTGACTATTCGGTCTGGGGAGAATGCCTCGGCCATGTCACCCTTCCCGGTCAATAACAAACCGGAGAAGCCGGGCTTAGAGCAAACCTTGCTGCTTTATCATATGATAGAAAAAGCCAAGATCATGACCCCACTTGAGGGCAAAACTCTTAGAAACTTAGAACACGCAGTGTCGAAGCACGCGTGGCTCGCGCTTCAATATTCTTCATGGGTCTTAACCAAACTCAAGCGGCTTCGGCTCAACGGTATCTCGGACACCGATGCGATTGATCACTTTTATTTGCACATCCAACAACTATTCAACATGAACAGACTGTACCGTCTAAGTTTGGAGAAGCTGAAGAAGGTGGCACAAACGGAGCTCAGTGGAGGATCAAGCTTTTGCTTAAACTTCATGCACGAGCGCGAGGTTACTTTACAGCTTGCTGAAATCTGTCAACGATCTTCATGGGACTTCGACTCTGCACAGTCATGCGGAGAGCAGCTGCTGAAGCAGATGCTGCCTCTGTACAAGAAGGAGTTCCTCCACATTGCGGCAGGAGATGATGAATGGCGCGTAGGCGTGCGTTCAGGTTTTGAATCGATTTTAGAATCACACGAGCAAAAGTGCATGTACGAGCTGTTCGAGATAGTTGATGAGTATTTTGATGCGGTCGACAATTCGAAGGAGCCTGCGGTTGAGGAGCTTGATAAGAAAACCTCTTTTGCAAAGATGGCACAACCGCGGTTCCGTCAACGCGCGACCTCGGCAATCTTTTCGGCCACGCCGGAAGGGGCCGACTCATCCAAATCTCCTGTAAGTGCGCGCTCTCCACGCACGGGCACGGGTCCGGGTGGGGTACGGTGTGCACATGATTTCCAACCGAGGTATTGGCCAGAGCCGGGGACGGGGGCCATGCCACCCATGACAGGCCTAAGCAGAGCAGAATCCCCATGTGTGTTCGAGGTCAACAAGAGGAACAGTTGTCCTCGCCCGAAAGGGAAGTGCCAATTTTCACATGACGAACGCGTCTGTGATATGCGAACTTGGCCACAGGATGTGCAAGAGGTCCAGCGGCCTTTGCGCATACCGCCGGTGATGCCTACAAGCTCATCAGCGGGAGGCAAACCAGCCTCCAGCAGGACCACGGGTGCCCCGCACCCCATGTCCAAAGGATCACGCGACTCGAAGACTGTACGCAATCGGAGTCAGCGCGCTGGTCAGAGTGTAATGCAAGCTCAGGTTGGGGAAGTCGTTATTGACTCTTCAGAGGATGAGATTGAGATCAGACTCATCCAAGTCTGCCAACGACTTGAGGGCCAACCTTCTTTTCATGTGCCGGTAGCTACCAAGCCTATTGATATTGCTTGGAAGTCCTCAGCTACTCTCAACTGCGCGAGCGCGTGGCAAGGCACGGCATCGTCCTCGTCAGCCTTTTCAGTAATTCAGTCTCCTGTCTCTGATACGGAACTCATGTTTGAACTGGAAATGCAAAGTGCCAGTGTTAAGGCACTCAATGTTGATGACCTGCTCGAGCAACCGACATTGGAGTCGGCTCGCGATAGTGATGATGGTGATGTCGACGATGACGACATGAGCACGTTCGTTGATGACGGTGATGATGAGGATGGTGTCACTGATTCTCCTCTCAACACTACACTTTCCGTTGCAAGTGACACACTCCAAGAAGCTTTCGATGTCGATGACCCGCCTGAGCAGCCACCGCCGGAACCAATCCCCGACGATGAGGGTGGTGACAATGGCGCGCCTTATGATCCTAACAACGATCCTGACATTTTCATCGACGACGATACCGATACTGAAGATGAAGATGGAGTTGAGGAGCGGAAGAATGAGGAGTCAATGAAGCAGCAATACTTCAACTGCTCAATCGTAGTTTCGTGCAAGCAGAACCGACACCTCTCAGAGTTAGAAGAGTATCGTTCGGGCGCGAACTCGAACGATGTCGCGAAGGATGGAGCGGCAATGCATACCGACCGCCGCTACTTGTATCAACGGGCTCTCACCCGACCGGTTTATCAACGGCTGGAAGAGGAGAATCTGCACATCTTTGGCGGCCATGATCATCCGGAACTGCCAGCGGTGGTCACGCATCCTCAAGGAGGTGGCGTGCGTCCCAGCATGCCTATGTGGCTGCTGTCACAATCGCGCCGTTTTCCGGCACCACCAGATGTATGGGCACACTCAGCCTACCCTCCTAACGGTGAAGACGAATTTGATCAGTGGGCTGCAGCTCAGGACTCCCTGTCGGGATGGCAGTGGACCCCAGAATCAATTGGGCAAGACCATGTCTTCTACACGTCAGGCGGAACGCACGTGCCAGCAGCACGGCACTACGCAGATTATGGTTTTGTGCATCACAAGCCCAAAGTACTTGTGATCAGCCCAGGATTGAAGATTTATCGTCAGGCTCACGGCTATCAGCGGTCGGTTGATCAGATTTTCGACTCGCGCTGTGGGGTCTTGCAACGAGAAATCACAGGGCTGTATCATAGTGCACAAGCCTTGCGGCCCAACTTTCGGGGGTCCAACCGAGTTAACGCACTGCGCCGTAGTGTCACCGACTACCTTATGTTTCAAATGAATCATGGATACATCAGCTTGAACTGGGTGGACAGTGACGAAGGAATCGCTTTTGAAGTGCATCAAGTTGTGCAGCCACCAAGCCGCAACTCCGGCCACCGAGGTGTGTGGGCTGTGGGGCGCGAGACCACGCGCCACCAAGATTTCCCCGCCGACTGTCAGTTGTTGGACGTGCAAAGCAGTCCAGGGCTCAAGTTTAAACACATGCCGGATGGGCTTGATGTAAATGCAGTTCGTTTTGGTGAGATGGTAGGAACACATTTCTCCCAAGATCCATACGATGTCTTGGAGAGTCGAACGGCTCCCCGCTTCCGCACATGCGAGTCAGTTCTTCTGCTTAACTTATTTCAAAACACGAGCTTTGCGCGCGTGCATTCAATGTTTGAGGATAAACTGCACAAAGTGGTGGTGTTAGAGAACAACTTTGATAAGATTGGGCATCCACTTGATACTATGCACTATCAGCCAGTTTCCGAACACTGGCACAGCTGGTTCCCTCACTTGTCGGATGCTGATGCAATGGTTGCTTGTGGGTTTCCCAGCAACATCGCATCGTCCAACTCGGACCACGCACGAGGGCAGCTTCTAGAACTCAACCTACTCGCAAGCTCCTTTCAGTCTGATTATTACTTGTCGGGCCAAACGAATGATGTGTTGTTGGATGACGACCCGATTCTGGATGCTCCCACTCCTTGGAGAGATATTCGGAATATCATTCGTGACTCGCAACAGATCGCTGACTATCCAGTTGGAACGTTGCGTCGTGATCGGCACACGCGCTCTCTACGTCAGCGTTTTGGTGACTACCGTGTACGAAACGGGGAGTCAATCTCAGGCAGTGCGGAGATGCCAGGTCAGCCAACAAAGCGGCAACAATGGATATCACATGGCAACTGCAGCCGCAACACAGCAATCCGTCTTGTTAAGTTCACACAGCTGTGGCAACACGCGCGCCAAGTTCGCGCTGACTTCACTATTTTCATGGAGTCGATCCCACACTTTGAAAATATCAGCCACACATGGCCACTCATCTTAGAGTTTGTTGGCCCGAACAACTTTCCTTACGGACGAATCCTATCTGTGGACGCGCGTCTCATACTTTTGGGTTACTCTACAGAAGAGGTGATGCACCCTGACTGGGAAGAGGAATTGCAAGAGAGCGGTTCAGCTCAGTGGCGTGTTTTTAATGGTGAAGAGCAACAAATGGTACCTTATGCGGAGCGCGTGGGTGATCTTATTGCTCTAGGTGATGGAACAATGGTTCAAACAGATGTGCAAGGCTATTTAGATGGCACATATCCGGTTCTCATGGGACGCTCCAAGCTGGTATCTCGAGAACAGTTTCGCACCCCTGATGGTCGCGACTCGATATCGTCACAGGAGTTTAGTGACGCATCAAGCTGCGTCAACGAGGACGTACGCGCAGTTGTCCCCGTTGAAGATCACTCGGGCACTGTTTTCGAAAACGATCAAGAAATGATGTCGTCAGAGGAGAGCGGCTTAAAGCCATTTGCCATTGGTTCATGTGGCTATGCAGCACCTTCCGAAACAGTCGAGGAGGCATCGCGACGTGTCGAGCACGCAGGAAACACTCCGCCCTCGACGCCAGCACCAGATGAAGAGATTGCTGTCGATGGAACTACTAACGGCATTTCACATGAGGACATACATGACCTAGACGCTAGCTATCCGTTGTCAATAGCGCAAGGGCAACCGCCGATGGAGCGGCACCTTGTACCGCTTAGTGCTGTACCAACTGAGTTGCCTCCGCCTGCGCTGCCGACTGTATTCCCAACACCGTTTCCGTTTTGGGATGCGTCTTTGAGCCCCGCTGGTTTCGCGGCTGTTCCCCAGTCGATCCAAGTTTACACTTTTACAGCGGCATCAACCGAGCAACAGGCAATGCCTGCAGCCAGCAGTCCACGTGTCGAGAGTGACAGTGCCCTCCCAACGCGCGCGCAAATCAGCGCGAGTACGGCAAGCGCGCACGTGACTGCAACTGCTGACTACCCAAGCAAGCTCAAACGAGACCGAGATGGCAACCTTTGCCGTTGGAAGCCAACAGTAGGCACACCAGCGAACCATGGAGTCGGCTTATCGGATGTGGACGCTCCGCTAAGATCTATACCAGATGTGAGCTTGCCCCGCTCGGAACGATCAGTGCAGCGTGATGCAACTCTAGTCAGCGCGCAGCGTGCTGATGCAAGCACAACTGGTGCTCGCGCAGGAGAACATGATAGGCATCTCACAGATTTGGAAGAGTACCGCAGTGGTAAGAACAAAAACGATGTGGCATCAGATGGTGCTGGCATGGCAGAGCCGCAAGTACAAAATTTGGAAAGTGGCAAACTTCTGCGGCAACGAGTGCCCACAGAAAAAGAACTAAGAATGGGGGGAGAATTCTCTGAGTGCGTTGATTGTGATGGAGCAATGAACTCGTCGTCGGGGTCGACTCCTTTCTTGAAAGGGGGGGAGATTGCTCCGGAGATTGCTCCAAGTTTGGCAAATCAGGCTTACTTTGGCCCCCCAGATGTCGCAAAATACGATGTTTCGGTTGAGTTCGCTAGTTCGGCTCAACACAGCGCGTCGGCTAGCGTGCAATCGCAGCTCGCGCAGACAGATGTGCAGCTCGCGCAGACAGATGTCAATCGTGAATATGAAGCAGTGACATCTTTGATGGAGATGCATGGCAGTTCAGTAGCCTCTTCGTCTGATAGCATGGTATTGCTGACAAGCGGCAGTGTATCAACGAATGCTGCGCTCAAGCCTTGGCGTCTCAAGGACCAACGAGTAAGTCGCGCAGGTCGAGTTGATTCACGAAGCCGAGCAGGTCGGCAGCAAGTCGATCCTCGTGTTGGTAAGCCTCGAGACAGGAACCGGTCCAAGGACCGACCCAACAAGAAGCGGCCGAATGACAATGTGGCAGTGCCGGTGCAGGATGCACCGGTGCAAGATGTGGAAGAAGCCTCGCATACGCGCGCACTCAATTTGCGGCGGTTTACTGATGTTCAGGAATTGCCTCTTCAAGCGGCAGCAACGGATGCAAATGAACAAGAGCTTCGTCTTCGTATAGTTGCTGTAGAACATAATTCCAATGTCGAAAGCTCTTTTGTGACCAGTGCAATCGCACTGGCGCGAGACATCAGAGGAACGCAGCCCTCGGCCAATCACACGACTG
>ENA-OQVM01003482-OQVM01003482.1-marine-metagenome-genome-assembly--contig:-NODE-3482-length-17010-cov-6.391779_pt1 | contig 17010 bp, 14 predicted proteins | sample MGYA00237776_ERZ505498 | MGnify/ENA primary metagenome ERZ505498 (study PRJEB26159, sample SAMN06265151) | marine metagenome | isolation source: Helgoland LTER site | place: Germany:Helgoland, sampling... | reverse complement strand
AAATCAGCACGCAATTTGACCCAATGATTGCCAAGGTAATTGTCCACGCCCCTACGCGTAGAGAGGCCGCCAGCCGACTTGCAAGAGTGCTTGAAACTACCGAAATCCAAGGTCTAAAAACTAACAGGGATTTTTTGGTCACCACTCTGCGCACCCCAGAATATTTAGCTGGGGACACCACCACAGACTTTATCGAACGCGTGAAACCTGCATTAACACGCGAAGTTTCAAGACAAGAACTGGTTGAGGCGGCAATAGCCACAACTATAGAAGGTCAAGCGCGCAGAAGGGCCGCAGCCAAAGTGCTACGTACAATGAGCAGCGGGTGGCGCAATTCCACCATGCCAATGGAACGCATCAGCTATAAGTTCGGCAAAAAAGAAGTAGTTGAAGTGGCATACAAGCGTCAGCGTAACGGTCAATTTAGGGTACAGGTCGATGAGCAAACTATGCAGATTACTTGCTACGCAAGCGGCCAAGGCAATGTTGATCTAGATATGGACGGACGCCGATTACACTTTAGCGTTTCGCCCCATGGCGACGACTGGCTAATACACAGTAGCCATGGCGATTTACGCCTAACAGAACTACCCCGTTACCCATCTACCGGCGCAGACGAAAGTGGCGGCGGTCTAACCGCTCCTATGCCCGGCTCAGTATTAGCAACCCAAGTTGCTGCAGGGGCCAAGGTTGCTAAAGGCGATTTACTGGTGATTTTAGAGGCCATGAAGATGGAACATAGAATTACTGCTCCCCGGGACGGTGTAGTGGAATCAGTGCACGTTAGCGAGGGCGAACAAGTTGAAAACGCGCAGTTACTAGTCACCCTAACTGCAACAGAGGGAGAATAGTTATGACAGATACGCAAGCAACACTCTACGAAATAAAAAACGGCGCAGCGTGGATTACTCTGAACCGACCAGAAAACCGCAACGCATTGTCATCAATTTTAGTCACAGAACTTTACGACCACATCCTTGCGTCAAATGCAGATGACGCTGTGCGCTCTATTGTGATCACTGGCAATGGTCCTGCATTTTGCGCAGGGGCCGATCTAAAAAGCCCGCCAGGACAATTGTCGGAAGGCTCATCTCGGGCAGTACCCTACGCAGATGTACTCACCGCGATACTGGACAGCCCAAAGCCTGTGATCGCAGCCATTAATGGAGCAGCCTTCGCTGGCGGTCTGGGGCTAGTAGGCGCAGCCGACATTGTGATCAGCCGTGAAGACGTACAAATGAGTTTTTCTGAAGTACGCATTGGTGTCATACCGGCGATTATTTCTGTGGTTTGTTTACCCAAACTCGGCGCACACCATGGCATGAAGTTGTTCTTGACCGGCGAACGCTTTGACGGCCATCAAGCTGTCGCCATGGGCTTAGCACACCGCGCAGTACCAGCGGATCAATTGCATGCGGCAGTAGAAGAGGAGGTAGCCATGATCAACCTTGGTGGTCCCATCGCTGTGCAGGAATGTAAAAAACTGGCCCGCAGAGTGCCCACGTTAACTACTGCTGAAGCCTTTAAGGAAACAGCTGAGTGGAGTACGCGCATGTTCCGCTCAGATGAAGGCGCAGAAGGCATGGCGTCTTTTAGAGAAAAACGCAAACCATCTTGGGTTACAAAGGACTAGTAACGATTAGCAACAATTGATTACGGCACCCTTCTTATGCGAAATAGAGCTATAGAAAAAGGCTTTGGGAGTGGTGTACCTGAGATGGGAAACGATGGGAAAACGAGGGGAAGAGGAAATGACTGACATAATACGTATCGGCAACTGCAGCGGTTTCTATGGGGACAGATTAGACGCAGCACGAGAAATGGTCGAGGGCGGCCCCATCGATGTACTCACAGGGGATTACCTAGCTGAGCTAACAATGTCCATTTTGTATGGTCAAAAACAAGCCCGCGGCGAAAACATGGGTTACGTAGGGACGTTTTTAAAACAGCTCAAGGAAGTCGCCGTGAGCTGCAAAGAAAAGAACATAAAAATTGTTACCAATGCTGGCGGCCTTAACCCCAAAAGCATGGCGGAGGAAGTAGAAAAGATACTCCAAGAACTCGGGGTAGATTCTAAAGTCGCCTATATCGAGGGCGACAACATTTTGCAAGATCTGGGGCAGCTGCAAAAAGACGGCGAAGCTTTTACCAACCTAGATACTCAAGTTGCACTCAAGGACACCGATCAACAAGCACTCACCGCCAACGCCTATCTAGGCGGCTGGGGTATTAAAGAGGCCTTAGATCAGGGCGCGGATATTGTGATCTGCCCGCGAGTCACTGATGCCGCCGTAGTCATTGGACCGGCAGCATGGAAATTCAACTGGCAACGCAACGACTATGATGCGTTAGCCGGTGCACTAGCAGCAGGCCACATTATTGAATGCGGCGCACAATGCTGTGGCGGCAACTACGCTTTCTTTGAGGAAGTGCCCAGCTTTCGCGATGTGGGTTATCCCATTGCTGAAATAGAAGCTAACGGCAACTTCACAGTAACCAAACACCCGGGCACTGGCGGACTGATCTCGGTTGGCACCATTACCGCCCAACTATTGTATGAAATTTCCACACCTGCCTATTACAACCCAGATGTCATAGCGCATTTCGACACAATGAAAATCGAACAGGCTGGCGATGACCGCGTCTACGTTAGCGGTTGCCGAGGTAGCAGTCCGCCGCCCACCCATAAAGTCTGTTTCAACACCCGAGGACTATATAAGCAATCTATGGAAACCCTGCTCACAGGCTTAGATATAGAGCTAAAAGCCGAACGCTTCTTAGATGCGGTATTCCACAATTTAGGTGGTCGCGAACAGTTTGAAGATATAGACATACACCTAATTAGAAGTGATCAAGAAGACCCGGACAGCAATGAGGTTGCTCATGCGGCGTTGCGGGTGACACTGACCAGCAAGGACCCAAGTAAGTTTGGTCGCATCTTTGCCGCAAAAGTAACTGAGTTGGGCCTCGCGGGAATCCCTGGCAATACCGGCAGAGGCGCAGCTGGCTTCAATGGCGATGCAGCCGTCATTCACTGGCCAGCGTTAATAGATAGCCAACGCTTAACCGAGGTAGTCAACTTCGGTGGGCAATCTACCGAGGTATTGCCTACTCAGCGCCTGGGGCTAGATGAAATTTATTATCAAGAAACCCCTGCAACCATTGCCCCTGCCCCCACAGGACCGACCAAACGCATCCCGTTTGGTCGCTTATTTGGTACGCGCTCTGGCGACAAAGGCGGCAACGCCAACATGGGTATTTGGGCGCGCTCCGACGAAGCCTATAGTTTTCTCTATGAGTTTTTAACGGTAGAAGAATTCAAACGACTCGCACCTGACTTCGGTATATACGAGGTAGAACGCTATGACATGCCTAATCTTCGGGCCATGAATTTCTACATAAAAGGTGTGCTAGGTACAGGCGCTGCCTCCAACCACCGCATAGATAAACAGGCTAAAACGTTGGGCGAATACTTCAGAGCAAAATATATTGACGTGCCTGAAAGTCTCGCCGCAGGACTATAAGGCTACAAAGTCTTAGGCCAACTATAGAAAAAAGACCCTCCACGAGAGGGCTTTTATCTGCACCGGTTCTACAAAGGCTTCACCAAAAAAAGAGTAAGTTGCGCCCTCACCGCCAAGGCGTCCAGCCAATAATAACAATCTACCGAGGTAGAACGGCCAACATTAAGGGCATCTGCCCTCACCAAAAAATAAAGAAGTTCGATATACCCGATTCAGGCGGTTAGTATGAGCAGGATCATTAGGTATTGGAGACTGCAAAATGTTACTGATCAAAAAAATGTTACTCGGCTTTACAGTAATTTTGGCACTCCCTTTTTGTGGGTTTGTAATGGCTGGCGAACCTGGTAGTGGCGCACAAAAATTTGCCCAACTAGAGCAACTACTTCCTACACCAAATACTTACCGGACTGCATCCGGAGCGCCTGGGCATGAGTATTGGCAACAGCAAGCAGATTACAAAATCAGTGTGTCTTTAGACGAAGAGAACCAATCCATAGTTGGTAGTGAACAAATCACCTACACCAATAATTCTCCAGATACGCTCGGTTATCTTTGGTTACAGCTAGATCAAAATCGTTTTTCCGAAGGTTCACTGGAAAGGCGATCTAAAACTACCGACCCGAAAAAAGACCAAATAAGTTATCGCCGTCTAAGGCAGGCTCAATCTTTTGCGGACAACCAACATGGCTATAACGACCTTGTGGTTACAGATAAAAATGGCAACTCTTTACCTTTTGTAGTGGTCGATACCATGATGCGTATTGATTTAGTCAAAGCCCTGAAACCCGGCAGCAAAATAGTCTTCAATATAGGTTGGGCCTTCAACATCCTCGACCAAGCAGCGATCGGAAGCCGCGGTGGTTTTGAGCACTTCAAAGGCAAAAACCAAAACAAAGACAGCCATATTTTTTTCCTTGCGCAATGGTTTCCGCGAATGGTCGCGTATACCGATTATGCCGGCTGGCAACACAAGGCGTTCTTAGGCAGGGGCGAATTCACTTTAGAATTTGGTAACTACGAAGTGGCAATAACCGTACCGGAAGGTCACATTGTTTCAGCTACCGGCGAGTTAACGAACCCAAACGACGTGCTGACCAAAGTACAGCGCAGACGCCTTGCAAAGGCCAATACCTCAAAGCCAACTTTTGTTGTCACTCCGGAGGAGGCATTGGCCAACGAAAATAGAGCACAGGATGCAGAGAAAACCCAAACGTGGAATTTTAAGGCTGAACACATTCGCGATTTTGCGTGGGCTTCTTCGCGGAAATTCATTTGGGACGCAATGCTGCACCAACAACCTGGAGCAAAATACGACAGCATTTTAGCCATGTCTTTTTATCCAAATGAAGCAGAGCCAGCTTGGTCCCGCTATTCCACACAAGCGGTAATTCATACCCTTGATGTCTATTCGCGTTTTTCCTTCAACTACCCATATCCCACTGCGCAATCTGTGAATACGTGGGAACGCGGCGGTATGGAATACCCAATGATCACCTTTAATGGCTATCGTCCTTCGGTAGCCAAAGGCAACGACAAAGACGAGGAAGCCGACGGCAAAGCAGATCAATCATCTCCAGATATCACCTATTCAAGGCAAATTAAGTACCGACTAATTGGCGTGATTATTCATGAAATAGGTCATATCTATTTTCCCATGATCGTTAACTCTGACGAACGCCAGTGGACTTGGATGGATGAGGGTGTCAATACGTTTTTGCAGTACGTTGCCGAACTTGAGTGGGAAGAAAACTACCCAGCTTTTAAGGGTAAAACTAACCTTTTAGATTATATTCCCGAGTACATGACTTCTACCAACCAAGTACCCATCATGACCCAGTCAGACTCCATATTACAGTTTGGCCCCAACGCCTACTATAAGCCCGCAGCGGCGCTCACTGTGTTGCGGGAAACCGTCATGGGGCGTCAGCAATTCGACTTTGCATTTAAGCAATATGCAAAACGCTGGAAATTCAAAAGACCCACACCAGCGGACTTTTTTAGAACAATGGAAGACGCTTCTGGCGTAGATTTAGACTGGTTTTGGCGGGGCTGGTTTTATAGCACCCATCACGTAGATATAGACATTAGCGATGTGCGCGAATATCGAATTAAGACCAGAAATCCGGAAACAGACTTCGCCTTGGACCGCATAGAAGACGCTCGCCTGTACCCTGAACCCATAATGCAAGAACGTAATGCTCGCGACGGATACACCACCCGCCTCCAAAGAATGCCCGAACTGGCAGATTTTTATAACGAAAACGACGAATTCACTGTTTCTAACAAAGACAAAAACGACTATCAGTCCTACCTAAAAGGGCTGGAAGATTGGGAAAAGGAAGTTCTCCAGAGAGCGACCGATGAAGCCCCCTATGTTTACTTTATCGATATAACAAACAAAGGCGGATTGGTAACACCGTTGCCGGTGAAGATTAGCTATCAAGACGGCAGCTCCCGGGAGTTAGATATTCCCGCAGAAATCTGGCGTCGAAATGCTCAGACAATCACCCACGTGCTTTTGGAAGATAAAGCCATCGAAAAGATCTCTATAGACGACAAACACCAAACCGCAGATGCCGATTATTCAAACAACACTTTCCCGCCATCCATAACATCCTCAAGATTGGCCTTGTATAAACGAAGCAACAAAGACAGAAACCTAATGGCAGACATGTTGGTGGCGCTAAAAGGTGGCAGTGAGAGCGCAGAGGGCATTAAGAAAGTGCCCTTAACCAATACGCAGAGCCAGTGACTTGGGGAGTAAATGCAAATCAGACCTTGCTGCATACCTTATATTGGCCTGTTGTTTGTGCGCGCCTTTATTAACGAACGCTCATAGGCAGCACTTGAGCTGGACTCAGGTGGTATTAGAGGAAGGCAAAAATTCAGTTCAAATCACCCACCGCCTGCATCAACACGACAGTCTTGCGCTGTTAACGAGCATGGGTTTTACCGACCCAAATCTGGAGTCAATAGAGCACCTCGCTGTTCTTGCCGTCTACGCTTCTCGCAATACTCAACTCATTCAGCAAGGTGGCACCTTAGCAAATACCGAAATTATCGGTGCAGAACTTGAAGGCGACTTCGTCTTTGTTTACCAGGAGGTTATAGATGAGCCCACGCGCCTATGGAAATTACGCACATCTATCTTCATGGACATCAACCCAGATCAAATCAACAGAGTTAATCTGCTATACAAAGACAGGATAGTCTCCTGGGAGTTTCGCGCCGAGGACTCCGCTAAGGTGGTCACAATAAGAGAGGCCCCCGCGGGTACGCCATAAAACTCGCAGATGGCCCCAGAGAAAACCTACATAAGCCCAAGAACGAGAAATTACCTCACACCAACAATCTACGCCCACCGAAAAGCAGCAATATTTGGCAATTTTGCCCTGAAGTATGGGATTTAAAAAAATACGAAGAAAAACATAACAATGCGTGCGCAGCGCATTTTTTTGGTACACTACCCCAAAGTACCTATTATCTTAGTGTTATGGGTCTTTATCGAAAATTTCAAATATCTCTTCAAACTCTCGAGTTTGGTTAGATCGTTTGCTATTTCACCATTAATTAAGAGTATAGAAGATGAGTAAAGGTACAGTTAAGTGGTTTAACGCCGACAAAGGTTTCGGATTTATTACACCAGAAGATGGCGGCAAAGATTTGTTTGTTCACCATTCAGAAATCCAGTCAGGCGGTGGTTATGCCACATTGAATGACGGTCAAGCAGTTGAGTTCGAAATTGGTGAAGGCCAAAAAGGACCATGTGCAAATAAAGTTACAGCTATCTAAGTAGCGGTTAACTTTGCGACAAAGCAGACATGGATAAATTACCTAGTAATTTACTCATGTTTGCGGCGTTGATCCTCCCCAAAAAGACAAGATAACACCCCCCTGAATAACTTCTCAAAGAAGCACACTTAAAACGAAACAACGATTCAAGCATTGAATCTGTTCCCCAAGCATACCTACGCCCTTTCAAGCCTCACATCATTTCGAGCATTTTGCTTAAATTCCTGCGTGGGTTTTCAGCAAAAAAATTTCTTAGCTTGGTGCAACTGCAGTATCGCTGGGTTCTCGAACAGGCATAAATAACTTCTGGACTAGCGTAGGCTCGGTAGGTCCAACACCGCACTCCCGGGTAGAGCTGTCAATAAACGTACCAAATACTCGGTCCCAGATAAGCGTCCCGCACCCATAATTAGTATTACTCTCTTCCAACACCACTGAGTGGTGACGAATATGATGCCTATTAGTGGTAAAGACCCAGTCTACCCATTTGCTGCTCATATTTAGATTTGAGTGGACGATGGAAGCCTGAATAACCAACAAAATTGACGCGCCAACTGCTGCCAGCCCCACACCAAAAATCACCTCCATTAACGCTGCGGGAATCGCCAGAAAAAACAGTTCCAATGGATGGTTAAGACCAAAATTAAGCGCATTCAATTTCTTGAATGAATGATGAGCCCCGTGTCCGGACACGCGCCAAACAAAATACCAACGATGCTCGGCTCTGTGGATCCAATACCAAATAAACTCACCAGCAAAGAAAACTAGAAAAAGCTGTCCAAGCATGGGCCAGCTATGGGGCCATATATCTAACCCTAAGGACCCACGAATTTCCGCAAGCGGAGCGACCAAATGAACCTGATAAAGCTGCGCAACCATGCCTGCACCGGTCACCAGAACGACAACTAGCACGATATTGAAAATTTTAGGCCGCGCATGAATAACCCACTCAGCCCTAGCAGGATGGGTATGTTCCAAAACACCAAGTAACAGATGCACAGATAACAGCGCTAGAGGGTAGAACAAAGGCGAGTCCATATTGAACAACCAGGCTGTCAAAACGCATATCAGGATTAGAGGATGAAGCGCATACTCAATAAATTTTCCCATCATGATGAAAACACTTTTTTAATATAGGCATTAGAATACTAGGCTGCACAACGGCAGAAAGCGAGAACACCAATGCACAACATATTACGACTGTTTCTAGTCCTAACCCTTCCACTAGCCGGCTTTGCGAATAACGCTTCTAACCTTGATAGTGATCTGCAAGTCGCAGAGGGCTTTTTAGACGCATTTTATCGCTTCGACCAACCAACATTAGCCGGCTACCTCCAGCCTGGAGCCGATGCTGACCAGGTATTGTATTACCAAGCGTGGGCCGAAGCCGCGCACTACAAGGTAAAACAAAGAAATGCCTGCATTAAGGGTAGGAGAGACACCATAATTTGCGCAATTACTGTAACCGACGATTTTGGCAGTACGCTAGGTTATGAAGCCACTGACACTTTCACCCTCAAAGTAACCGCTAACAAAATCAGCGCCGTAAGTTTTGAGGGTGATGATCCACCAATCTTCGAAGAACTCTTTTTATGGATTAGGAAAAATAGACCCGAGGTTCTAGAGGATCCGTGCAAGGATCTATTTGATGGAGGAAAAACACCAAAGGAATGCGCTAGAGCAGTAGTGTCCGCAGCAAAGGGCTTTGTGGCAGCACCCTAAGCTGCTTCGCTACGTGTTATGAACACACAATGTCAAAGTTAGGTGCGCTTAACAGCCTTTAGTGCCTCAAAGAAAAGGAACTTAGGCTAATGCGGAGAACTTCTTGCGCCAGACAACCACAAAGAGCGTTAAGGTGTACATATATGCAACGCGGAACTTGTTAACTACTCAACGCCAATTCAAACTGATAAACATAGAAATCCGAGACAGATGATTCCAAAATGACTGTTGAACAAGAAAATAACCCACTACATGGCATTACGCTTGAAACGATTGTAAGCAAATTGTTAGAGCACTATGACTGGGATGGACTGGCAGACAGAATCGACATCAACTGTTTCAAGAGCGATCCATCAATCAAGTCGTCACTAAAATTTTTACGTAAAACTCAATGGGCAAGAAACGAGGTAGAAAACTTATATATAGCAACTTTTGCCAAGCCTTCACCGTGGCGGAACCCTAAGTATCCGCGCTAAGGATTTCCAAGATAATTGGGGTCAGTATAAAAATTACATTTTGTTCACCCATAAATACTGCATGTCGGTCCCGCAATTTTTGATCTACCGACATCTCACCCGCATTCGCACAACCCACAAAAGACATCACTGACAATTCAGGTGCAAGCCTCTTTTCATTAAGATTTGCATTTTCAGAGAAGCCACCATGTGATTCCCAATGAAACTGCGGCCATTTGCGCCGGTCATCTAATAGAAACCTACCTTCATCTATATACTAAAAAACTTGAATCCAACGACATATTATCGTTCGATAGAATATTCGAACAATTTAGCTGGAGTTTAGAGTGCAAAAAATATTATTCACGCTTCTATTTCTGTTACCTACAATTTTTGCACATGGTAGTGAAGCAACACCTAGTGTTGCCGTAAAATCTAAAACAATGACTACAAGTATTGCAGCTGAGTCGGCTTCCAAATTATTAGACCCGGAACTTTTTGCTGCTCAGCCTGCCATGCATTCACCACAACTATCACCATCGGGCAAACATATAGCGGCTTTTGTTCACGCATCTAGCGACGCAATACTTTGGATTAACGATGTCGCCGGAGAGGAGAAAGCGTTCTTACTATCCAACTCCAAATGGAAAAGCCGATGGTTCACCTGGATATCCGATACCGAATTAGTTGTTGGGGCACATGTAGCCCACACGCTTAATAGAACCCCACTAATTGTTTCACGGCTAATTTATGTTGATATCTTGACCCGCGATGTACGGCTTCTATTTGATAAGGATAAGAACGAGGGCTTTGATCAGATTCAAGACTCGCTCATCGGCACCATTGAGGACGATCCTGGCAGGTTTTTGCTCGAGGCGCGCAAAGACTTTTCCCAGAACACCGCCGTTTATAAAGTAAATGGCGATTCCCGCAAGTTACCCAGTCGTCGAGTGCAAAATAGCCAAAGAGATGTGCTGGGTTGGTCCGCTGATCGCTTAGGCAATGTTCGAGCGGGCTATGGTTTCACGAAAAAGCAAAATAAGGGCGTACTCAGATTAAAGAGTTCGAAAGGGAAATGGATCGACTACAGCCACTTACTGGAAAGTCGCGACGCAGAAATTTTGGCCGTTCCTACACACAATCTAGATTCTGTATATATACAGATGTTCCCCTATGGTGAACGCGATGACACACAAGCTAACCGAAGCGTATATGAATTGAATGTAGCAACTGGTTTAGAAAAACGGATGTTTGGTCGTGACGATACGGAAGTGAGCAATTTGGTACTCAACGCTGAAGGCAATAAAATTCTAGCTATCGAATATAACAACGAAGTAATTGCGCAGGAGATTCTTGACCCCAAATGGCAACAAGCTCAGGAGGTGTTCGACAGGCTGATGCCGAACACGGCAAATACGCTTATTGACGCAAGTCGCAATCAAGAAATCCTACTATTTGCTGCGGAGGCTCCGAACATCCCACGCAGCTATTACATTTATAAAGTAGCCGCCAAGCGCATTGAAACTTTACAAATGACATACCCTGATCTAGTCGATGTCGAATTAGGTCAAGTTTTTTCTAGAACCTATACCGCCCGTGATGGGCTAGAGATTCCCGTTTATTTGACTCTGCCAGCAGGTCTTACCCCAACAACAACCAACAACATACCCTTTGTCGTTTTACCTCACGGCGGCCCTAATGCCAGAGACTTCAAACGCTTTGACTGGCTGACACAACTTTTCGTAAGTCGTGGTTACGGCGTACTGCAAATGAATTTTCGCGGCTCTACCGGCTATGGTGTTGCGTTCCAAAGAGCTGGCGAAAAAGAATGGGGGCAAGCTATGCAGGACGATATTACCGATGGCACCCACTGGCTTATAGAACAAGGTCTAGCGGATGCAGAGAAAGTTTGCATTGTCGGCGGATCCTATGGTGGATATGCAGCTTTGATGGGCGTAATGAAGGAGCCGGATTTATATAGATGCGCGGTAAGTTTTAACGGCGTTTCAGATTTGCGGCTGCTACTAAAGCAAGCAGAACGCTTTATTGGAGGGCGATTTGGTACTCGGCACATTGGCCGCTTATGGAAAGATAGAAAAATGCTGAAGAATAATTCCCCAGTAAACTTGGTCGCTAACCTCACTGCTCCGCTACTCATCATCCATGGCGAAAAAGATCGAGTGGTGAATATACGTCAGTCAGAAAAGATCGCGAAAAAACTCGCCAAAGAAAAACCTGACTTAAGTGAGTTTGTGACGTTACCGAATGGTGACCATTTTTTGTCCGGTTACGACAATAGAATCACTTTCGCAAAAAAAGTGACGGAATTTCTACAAACTCACCTTGGGCCAGAACCTAGTTTATGACCCAGTAATTTTGGCCTTTGGTTCTCAGCAAAATTCTGACCAATACTCACTCGATCAGGCTTGGAGACCCCAACGGTAGTTGTAGAGCGGCTGCTTAATCATTTGCTACTTTTGATATCGAGTGGACCCTAGGCTTTCTTTGACATGGCGCAATTGTTGTAAAAACTCCGGTCCTTTGCGGATAGCCAATCGAGTAGTTAGAACATCAAACAAAACGAGCTGGGCTATACGTGAAGTCATTGGCGTGTAAAGCTCTGTGTTTTCCTCATTCTCCACTGGCAAAACCAAACCACAGTATTTGGTCAATGGAGAACCCGGCGCAGTTATGCCGATAACATCGGCGCCAGTATCCATCCCCAGCTGAGCGACTTCCACAGTAGACATCGTTCGTCCGGTGTAACTGATACAAATAAGGCAGTCTTGTGGCGTGAGGCTTGCGGTGGTCATCCGTTGATTGATGACATCAGTATGCGCAACTACCGGTGTACCAAATCGGAGCAATTTGTGCTGAGCGTCTAGAGCCACCGAAGCAGATGCGCCTAGCCCGCACAAAACAATAGACCGCGCGCCGTCCAAAATATCGACAACCTTGTCTACGATTGACCCATCTAACTGATGCTGTACTCGACTCAGTGTCGCTCTAGTTGTTTCGAATATTTTTGCTATGACATGAGCGCTGGAATCATCCGGATCAATATCCTGGGCAATGCCTGGGTGTTGGCGGGCAAGTTCCGCAGCCAAAGCCATTTTCAAATCAGGGAATCCTTTCTTGCCCAGCCCAGTGCTAAAACGGTTGATGGTGGGTTCGCTCACACCGACCTCACGAGCAAGGGTAGCAATAGACATGGACAGCACTGATTCAGGATCAGCGGCTATGTAGGCTGCAATCTTATAGGCTGATTTGCTGCGCCGGGCAGCACTATCATTCAATTGGGCAAGGAGCGTCACGCTAGATATCTCATCAGCATAGTAGTTCAAATAATCTAATTAAATTACATTTTTTTCGCAAGCTAAAACGCGCGTCAGATGCATTATGCCACTTTATTTTGGCCAAAATGCAAAAACTACGCAGTGTATCCGACATATAGACCACTAAACCGTAGACATACTGGAAAATTGCTTTTTATAAAGAAGAAGAGTAACTTCATCAAAACGTAATTAAATTACATTTTTGTTGCTGCTATTATCTTAAAATATATTGGGTTCAGACCTTAAAAGCGCCTTAGAAATTCGTTCTACCAATGACTTTAGAGCATTCAAGGGCAGCAAAAGCCCTACTAAGAAAACTACCCAACCTTGTTGTTGATGCCCATGGGTTCGCGTTTCAGGAACATAACCCACCTGAGGCGAATTCATCGCTTAGGCATAAGCAGCCGGTTTCCTAATTTGATTGACGAAAATCATTGAGCTCGAGTGGAAACCGTTCTGCGCACTAGCGCTGGCCCCAAAAGGGAATAGCACCAAGATAAGCACTATGGACCTTTTATCTAGCGCAATACCAATTGGTGAAGAGCTTCACAGGTGACAGCAACAAACTTGGCTGACAAATCTAGCCATGACAACAACATTGAATAACTTGGCCGCAATTCGGCAAGCAGAATTCAACTTTAAAACTATACACAAAGGAGTTTCGCGCATGGGCGATAAAACACCGATTCGAATTGGACTTATGGGTTTTGGACAAACTGGCCGCCAAATATTTGAATTTGCGTCGCGCTGCAAGGATCTGGAAATTGTGGCAATTGCCGATATTGGTGACCCTAAAATTTTGCACTATCTGTTGTGCTCAGAAGTCAAAGATCCTGAGCGTCACCGTCTGGAAGGAAACTTTCTAATCAACGAACGTTCGCGCGCGCGCATGATGCCTATTGACCTGCCGTCAGAAATGCCATGGGACGTTTTTGGCGTCGACATTGTGATTGATGCGACAGGCAAATATAGAGAACAACGCTATATGGAGAACCATCTAGACAACGGAGCGCCCAGGGTTTTGCTGCGCACTCTGCCTATGGATGGCGTAGACCGCATTGTAATTCCGGGTATTAACGACAGCCTGATTCAAGCCCACGATCGCATGATTTCAGCTTCATCTGGAACAACCGCTGCGCTGTGTTTGCTGCTGCATATTCTTGGTACTGAATTTGATATTGAGTGTGCCAGCATGACCAGTGTGCACTCTTACACTAACGACCAAGCTTTGCAGGATTATGCAGGCAGTGACTTTCGCCGCAGCCGCTCCGCAGCTGAGAATATTATCCCAAACACTCACGAAGCCTCAGCATGGTTAGGCAAAATTCTACCGGAGTTCGAAGGACGCGTACTTACTTCGACACTCAATGTACCCATCCACGAAGGCTGTTTGCTGGATGTAAACCTAGTTATGAAAGATAGCGCCATTGGGCCCGAGGACATCAATAACCTCATGCGACTGCGAGCAAAAGATCACCCCAGCGTAGTCGACGTCGCTGAAGACCCTATCGTTTCCTCAGACGTAATAGGCAATTCACATTCGCTCTTGTTTGACGCGAAAGGAACGATAAAAGCAGGTTCTAACATTATTAAAACTTTGAGCTGGTACGAAAACCTAGGACACGCGGCTCGCCTGTTAGATATCGTGCGACTGTATGCACAGCTTGATCAGACAGAGGAGGCAGCATAATGCGCGTAGCAATCAATGGGTTCGGACGCATAGGACGCTCTGTATTTCGCATTCTAGAAGACGTTGTCGGGGTAGACGTTGTCGCCATCAACGATTTATTTGACCGCGAGGCGCTACGCTACCTCCTGGACTACGACACAATTATGGGACCATTTGGCAAAAGCCTGTCTATAGAAGACGGTTGTTTTGTAACCCCAAAAGGCCGTGTTCAATTGCTTTGTGAACGCGATCCAACGCAGCTTCCTTGGGGTGAATTGGGCATTGACGCCGTCGTGGAAGCTACTGGAGTATTTCGCACCCGAGAACAGCTTGAGCAACACCTCAAAGCTGGGGCTGGCCGGGTGATCCTTACTGTGCCAGCCGCTGAGCCTATTGATTACACCGTAGTACTGGGTGTCAACGACGCTGGGCTCAGACCGGAGCATCGCATAATCTCCAACGCAAGCTGCACCACTAACTGTCTGGCACCAATGGCCAGCGTACTCCACCAACATTTCGGCATTTTCGAAGGTGTAATAAATACCGTTCACGCCTATACCAACGATCAGCGACTGGCAGACGTCCCCCATTCCGATTGGCGCCGCTCTAGAGCTGCCGCGGAAAACATCATACCGACTTCTACTGGAGCGGCGAAAGCTGTAGGGGAAGTACTACCGGATCTGCAAGGGAAACTGCACGGTATCGCCGCTCGAGTTCCAGTTCCAGACGGATCAGTGGTCGATCTTTTTGTAACATTGGAACAAACGGTTTCTGTAGATGATATACACAGCGTGGTGAAATCTGCGGCCTCCAGCGAGCTGACGGGTATTCTTCAATACAGCGAGCGCCCTATTGTCTCTTCAGACATTATCGGCAATTCCCACTCTTCCATCTATGACGCCGGCTTCACTGGAGTCACCGGAGGCCACCATGTGCGCCTTCTTAATTGGTACGACAACGAGTGGGGTTACTCTAGCCGCGTATGCGATTTGCTGGCCAGGATTGGTCAGTGGTAACTTTGTCAAACTACGCAGATCGGAAAAATAGCTAATGACAAATATAGCAGACTACTCAGCACTGCGGCGCAATGTGAGTTTTCTTGGCCGCCTACTCGGTGACACCATTGCAGAGGCAGAAGGCCCTGAGGTACTCGAGCTTGTAGAAACCATACGCGGCTTATCAAAGGCTGCTCGCGACGGTGACGAAGCTTCTGGCGGAGAACTATTAAGATTATTAACCTCTCTGGAACACCAACAATTAGTACCGGTGGCAAGAGCATTTAGCCAGTTTCTTAATCTGGCCAATATTGCCGATCAATACCACACCATGTCTCGCGCAACAGACCCTCTGTTCTCTGCGTCAGAAACCCTCAACGCCTGCATTAAGGACCTTAAAGATGCAGGCGTATCTAACGAGCAGATTGTAACTACTGTTGCCGAGCTAAAAATTGAATTAGTTCTGACCGCGCATCCGACAGAAATAACTAGACGCACACTTATTCACAAGCACGGGGAAATTAACAATTGTCTTAGTCAGCTTGAGTTAACAGGACATACAGATCGCGAGCTTACAGCACTACATGCGCGACTCCGCGAACTAATCGCTCAAGTATGGTACGGCTATGATTTCAGGCAAACCCGCCCCACACCTGTAGACGAAGCCCGTTGGGGTTTGGCGGTGGTTGAAGAATCGTTATGGCAAGCAGTACCAGAGTTTTTGCGCCGGCTGGAGCGGACACTGCAAGAACAGTGCGGCCAAGGTCTACCATTAGATTGCGCACCAGTTAAATTTTTGTCGTGGATGGGCGGTGACCGAGACGGTAATCCAAATGTTACAGCCACAGTGACTCGCGAAGTTATGTTGTTGAGTAGGTGGCAGGCAATTGACTTATACCTTAGAGATATTCAGGAATTGATTGACGAACTATCGATGACTGTCTGTGACCAAAATCTACGCCTACTGGCAGGCGATGCCCAAGAACCCTATCGAGCCGTGCTGCGAGATTTGCGCAGTTTACTACAAAACGCTCTCACAGAAATCGAACGTCAACTAATTGACCAAAACAAAGCTGCTGAAATCGGCCTGCACCAACAAGAACAGTTATGGGCACCGCTGAAAAGTTGCTACGACTCAATGCTAGCTTGCGGCATGCACCAGATAGCTAATGGCCGATTACTCGATGTTCTGCGCAGGGTGCAGTGTTTTGACATATATTTGTTGCAACATGACATTCGTCAAGATAGTAGTCGGCACACTGACGTCCTGTCTGAGCTAACCCAGTGGTTGAGGCTTGGCGACTACGCCCAATGGGATGAAAATCAGCGCACAGAATTTTTGCTGGAAGAACTGGACAACCCAAGGCCTCTTTGGTCATCAAACTGGACGCCTAGCGACGACGTCAAGGAAGTACTCGACACATTCGCAACGGTAGCTCAACAACCTGCAGACGCTTACGATTAATGCTTCGGGCGGCACCTTCGATCTCACGTTGCTCGGTACGCCCGTCACGATCC
>ENA-OQVM01003481-OQVM01003481.1-marine-metagenome-genome-assembly--contig:-NODE-3481-length-17014-cov-5.457224_pt1 | contig 17014 bp, 14 predicted proteins | sample MGYA00237776_ERZ505498 | MGnify/ENA primary metagenome ERZ505498 (study PRJEB26159, sample SAMN06265151) | marine metagenome | isolation source: Helgoland LTER site | place: Germany:Helgoland, sampling... | reverse complement strand
TGAAGGTCCTAACTTTGAACAAGGAATAGAATTACACGCAAAGCAAACTGTTTTTTCAGAAGGTTGCCGAGGTCATTTAGGTAAAATTTTAATTAAAAAATTTAACCTTGATATAGAAAGTTCACCTCAAACTTATGGTATTGGAATTAAAGAGTTATGGGAAATTTCACCTGAAAATAGTAAACCTGGAAGTATTCTTCATACAACAGGTTGGCCTTTAAAAAGTGACACTTATGGTGGTTCTTTTCTTTATCACTTAGATAAAAATAAAATTTCAATTGGTTTTGTTGTTGGGCTAGATTACAAAAACCCTTACCTATCCCCTTATATGGAGTTTCAACGCTTTAAGCATCATCCTGAAATTAAAAAAATTCTTGAAGGTGGAAGAAGAATTAACTATGGCGCAAGAGCTTTAAATGAAGGTGGAATACAATCATTACCAAAATTAACCTTTCCAGGTGGAATGCTTGTAGGTTGTGAGGCTGGTTTTTTGAACGTGCCTAAAATTAAAGGAACACATTTAGCTATGAAATCAGGCATAATAGCAGCGTCAACTATTCTTGAAAACATTGATACAAAAGATGAAATATCAAATTTTGAGGATCAGATAAAGAATAGTTGGGTATGGTCTGAATTATACAAAGTTAGAAATATAAGACCATCATTCAAGTGGGGCTTCTGGAAAGCTATAGTTTATAGCGCATTAGATACTTATATTTTTAGAGGTAATGCACCTTGGACTATAGATCACCATGGAACTGATCATGAAAGTTTAGAAAATAAAAATAAACATGAAAAAATAAATTATCCAAAACCTGACAATATTATAAGTTTTGACAGATTAACTAATGTGTCTTTTTCAGGAACTAATCATGAAGAAAATCAACCATGTCACCTCACTCTAAAAAACGAAGATGTGCCTATAAAGACTAATTTAGAATTGTATGATAACCCTGAGACCCTATATTGTCCTGCAGGAGTTTATGAGATAGTTATAAATGATAACAAACCTCAACTTCAAATAAATGCACAAAACTGCGTTCACTGTAAAACCTGTGATATTAAAGATCCAACTCAAAACATAAATTGGATAACACCACAAGGTGGTGGTGGCCCAAACTATCAAGGCATGTAGTTTAGAAAAGTTATTAGACTTAAAAGTAAAATTTAGTTAACATGGTAATAACTTTAGGAAACTTTATATTTTGAATCAATCTATCATTGGAATTATGTGGATGGTGTTAACCACTATCTTATTTGTTGGCGTTACTGCTACAGTAAGGTATTTAGAAGGAGAAGTACCTGCTCCACAGGCTGCCTTTCTTAGATATGCAATTGGAACCTTGCTCTTAACTCCATCTTTAATCACCTTAATAAAAATTAAACCAAATAAACCATTAATGAGTAAGTTTTTGTTGCGTGGATTAGTTCACTCATTTGGAGTAACTTTATGGTTTTATGCTATGTCTGTAATGCCCGTTGCAGAAGTTACAGCGATTGGTTTTCTTACGTATATTTTTGTTTCAATTGGGGCTTGTATCTTTTTGAAAGAAAAACTTCATAAACATAGAATTACAGCAGTCATTATATCTTTTCTTGGAGCCTTAATTATTTTAAGGCCAGGTTTTAAGGTAATTGAAAGTGGTCAATTAGGAATGCTTATGGCTACAGTTGTATTCACTGCTTCATATTTAATAGCTAAGTTAGTATCAAAAGAGCGTTCATCATCTGAAATTGTTGCAATGTTATCAATTTTTACAACAATTTTTTTAATACCATCTGCAATATATAGCTGGGAACCTATATCTATAGAAGCATTATTAATATTAGCATTTACTGCATTAATAGCTACTATTGGCCATATAACAATGACACAGGCTATTAAGGCAGCTCCAATGGTTGTAACTCAACCAATATTATTTCTTCAGCTTGTATGGGCTTCAATGGTTGGTTTGTTTTTATTTGACGAACAATTTGATCTATATGTTATTATAGGTGGAACTATAATTATGATATGTGTTTGTTATGTTTCTTATAGAGAACACGTATTAGGAAAAAAAATTACGAATGATGTCTTACAAAAAGTAATTTAACAAAATCAGCAAAATAGATCCAAAAAGAGTTAAACAGCCAGTTGCTATTAAATTGGGTCCAATTATTAATTTTTTAATAGAAATTTTAAAATTTTCTGCAGTTGTTAATACCGAAAGAGAGGTAAAGCTACTAGCCGTGCCAGCACACCACCCAATTAAATGAGCCTGCATTAAGAAAGCAGCTTCCCAAACAGATAATAAAGGCCCAAACAATGATAATATTGGAGCTGAAGTAATTATAGGATGCACTCCTAATAAAGCAAAAAACCATACTACAAATGGGAGTAAAATAATCATAACCCAGAAAGGGAAATTCTCACCAATATTTAAACTAATAAAATTTTGAATTTCGGTTGATCCGCTTAGTATCGAACCTAAAAACATTGAAACTGATATCAACAACATTTCATCACCAGAATTTTTAATCAAACGAGTCAAATTTTGAATAATGAATTGGGTGGTTTCAGGCCTCCTCATCATCTGAAAAATCACTAAAATAGGAATAACTATCACAATCGCATTCAAGGCAGTTTTATTAAATATTTGTCCAACAAATAGAACGGATCCAGATAAGATTAATAGCCTTGACAAAATTGGTTTTACACAAGATATAGCTTCTAAAAGATAACCTAATGTCAACTTTCCAATTAGAAATCTCATACTTATTATATTAAACAACAAAGCTACTAATAATCCAAAGGCTATGCCTAACCACGCTGAATTAGAGGGTAAATAAAGCTGTCCAACTGCAAAACTTACAAAGAACGGAGACCATAAAACAGCCGTATTCATTCCCCTTATAGCTGCTTCTCCTGCGGCTTGCCTTATTTCATCTTTCGCATTTTGCGGTATCACTGACGATAATAATGGAAAAGTTCCAATATTTAAAACACCACCAAGTATGTGAGATGTTACCTGTAAACCTGAAAGTATCTTCGTAGAAATAAGTTCAGACAAAAGCTTTTGTGTTTTTTTTACTGATGGCATTGTTATAGCTGTAGCTCTTAATAACCATAAGCTTGGAAGAAAAGCAGCAAAAATAATAAAAAAATTCCCTGCCCTTGAAAGTTCTTCTTCACTTGGTAGATTAGGCAAAATCAAATAAGTAACAACAAACAAGAGCATGATAATGATTTTCGTAATATGTCTTGAAAAGATAAACATTAAAAATAACAACAAGACATAAACAGATATAATTGAGTAATTATAATAAATTCCAAAATTAAAACCATAAACAATTGGTAATACAGATAACCAACAAAATATCGTTAATATCAGTTTAAAAATCATAATTTTTTATTTCTTTAAACCAATAGGTTTTCCTAAGACTGAAGGAAATTTTCCGTTTTGATGAGTTTTTTTGAGTTTCAGAAGTCTATTATAAGCCCATGTGGGATATTTTTCTGTTTTACGTATTGCTAAGTTTACATTAATTAAAACTGTCTCACTAACAGCAATAACTTTATTTTGTTTTATAGAAAAAATATCAAGACATAAATGCATTTTTTTTTCGTCACAATCAACGACCAGTAACCTTACATTAAATTTTTCATCCAAGCTCATTTCATTTAGATAATGGTAATGAGATTGAAGCACAAAAGGACCTTGTTGGTTTTGGAAGGCATGTGTCTCTCCTATGCCAAGAGTATTCTCAAGAAACTCATCTAGAGAATTATCAAAAGCAAGAGTATAAAAAGCTACATTCATATGGCCGTTATAATCAATCCACTCTTTAAGAACTATTTTCTCAGAGAGAATAATTGGAGTTTTATATGGACCATCATGTCCTTTTTGAATATTTCTGTTATTAGTCAATTTAATAAATTCTAATTAGTTATTTTTTTGATAAAATTTTAGTAGCTTCTTCAATTCCTTTTAAAGTAAGAGGAACCATTCTATCTGAAAATATCTCTTTAATCATATGAGTTGATTGAGAATAATTCCAGTGTTGTTCTTTAGTTGGATTTATCCACACATTTGAGGGCCATTGTGTGATAGCCCTTTCTAGCCAGACCTGTCCAGGTTCTTGATTAAAATGTTCATTAGCTCCACCCTCAATTAATATTTCATAAGGGCTCATAGAAGCGTCACCAACAAATATACATTTATACTCTTTACCATACGTCCTAAAGATTTCAGTTGTTGAAAATTGTTCTTTCCATCTTCTTGCATTATTTTTCCACACGCCCTCGTATAGACAGTTGTGAAAGTAAAAGAAGTTTAAATTTTTAAACACATTTCTTGCTGCTGAAAATAAGTTCTCCACTTGCTTGATATAGTCATCCATTGATCCACCAACATCTAAGAAAAGAATAATTTTTATTGAGTTTTCTCTTTCTTGCCTAGTTTTAACATCTAAATACCCATTTTTTGCTGAATGAGATATTGTTTCATCGATATCTAGTTCTTCTTCTACCCCAGTTCTTGCCCACTGTCTTAAGCGTTTTAAAGCTACCTGCAGTCCTCTAGTATCAAGTTCTCTAGTATCATCAAAATCTCTAAAGGTACGTTTGTCCCAAACCTTAACTGCTTTTCCTTGACCCCTTGCATGTTGCCCAATTCTAATACCCTCAGGATTATAACCATAGGCTCCAAATGGAGATTTTCCAGCAGTACCTATCCATTTATTTCCACCTTGATGACGTTTTTCCTGCTCTTTTAACCTTTGTTCAAGTGTTTTCATCAATTCATCAAAACCACCTAAAGATTTAATTTCTTCCATTTCTTCTTTTGAAAAATACTTATCTAACATTTTTTGTACCCACTCTTTTGGTACATTAAGAGAATTCAAAATATCATCTAATTGTATTGATTCAATTCCTTTGAAATATTCACTAAAAACTAGGTCAAATCGATCAATTAATCTTTCATCTTTTACTAGACTAGTTCTAGCTATGTAATAGAATTTATTTACGTCATACTGAATAAAATCTAATTGTATTGATTCCAAAAAAGTAAAAAATTCATTCAATGTTACAGGTATTCTAGAGTTTTTTAATTTGAAAAAAAAATCTAAAAACATTCCTTTATCTATTTCCTCTTGCTATAAAAGCCAATCTTTCAAAAAGATGAATATCTTGTTCATTTTTGATTAAAGCCCCGTGCAGTTTTGGAAGAATATCTTTTCCATCACTTTTTAAATCTATAGGATTAATGTCTTCTATTAATAATAATTTTATCCAATCTAACGCCTCTGATGTAGATGGCTTCTTTTTTAAACCTGGAGTTTCTCTAATTTCAAAAAATCTATTTAAAGCATTGTCTAATAATAGTTTTTTAATATCAGGATAGTGAACGTTAACTATTTTTTCTAGCGTATTCTTGTCCGGAAATTGTATATAATGAAAAAAACATCTTCTCAAAAATGCTTCTGGCAATTCTTTTTCATTATTTGAAGTGATAATTACTATTGGTCTTTTAATTGCTTTTACAGTTTCATTTGTTTCATAAACAAAAAACTCCATTTTATCTAATTCTTGAAGCAAATCGTTTGGAAATTCTATATCGGCTTTATCAATTTCATCAATAAGTAGAACTGCTCTTTGTTTAGATTCAAATGAGTGCCAAATTTTTCCCTTTTTAATATAATTACCTATATTTTCTATTTTTTTTTCACCTAGTTGACTGTCTCTTAACCTGCTGACCGCGTCATACTCATAAAGACCTTGCTGAGCTTTCGTAGTTGATTTTATATTCCATTCTATAATTTCTAATCCTAAGCTAAGAGATATTTGTCTTGCTAATTCAGTTTTTCCAGTTCCAGGCTCACCTTTAATCAACAACGGCTTTTCAAGTGATATTGCTGCATTGACTGCTATATTAAGATCATCAGTTGAAATATAGTTATTAGTTCCATTAAATTTCATTAAACTTAAACTCCTAGTTATTTTTTTAAATGTGAAAGCTGTTTACTTAAAGCAAGTATATAATCTGGACTAACTTCACAACAACCACCAACTATTGAAGCACCATTTTCTATGTATTCCATTACGAAATTTACAAAACTTTCTTTATTGAAATCATCTCTTTTTTTTAAAACAGAGACATCTTCTCCTGGAGTTAGAGGTAAGCACGTTTCAAACCCATTAGGTAACGCTCCAAAAGGTTTTGAAAAAGTTTTCATAATATTTGTTGATTGCAGTATCGCCTCAGGCGTTGAACAGTTTACCAAGAATGAATCTATTTTAGAATTCTCAAATTCTGCTAGAGCACTTTTTAAACTTTCTCCAGATCTTAAAATTGAACCGTCAACTTCATCAACAGTAAAACTTAAGATTACTTTTTTTGAGATTTCTGAGGTGGCTTCAAAAAGTATTTGTGCTTCTTCAATTGATGTAATAGTTTCGCAAATAAAAACATCAACTTCGTTTTCTTGAATTTCAATCATTTTTTTGTATGTTTCAACAGCGTCTGTTCTATTAATACCAACAGTCCTATAATAACTTCCAATTAATGGTGGAAGACATCCATATATTTGTATTTTTTTAGTTGAAGACATTTCGTCTATAGCTTGCTTCGCAGCTGCAAGTGCCTTTTGTTGAAGAGTTAGGAACATATTTTCTAAGTTATGTCTTTTTAACCTATGTGGAGTAATACCATAAGAATTTATAGTAATAGCATCAGCTCCAGCTTTAATAAAATCTTTGTGTAAATTTACTACTAAATCATATTCATCTAATAATACTCTTGTAGACCATAAGCTATCAGGTTTAAAAGAGGATCTATGAATTAATTCCTGTCCCATGCCTCCATCTAAAAGGGTAATATTATTATTTAACATTTTTATCCTTTATAAGTTTATTATTAACTAATCTTTTTTTTGTAATTTTATCAAGAAAATTAATGGAATTGATAAAAAAGCAACCCATGAGTAAAGTTTAAATGCATCTATATATCCAACCATTAAACTTTGTCTATTTAATTCATTAGTAAGTTTTGTTATCTTTAGTTCATCTAATGTATTTGTTAAATTATTAAAATTTATTCCTTGATTCCAAATTGATACCATGGAGCCAATTTCTTCAAAGTTCACCTGACCCATGTGAAGCACTATAGCTACACTTACTGATATAAAAAAACTAGATCCTATGTTTCTTATTAAATGAAACATTGCAGTTGCTTCACCGTGATATTTATTAGAAAGAGTAGCAAAGCAAATGACACTAACTGGTGGCCATGTCAAACCTACACCTAAACCTTGAACCAAACTTGCCCAAGCAATACTAGAGAAACTCATATTAATATCAAAAGTTGACATATAATAACCTGATACAGCTTGAATAAAAAAACCAAAGAAAATAATTATTCTTGGATCTACTCTTCCTGTAAATGCTATTATAAAAAATCCAATGAAGGTTCCTATACCTCTTATCCCTAATATCAATCCGATTACAGATTGAGGGTATCCCCTTAACTCTTGAAGCAAAGGTGGGAAAATAACCATTGGTACAAAATTTAACATCCCAAAGAAAAAAATTAGAATTAAGCCTACTGTATAATTTCTATCCTTAAAGATTATTAAATTTATGAAAGGTCTTTTTGAAGTTAAGCTATGAAAAATAAATATGTAAAACCCTAAAATAGCTACCCCACACTCTATTATTGTTTCAGTACTCTCGAACCAACTATTTCTTTCGCCTCGGTCAAACATAATCTGCAAAGCAGCAACACTACTTGCTAAAGCTAAAAAACCGATCCAATCAAGTGACATACCTCCAGTAACTGGTTTTTTAGGTACAACAGCTATCACTGCAAATAAAGCACATAAACCAAATGGAACCAAAGTATAAAAAATCCACCTCCAATCAAGTAATTCGCCTAAATACCCTCCAATTGTTGGGGCAATAACTGGGCCTAAAATAGTTCCCATACCCCAAATTGCCATTGCTAATGATCTTTGCTTAACCGGAAATGCTGCTAAAACTAAGGTTTGTGATAAAGGAGGGAGAGGTGCTCCAAAAACTCCTTGAGCTACTCTTGAAATTACTATTTCTTCTAAGGAGTTAGATAACCCACAAAATATAGATGATATAATAAAGCCTAAAACACTAAAAATAAGAATCGTACGAATTTGTATTCTTGATGTTAACCAACCAGCAAATGGTGTAAAAATAGCTGTTGCAACAATATTACCTGTGACAACCCAAGAAATTTGATCTTGTGTTGCACCCATAGCACCTCTCATGTCTGATAGCGCTATCGAGGCTATTGTCACATTCATTGCATAAAGCATAGTTACAAAAGTAGCAGTAGCTAATATGAACCATTTAAATGATGATTGAGTATCAGTTACTAAAGTATTCAATTTTATCTCAAAACAATTTAAACAAATAAGTAAAAGGTCTAATTATAAATGGAATATCCCTTTCATATTTAGTATCAATGGTGACTGAAACAGACATACCGACTCGAAGATCTTTATTATAATCATTTTTGATATTTTCATTAATAATTGCTGAGCCGATAGCTATTTTGACAGGAACTCTTTGAACTACTTTAACCCAATTTCCAGAAGAATTTTGAGGTGGTAAAATTGAGAATTCTGATCCAGTTGCTGGACTTATACTCTCAACCTTTGCATTCCAACTATTATTTGGAAAAGCATCCGGTGTAAAAACAGCTGATTGATTAACTTTGATATTAGTCAATTCTGTTTCTTTTAAATTAGCCTCTAACCAAGCATTTTTTTCATCTACTATTGCAAAAAGTACTTTTCCTACGTCTATATACTCTCCCTCTTCTAAATTCATTTGTGCAATAATTCCATCTTGTTCTGCAAAAATTATAGATTGGTCTATATAAAGATTTATTTGGTTTAATTTACTTAAATGCTTTAAATATAATGGATGTTCATCAAACTCTAACTTTTCATCACCATAGAGCGTAGTTAAAATTGTCTTCGCTTTATCATTAATGATTTTTAGCTTTTGCTTTGAGGATGCATATGAATGTTTAGTTTCTTCATACTTATTATTAAGTTTGACAACTTTTAAATTATTTATAGCAGATTTGTATAAATATTGTTCTTCATCCATTTTACTCTTTAGACCAACACCTTTTTTTACTAATTTTTTAATTCTATTAAATTCGCGTTGATGATATTTAACTTTTTCTTCAGCATGCTTTATTTCAACATTAATTAAAGCTTTAGCTCGTTTCATCTCTGACAGATAAAATTTTATTTCTTCTTCAGCTAATTTTATTTCTTCTTTTGCTTCGTTATACTTTGATTTTCTATTCTCTATTTCTTTTTTGATTGTTAATAAGTTTTGTCTTTGTTCAGATAAATCAAGTTTAAGTTTTGCTGTATCAATTTTGAAAAGTTTTTGTCCTTTTTTTACTTGTTGGTTATCTTTTACAAACACCGTCTTAACTCTTCCTGGTATTTGAGACTGGATAGATATAATTGGCGCTTTGATATAAGCGTTCTCTGTTGTTATGTATCTTCCTAGAGAATAAAAAAATCCTAAAATAAACATTATCGTCATTAATGGAATGAATATTAAAAGAATAAATCTCTTAAATTTCTTTTCTTTATCTGTTTCGTCCTGCATTTTTTTGAATTTCCTTTATTATATTTTAGACGATAAATCTTGTTTAAGAGTTTGAAGTAGTTCTGTTAATTTTTTGAGGTCTTCAGTTTTCAAGATTGATAGAGATTCCTGTCTATACTCGGCAGCTTTTTTTCTCATAGATTCTATAAGTGGCTTAACATTATCAGATAAATAAATATTTTTAATTCGACCGTCTTTGCCATCAACTTTTCTTACGATCCATCCCTTTAATTCCATTCGGTCTATTAATCTACTCAGAGGTGCTTTTTCTATATCCATAAGCACACCTAATTCAGACTGATTTATTCCATCTCTAAATCGTAGATATGTTAAAAGCCACCACTGTGATCTTGTTAGACCTATGGATGCCATTTGCCTATCATATAATACTCTCAATAACCTAGCTACATCGTGTATTAACAATCCTATATTTTCTTCAAAGTTTTCTTGCAAAAAACCACCATAATCAACAAATTAGTTTCCTAGTAAACTATTTAGTTAACATATTTAATAATTAAGTAAAATAAAAAAATTATTTAAGTAAGTTTCTTCTAAATTTTAATTTTGATGAACACTAGCTGCACTAAATTTTAACTCAGGGATCTTTCCGATAGGATCTAAAGTGGAATTAGTTAAAATATTTGCTGCGGCTTCTTTAAAACAAAATGGTAAGAAAATCATTCCTGGCAGAAGATCATCATCTAATCGTATATTAATACTAATTTCACCTCTCCTGGTTTTGATTTTTACCTTCCTATTCAAGTCCAAATCATAGAGTTTACTGTCAATTTCATTCATGAAAATAATCGGATCAGGCTCTAACTTGTCTAGTATCAGTGCTTTTCTAGTCATAGTGCCTGTGTGCCAATGCTCTAGCAATCTACCAGTAGATAAAACTAATGGAAATTCTTTACTTAATTCATCATTTGGCATTATTAATTTAGTAGGAGTGATTTTTGCTAATTTATTTAATGTAGGGAATCCATCATTAAAAATAATATCTTGACCTAATTCAAATTCACTTTCTACTGGATAAGTGACAAAACCATCTCTTTCTAATCTTTCCCATGATATATTATTTAAAGAAGGCATGATTAGTTTCATTTCATTAAAAATATCTTTTGGCGATTGATAATTCCAATCTAACCCCATCCTTTTAGCTATTTCTTGAATTATCCACCAATCTTGTTTTACATTTTCAGGTGTCTTTACAACAGCTCTTCCTAATTGAACTTGTCTGTTAGTATTTGTATATGTCCCATTCTTTTCAGCATGAGCGGATGCAGGTAAAATAACATCAGCATGCCATGCTGTTTCAGTCATAAAAATATCTTGAACAACTAAATGTTCTAATTTTGCTAAGGCCTTTCTTGCATGATTTTGATCTGGATCAGACATAGCAGGGTTTTCACCTTGAACATACAAGCCTTTAATTTTATTCGAATATATATCTTCTATAATTTCAACTACTGTTTTACCTTCATTAGGATCCAAAGTAGCATTCCAAAAACTTTCCATTTCTGATAGATTTTTATTGACATCTACTCTTTGGTAATCAGGATATGACATAGGTATCAAACCAGCATCTGAAGCACCTTGAACATTATTTTGACCTCGAAGCGGATGTAATCCTGTCCCATCTCTTCCAACTTGACCTGTAATTAAAGCTAAATTTATTAAGCAAAAAGCATTCTGCGTTCCATGCACATGCTGAGAAATGCCCATACCCCAAAAAATAATTGAGGTTTTAGATTTTGCGTATAATCTTGCAACTTCTCTAATAATTTCTGAATTAATTCCACATATTTTTTCCATTATTTGAGGGTTAAAACTTTTAATTTCTTTCTCTAAAAGTTCAAAACCTTCTGTATTATTTTTAACATAATCTTCATCAATTAGACCCTCTTCAATGATTGTATAAATCATTGCATTCAATAATGATAAATCTTGGCCTGGATTAAATTGTAAATGGTGTGTTGCATATCTAGAAAGGTTTTGCTTTCTAGGGTCCATTATAATTAGCTTTGATCCATTCTTAACAGCTTGTTTTAAATATGAAGCCGCTACAGGATGATTTTGTTCAGGCCTTGCACCAATTACTATAATACATTCTGCATCTTTAGCTGCTGTAAATGGTGCTGTTACGGCAGCAGAGCCAACAGATTGAAGTAATGCTGCGACGGAAGACGCGTGGCATAGACGAGTACAATGATCTACATTATTAGTCTTAAAACCAGTTCTGATTAATTTTTGAAATAAATAAGCTTCTTCGTTAGAGCCTTTGGCAGAGCCAAATCCAGCTAAAGAGTTAACTGGGTTATTATTTAAAATTGAATTAAATTTTTTCGATGAATAACTTAAAGCTTCTTCCCATGAAGCTTTTCTAAAATATTTATAAACATCCTTACTCTCTATTGTTAGATCCCATACTTTTGATTTTTTATCTATTCTTATCAAAGGTTCTGTTAACCTTAATGGACTGTTAATATAATCAAATCCAAAACGACCTTTTACACATAATCTATTTTCATTTGCTGGTCCATTATCTCCATTGACTGCAACTATTGAATTATCTTTTACACTTACGTTAGTCTGACAGCCTACTCCACAAAATGGACATAAACTTTTTATGTGCTTGTCAGGAAAAACTGTTTGAACATTATTGTCATCTAATAGAGCAGTTTCCATTAATGCCCCAGTAGGACAAGCTTGAACACATTCTCCACAACCAACGCAACTACTCGATCCCATCAAATCATCAAAGTCAAAAACAGGGTAACTATTTGTCCCTCTTCCAGACATTCCTAACACATCATTGACCTGTACATCTCTACACGCTCTAATACATAATCCACACTGGATACAAGCATCCAATGCAACAGTCATTGCCGGATGACTGTTATCCAACGAAGGAACAATTTTTGAATCTTTCTTTGGAAATCTTGTTTTTGATATTTGATTAGTCTGAAGAATTTCCCAGAAATGGCTTTTTTGATTATGAGACTTTTCTTTTTCTGGCTGGTCAGACAACAAAAGTTCTAAGACTAATTTTTGAGATTTTTCAACTTTGTCATTATTTGTTATTACTTCCATGCCATTAGACGGTTTTCTTATGCAAGATGCAGCTAATGCTCTTTCACCTTTGATTTCCACCACACAAGATCTACAATTACCGTCAGCTTCATAACCTAGTTTATTACTGTGACACAAATGAGGAATAAAATTACCCTCTCTTTTAGAAACTTCCCATATACTCTCATCTTCACTTGCTGTAACAGCTTTACCATTAATGAAAAACTTAACCAAATCAGGCATGATTTTTTATCTCATCTGGAAAGTATTTTATACTTGATCTAATTGGGTTTGTTGCAGCTTGACCTAATCCACAAATTGACGAACTTTCCATGACTTCACAAAGATCTTCTAGAAGTTCAATGTCCCATTCTTGTTCATTCATTAAAGTTACTGCTTTTTCACAACCAACTCTACAAGGTGTGCATTGACCACAACTTTCTGCTTTAAAAAACTCAATCATATTTAAGGCAACTTGTCTGATTTTATCTTGATTTGAAAGTATTACCACTGCAGCAGAGCCAATAAATGTATTATGTTCGTTTAAAGTATCAAAATCTAAAGGAACATTATTTAAAGAAGCTGGTAAAAGTCCTGAGGATGCTCCTCCTGGCTGGTACGCCTTAAAGGTATGGCCTTCACTCATCCCTCCTGCTGAATCAATTATATCTAAAATGGTTGAACCTGAGGGAAGAAGATATAAGCCTGGTTTTTTTACCCTTCCAGAGACGGAATAACTTCTTAAACCTATACGATCATTTTTAATTGTATTGTTAAAAACATGTGGACCATCTCTCATAATTTTAGACACCCAATAGAGTGTTTCAACATTATGAACTAATGTAGGACGCCCAAAAATACCTACTTGGCCAACAAAAGGCGGTCGGTGCCGAGGCAATCCTCTTTTACCTTCAATGCTCTCAATCATGGCACTTTCTTCACCACATATATAAGCTCCCGCTCCTCTTCGAACATCTATAAAATGTTTGCTTATTATATTATTATCTTCGAGTTTTCTGATTTCTTCTTTTAGTATTTTTAAAATAGCTGGGTACTCATCTCTAATGTAAATAAAACATTTTTCAGCTGAGACGGCTAAGGAAGCTATTAACATTCCTTCTAAAAACATATGTGGCTCTGTTTCTAAATAGTGCCTGTCTTTAAAAGTACCAGGTTCACCTTCATCTCCATTAACAGCAAGATATCTTGGACCTTGTTCGTTAGAGACAAGTTGCCATTTTTTAGCTGTTCTAAAGCCAGCTCCACCTAATCCCCTGAGATCAGATTTTATTAAATCATCATACCAATTATCACCATTTATATTAGAAATAATTTCACTGAATTTTTTATATCCTCCTTTATTTATATAATTTTCAAAATTTTCATAATCTGGAATTTCTGGCTTTATTCTATTGTTTTTTATAGCGTCTCTAATTTTATTGATATCTGCATTATCAACATGGTAATGACCTATTTCAACTGTTGGAGCAGCAAAACATCTACCCATACAAGGAGCTTTTAAAATTCTAACTTCTTTACTATTATAATTTTCAAGTAATTGAGCTTCTAACTCGCTAGACCCAGAAAGTTCACAAGATAATGAGTTACATACTCTAATGGTCATATTAGGAGGAGGAACTTCATTATTTTTAACTATGTCAAAATGAGCATAAAATGACGCTACTTCATATACTTCTACCTTACTGATTTTAAGTAATTTTGATAATAGTGTGAGGTTTTTTTCAGAAAGAAACCCATAGTAATCTTGAATTATATGTAAATGTTCAATTAATAAATCACGTCTTAATTCTATTGGATGAAGTAAATCTTCTAAAAAATCTAAATCTTCTTTATTATTTTTCATTTCTTTATAATCATCAGACATTTTTTTATTACATTAACAATTTAATAAGAATTATTTTACAGTATTATCATAGGCTTTAACAATTTTTTCTGCTGTAGCTTGAATATCGTCTATTAACATACCTGGCTTATATAAATTTGAACCCAAACCAAAACCGGTAATATTAACTTCAATCCAAGAAGAAAAACTAATTTCATCTATACCTCCAACAGCAACTGAAATAATATCATTAGGCAATACTGCAGATAATGCCTTAAAATTTTTAGGTTTCAAAAGTGAAGCAGGAAAAAACTTTAAACCATCCGCACCCGCATCTAGTGCCTGAAAACATTCCGAGGCTGTAAAAACTCCAGGAAGACTAAGCATATTCAAGTCCTTTGTCTTCTTAATTATTAAAGGATTTGAGTTTGGTGAAACTATGATGTTACCACCTGCATCTGCAACCTTGGTCACCTCGTCATCTTTTAAAACTGTTCCTGCTCCAAAAATACCTTTATCCCCATGAAATTTTACCATTCTTTCAATCGTTTCATAAGGTCTAGGTGAATTCAAAGGAACTTCAATAATTTTTATTCCAGCCTCAATTAAAACATCTGAAACACTCTCTGCCTCCAGAGGAGTTATACCTCTTAAAATAGCAATTAGAGGTCTTCTTGAATTAAATATATTATTCTTATTTAACAAAACGCACCCTTATTTTATTTTTTCTTTAAAATACTTTAAACCTTTGAGTGTCATATCTTCAGCTTCATAAAAAACTATTGATGACACCCTATCTTTTAAAACATAGCTATATAATTTGTTTAATTCTTTATTTCCTATTAATGCTATCTTGCTTTTCTTCCAATAATCTATGCTCCCTAATAACTCTAGACCCAATAAATAACCTGACAACCTAGATTTATAAATAATCTTATTCCTTGAATTTATTAAATCGTCAGCCCTTAATTTAAATAGAGCATTTCCAAAAAGACTTGGGTTCTTAAAAATAAGATCAACTGATTTTAACAGTTCTTCTTGATCAGTCTTATTAGATTTAACACTATGCATAAGCACTGTATTTTGTGAAATCACTTCAAATAATTCACCAGTCATGAAAGTTTGAAATTTTACTATATTTTGATCTTTTACCTTAATCCATTTGCTGTGTGTTCCAGGCAAGCAGATAGATCCTTCAAAATTAGGGTTTTCATGAAAAAATCCTGCAACTTGAGTTTCTTCACCCCTCATTACATCAGGTTGATCAATTTGTGAAATGCCAGAAAAAATTTTGAGAGCAATACGATTATCATTTATCAATGGTGATATAAATTTAATATTATTTAGATCACAGGGAGTTTCTTGATAAGGTGCCTCAGACCAACCTTGACGTGCTCCAACCATGCCACTAGCCAAGACCTCAATAGTTTGATAATCATCTAACCAATTTTCGATTAAACTAATAAATGTTTTTTCAAAACTATTATTATTTATAAATTTCATCCCGTCTTTTGTCTCAATACGTTCAGAAACTATATTATTTTTTATTAAATAGGCGCGGAACGAACTTGTACCCCAATCAACAGCAATCCATTTATTCAAATTTTTTCCTTATTAATATATGAGAAAATAGATACATATTATGTACTTTTATTAAACTTATTTTAAATTAACTTAATAAGATACAAAAAAGTTAAGCTGCTGGATTGGTAATTTTAATTTCAGATGATGTAGCTTCAGCCTCATAATTATAAACAAAAACTCCTGCATATTGATTTTCTTTAAAAACAAAAGTTTCTTTTAATTCTTTTACAAATTGGTTTGATTCATCTTCATATTTTTTTAGTCTCTCAATAGTATTGAACTTGATAAAAATCGATAAATCACCATCCTTCCCAATCATTACATTTAAAGATTGGAACTTATATTGACTTATTTTTTTACCTAAATTATCAGCACAAAAGGAAGCTGCGACTTTTGCTTCAGAAACTGTTCCAAATTTATATTGATAAACCTTAGCAAACATTATAATTCTCCTAATTTATCAAGAGCATTATCTACTAATGTATCGGCTTCTTTGCCTTCGATTTTAATTTGATTGTGAATTTTTGTAACTATATTCATCTTTTCTTGTAGATCATTTCCTTTCGATGAAAGAATAACTATACCATTTTTAACTTTACATAAATCAGTATCTATTAAGCTTTTGGCATTTTCTTTAGGTAAAGTAAGACCACTACAAACATCAATAAAACTTTTATAATCTGTTAGTGAAAATTTACTATTTTTATCCATAAAAACATCAATAGACTTTGATATTTTTTGAGATGTTAATTCTTTCTGTTCAGTTTGTGTGTCAATTTGTAAAGCTAGACGAGATACAAGTTTTTCAATTAATTCAATCTTTTCAGGTGATATTTCTTTAACTCCAGAAAAGTGATAAATACAAAAGG
>ENA-OQVM01003477-OQVM01003477.1-marine-metagenome-genome-assembly--contig:-NODE-3477-length-17027-cov-4.868555_pt1 | contig 17027 bp, 11 predicted proteins | sample MGYA00237776_ERZ505498 | MGnify/ENA primary metagenome ERZ505498 (study PRJEB26159, sample SAMN06265151) | marine metagenome | isolation source: Helgoland LTER site | place: Germany:Helgoland, sampling... | reverse complement strand
ATTTCAGAGCTAGCCTCAGGCTTGGGGTCGAGGGTGTCGAGGTGGGTCATGCCACCAGACATAAAGAGGTAGATGACGCTTTTGGCCTTTGCTCCGCCTGTTGCCATGACGGCAGGGTCTGCGGCGCTCGCTTTTTGATTGAAAAAGTTTGCTGCGGCACCTCCGATGGTAAGTCCAAAACAGGACTTAGCCGTGGTCGCAAGAAATCCGCGACGTGAGAGTTCATCGAGTTTTAAGTGGTTGTGAGACATGGCTTGTGTGTTCGCCGCTATAGGGCTTTTTTTGGTTATCAGTTCAGGGCAGGTGGCAGGTCATGCTACTGGACAAAGAGGAATCGTTTTGAGTTGAGCATGGCGCGGGCAAGTGTGGCGAGTTGATTGGTGTTGGTGGTGAGCGGTTCGAGTTGTTGGCGTTCTGCCTCGGTGGGCATGCACCCGTAGATTGAGAGGAACAGGATATTTAGGCGCTGTGAGGCAGAATCAGCCTCGCGCAGTGAAGCGGCAAGCTGGCCCTTGCCGTCTGTCAGCTTGGCAACTTCTCGGCCATTGAGTAATGTCAGTGCCTGGGGTGTAGATGCCAGATTATGGGAGGCATCAGGTGTCATGCGATCAGATGATCCGAATTGACGTAAAAAAGTGCCGGGTCTTGATGGAGAGTTTTGCTCGGAGGCCCTCATGTTTCGCTTAGGCTTGGTGTGCATTTTGTTTTGCATCATGCTAGCAGCCATCATGCTGCTGCTTTGCTGATTGAGTTTTTTTGAATCATTCACTTTGTTTCTGGCTTCTTGTTCGAGCTCTTTGGCACGCTCGGTGTTACCTTCTGCACGCGCTTGTGATGCCTTAATGCGAAGCTTTGTGGCTTCCGCGCGAGCAGCATATATACGCTCTTCTAATGCATCAGTCTCTTGGTTGAGTTTGATGAGTTCCGGCATCGTCATGCTGAAGAGTTTATTGACACTTTGGACATAGCTATCCCAGCGGTAAGCCAGAGCTTCATTTTTATATTGGTCTTGGTCGCCAAATTCCAGTGTCAGAAAAGAATCGTGGATTTCTTCGGCGGACATCCTGCGCAAGACAGGACCTCGGAAATCATGCTCTCCCCCCATTTTTGCTTCCTCCACACATGTTGAAGTTTCAAACAGCCGGGTGTGGTAAAGCACACGCATGAATTGTTTGATGTCATATTGAGTAGCGCGCATTATCTCGCACAAGTAATCAAGAAGTTCGGGGTGGGAAATGCGCTTGGTGTCTGACCAGTCATCGAGTGGGTCGACAATGCCGCGGCCAAATACCTCTGCCCAGAGACGGTTGACAATGACCTTGGTAAAGAGCGGGTTTTCTGAAGAAGTCACCCAACGGGCAAATGCCTCACGGCGTTGGTCCAAAGGGATGTCGTCTGAAATGTCCTCTCCAAAGAGGGTTTTGGGGATGAGGATATCACCAGGTTTACCGTCGTTGTATTGGTAGTCTTTAGGCAGGCGTAGTGTCTTTTTAGGGTCTTCACTGACAGCGACTTTGCCGAAGTCTTTAAAGAGGGAGCGGTAGTCTTTGTAGTATTTAGCAGCAGCACCTTTTTTTCTCATGGCCAGCTTGCGAGACTTCTCATCTTGTTTGCCCTTTAAATTGCCGTTTTTCTCAAAGGAGTATTCAACGAGGTTGCGCAGCAGGTGCTGTGCAGCATCGTTTTTGTAGGTGGTATTGCCGATGAAAGCGGCGAGCTCAAAATATTGTTTCTGAGTCCAGTCATCAAATGGATGGTCATGGCATTGAGCACAGCCAATTTGTGTGCCGAGGAAGACCTCGGTGGTGTTGCTGACATTGTCTAATAGCATCTCACGATCGCGCAGATAATATCCTACTGCGGCATTGTCAGAGACCATACCGGTGGACGAGAGCATGGCATGGACAAAGTCATCATAAGGCATGTTTTGGTCAACCGCCTTGTGGATCCAGACGTGCCATCCGAGGCCATGTTTATCGAGATTGGTCTGCACCCGTAGCAAGTCTGCCCAGAAGTTAAACATGCGGCTTTTGTATCCCTCTGAATCAATAAGGGTGTCGATAAGCTTGCGGCGTTTATCCTGTGAGCCATCGTTGATAAATGAGCCTGCTTCTTCCGCGGTGGGTATGCGCCCTGCGATGTTGATATAGGCACGTCGCAAGAACGCGGCATCATCAATAATCGAATTAGCCTCGATTTTTTTCTCTTCAAGATGCGCCGCTATTAATAGATCAACCTGATTGCTTGTATTGCGAATCGTTTGCTGAGCGAGGGGCTCAACAGAGAAGCCGATTGTAATCACGAGGTAGTATATTCCTGTGAATGTGAGTAATCGATTCATGTGCGTAACAATAGGCAAGCTGATGATGAAACAATCCAGATTAGGAATAGTTGCTAAAAAACAACGATTTGTGAATGAGATTCTTTCCCGAGAGAGAATAGGGGCGCCAGGAAGCTGGTTTCGTAAGTGATGATCATTGCATCGGGGCGAGTAATTGGGTGAGTGTATCGTCGTCGAGCTTGAGCTGGTTGATGGAGGATGTGAGGATGGAGTCAGCGACGCTTGATTTTTTTTCCTGCATTTGTTGGATGCGCTGCTCCACGGTGCCTTTACAAATGAGTTTGTGCACAAACACGGGCTTATCTTGTCCAATGCGGTAGGCGCGGTCCGTGGCTTGGTTTTCAACGGCGGGATTCCACCAAGGGTCATAATGAATGACGGTGTCGGCATTGGTGAGGGTGAGGCCAGTGCCGCCTGCCTTGAGCGAGATGAGAAATACCTCGGCCTCGCCAGCCTGAAACTGCTCAACCAGATCCTGCCGGTTTTTGCTCGCTCCGGTAAGTTTGAGGTAGCTGGTTTGTTGCTCGATAAGATGTTCTTCGATGATGTCTAACATTGATGTGAATTGCGAGAATAACAGTACCTTGCGGTTTTCTTGTTTTAAGGTTTCGAGCAGTTCTTTGAGGTAGTCGAACTTGGCAGATTGCTTTGGCCCCTGTGAAATATTTTCTGATGCTGGATCTGATGCTGGATCTGATTCTTTGTTCGCTATTAAGTCTTGGTGGCAGCAGATTTGGCGCAGCTTAAGTAAGGCATCAAGAAAGACGATTTGAGCTTCTTGGCCGCGGATAGCGAGTGCTTGGCGAACGTGTTTATCCATGGTGGAGCGCACGGTTTCGTAGAGATCTTTTTCATCTGTCCCCAGTTCGATGAGGTGGGGGATTTCTGTTTTTGGAGGCAGCTCGGTAGCGACCTGATCTTTAGTCCGGCGCAGAATAAGTGTGCCGATTTTATTGGCTAGGGCATCAGCGCGTTGCTGATTGCCTTCTTTTTCGATAGGTGTGCGGAAGGTTTCACGAAAGGTCTCGGCGTTACCGAGTAGGCCGGGCATCAGAAAATCAAAGAGACTCCAAAGCTCGCCAAGATGATTTTCGATAGGGGTGCCCGATAGGCATAGGCGATGACGCGCATCGAGCTGGCGAACGGCCTGAGAGACTTGAGCAGCTGGATTTTTAATGTGCTGGGCCTCGTCAAGCACCAGCAGGTGGAAGGGCTGTTGGCTGAATTGCTCGAGATCACGGTGCAGCAGGGCGTAGGAGGTGAGCGCAATATCCGTATCGGAGAGATCAGAGAAACGACGATGACGGTCAGCACCCTGAAGAATGGTAACCTTCAGTGAGGGGGCAAATTTAGCGGCTTCACGTTGCCAGTTTTCAACCACACTTGTGGGGGCGATGACTAGGTTTGGCAGGGTGTTGCCTTTTTGTTTCTCTGCGAGAATGTGGGTTAGTGTCTGCATGGTTTTACCCAGCCCCATATCGTCAGCTAAAACGCCGTGTAGTCCATGACTAGCAAGGAACTGCATCCACTCATAGCCCTCGCGTTGGTAGCTGCGTAGCGTTGCCTTGAGTGTGTCTGGAACGCTTACCTGCTCCTGCTTGAGGGAGGAGTTGCGCAGGGCCTCGATTTCTTTGGGTAATAAGAATTCGGGATCCTCTTCGCTGAGTATTTCGGAAAGTGAGGCAGCCTCTATTTTGTGAAGCTTCACGGCTTTACCATTGAAATTAAAATCCATCAGCTCGCCGAGGTGCGTGAGGATACGGCGGAAGCGGCCTACCGGTAAGGTGATACCACGGCCAGCGTGTTCTCCTCCTGTCAGGAAAACCAGGAATTCTTGACCATCTGGCATGCCCTCAGTGAGTTCGAGGAAATTGTATTCAACCAGAGTGGCCAGAATAGGCTGCAGATCCATTGCCTGACCATCGACCTCGAAGCCAGCAGAGAGGCTGAACCAACCCCTACCTTCATCGATGAATTCAGCTCGCCAGCTGGAGGCTTCAAACTTAAGTGGCGGGTGGATAGCTCCTGCTGCGATGGTGACTTGCCAGCCTCGTTTCTCGAGTGCGGTAATGGCTTCGTGGTGAAAGCGTTGCCAGTAGAGTGAGGGTTGCCATTGCTTATGGTCAGGTGACCAGAGCGTGCCCTCTTGATGAGGGCTTGAGAGTTTTTTTAGTGATGGCGGTGGTTGTTCAGCACCTGGCAGGAGATCGAGAGCGTAGAGGGTCTGCAGGGCGGTCATTTCAGCCGCTCGCTGACGTGGTTTGCGGATGTTGCCAGCAGGATCAAGCGGGTATTTATCTTTGCCGTAGATCGCGTATGCAGTGGCATAGATATCGGGTAGCCAGTTGAAGTTTGTGCCTTGAGGGCGTTTTTCAATGTGAAGTTGAAAGGATACCTTGGCTGCTGAATTTGAGTCGCTTGGGCTTGTCAGCGAGGTGGGGGGAGAGGTCGGGGTGGCTTGCTGATGGAGAGTTTTTGTTTGCGGCTGCTCAGTTATTTCTCCGTAGGCGCTTTCCAGCCTGCCTGGCCGTGTTAGATGTTCGAGTGCAGCAGCAGCATGCTCACAACAGACGCCAACAGAGCACGTACAAGAGGCATCAAGCTGCATTGCGCCGCTTTCCTGCCATAATGCAATGGTGGTTTCCTCTTGGTGGCCAGAGCGCTCCATCACGGATGCGGTGATCTCAATATCCCCTGTATCCAATTCCTCAATGAGGCAGCTGGTGACCTGCTTGGCACGGGCTATCTTGTAGCCTGCGGCAAGGTGTGAACCTGAAAAAGTGGTTTTCCAATCTGTAGAGGAGAGGAAGAGCTGGACGGAGTCTCGGCTGAGTCCTTTATCGGTCATCGTATCGCTTGCGACTGCTCGGGATGGTTCTTTTGTCTCCGAGTTTGCCGCTTTTTAAAAGAGACTCTCTAGGCGCCTGCGGTTTAGTTGCGGTTTTTTCGGGTGAGGGTTTTGATACCGGCTTTTGGGTTTTTAGCTTTACGCCGTAGTGCTTGGCCATATCGAGAAGCATTTTATAGGCGCCTTGCTGCCCCGCCTGATCCGCAGCCTGCTTGATCTTTTTTCCAAGTATGCGGTAGTAAGTTTTTTCATCGTAATGGGATGAGAGGTCGAGCTCGGCGATGGGTGAGAGCACCCACATGCGATACGAGGCTTTAAAGGCCTCCTCGTGATGCGCCTTCGCTTGTTCGATCAAAAAGAGCTTAGCGTCGTCATTGTATTCTTCGGCAAGCTCGATGAAGCGGGTTTTTTCGTCACTACTAGTGTTGGCTTTCTGCACGTATTTACTGGCGACCCAGCCACAGCCGCAAAGAATGATGATGAGTAAAATGAATGAATCTTTCATAGTAATGAAAGCCTCTCAGATTGTCGCTCTGAAGGCAAGTGTGGAGGCATGTTGCGGGTAGACGCTTTAGATAGAGGGTTCAGTAAGGCCAGAAAAGCAGCATTTTTATTATTTAACATATATTAATCATTGCTGTATGCGCTGCTTTTCCACATACTGAAGGGGAGATAATTACATTGTGAACCATGTAAATCATTGAATCTCTGCATGTCTGATACATTCAACATATTGATTGCCTGTGGCGGTACTGGGGGGCACCTGTTTCCCGGTGTTGCTGTTGCCGAGGAGTTGGATAGGCGCGGCCACAAGGTGTTGTTGTTAATTTCAGAGAAGAAGGTGGACGCCCAAGGGGCTAAAAAATACGGCAGGTTGGCCTTTCATACGGTGCCTGCCATAGCGAAGCCATCGAGCTTGTCGCCGAAGATGATTCCCTTTCTTTTCAAGCTCTGGCGCACCGTGCGTCAGTGCCGTAAAATCCTACTGCAGAACCAATGTGATGTCGTGCTCGGTATGGGAGGCTTCACGTCTCTACCTCCTGTGCTAGCTGGTAAAAAGCTCGGCTTGATGACTTACGTGCATGATTCAAATGCTCTACCGGGTAAGGCGAACCGAACCACCGCACGCTGGTGTCGTAAGGTGCTTCTGGGAATGGAGGCGGCATCTTCCTATTTCCCTGATGCCGAGGTGGTTGTTACAGGTACTCCCGTGCGGCATGAGCTGACTTCGCTTCCGGAACGGGCAGATGCGCGCAAGGCATTTGGCATGGATACTGGCGGTCCTGCGGTTTTGGTGATGGGTGGTAGTCAGGGGGCTCAAACATTGAACACCCTCATTGTTGAGGCCGCGAGGGCGATGCCCGGGCTGCAGTTCATCCATATCACTGGGGCCTATGATTTTGACCGAGTTAAAACCCTAGTGGGTAAACGTGAAGGCTACCGCGTGCTTGCGTTTTGTGATGATATGGCGACTGCTTATGCTGCGTGTGATGTTGCTGTTTGCCGGTCCGGAGCATCAAGCATGACTGAGCTTGCTTATGTGGCGATACCATCAATTCTCGTTCCCTATCCTCATGCAGCTGATGATCATCAGACGGTCAACGCTCAGGTTTTTGAGACTGCCGGCGCTGCCCTTCTCAGGCAAGAAGCTGAGCTCGATGCGGGTCAGTTGGTGGCTGACCTCAGCAAGATGGTTGAAGATGACGAGTATAGAAAAGCCATGTCGACACAAGCAGCGGCCCTTTCCGTTCGCGATGCTGACGCGAAAATTTGCGATCTGATCACTATCGATGTGATGACCAAATAAGGCAGCCAATTTCCAGATATAAAAACCGAGTATGAACATTGATGAGCTTAGCAAACGATTAACCGACCGGGAGAACCCCGTGAAGGTGCACCTTGTGGGGGTGGCGGGCTCTGGAATGAGTGGTTTGGCATTGTTGTTGTTGGGCATGGGTCACCATGTCAGCGGTTCGGATATGGTCACCAGCGGCGAAACCCAGCGCATGCAGGGTTTGGGTTTAAACTTCTCTAGTCCCCATCGCGCAGATGAAGTGCATGGTGCCGATGTGGTGGTGTATTCATCTGCGGTTCGTGAAGAGAACGTTGCCCGAGCTGAGGCCCGAGCTCAGGGTATTCCCTGTATTAGAAGAGCAGAGTGCTTGGCAGCGATCCTGCACACTAGGCAGGGAGTGATTATTTCTGGCACGCACGGCAAAACAACGACCTCCGCGATGTGCGCGCATGTTTTAAGACGTGGCGGCATGATGCCGTGTCACTACGTGGGTGCTGAGATCCCCGTATTGGGTAACAATGCTCATTGGGAGGAGGATTGTGAGGTGATGATCGCAGAGGGTGATGAGAGTGACGGAACCCTTGCGCTTTATCATCCACAACACGCGGTAATCCTTAACATTGAAGAGGAGCATTTGGATTTTTATCGTGATATTGATCATATCAAGGAGGTCTTCACCACATTGCTTGATCAGACGGCTGGCAATAAAATCTATTTTGCAGGCTGCCCCGTGGCCACTGAGTTATGTGCAAGCCGTGAAGGCGCCTTGTCATATGGCTGGGACGATGCTGATTTCACGGCGAGTGAAATCCACGAAAGTGGCGGCATGGTGTCATTCGATGTTGTTAAAAAAGGAGAGCGGTTAGGAAGGGTAGAGCTGGGCATTCCCGGTAGACATAATGTGCTCAATGCACTGGCCGCGATCACCGTTGCTGACACCCTGAAAGTTGATTTTCAGCTCGTGGCACGTGCTCTAGCAACCTTTGCAGGTGCACGTAGAAGGTTTGAAAATAAGTATGTTTCATCGCAGCTACGGATCGTTGATGACTACGGTCACCATCCTACTGAGGTTGAGGCCACGCTGCAAACGGCGCGTTCGCTCAAGCCCGGACGCATGGTGGTTGTTTTTCAGCCGCATCGCTATAGCCGTACGCAGAAGTTAGCCGATGACTTTGGTAAGGCTTTGCAGGATGCAGATCTTGTTTTTGTCACCGATATTTATCCAGCGAGTGAGCTGCCGATTGAGGGAGTGAGCGCGCAAACCATTGTGGATGCCATTGCGGCACATGGGAATGTTCCTGCTCAGGTAGTAGGTCCAATTCGGAATGCTCACCACGTCGTTGGCAATGCCCTCAAGTCAGGTGACTTGCTGGTTACTTTGGGTGCGGGTAACGTGCACGAGATTGGCACAAAAATTGCGCGTGATATGGCAGTCATCGAAGAGATGACGCGTTGCTGCGAAGAGGGAAGCGAGCAAGAAGAAGGCTCCTTACTCAAGGCTAAGCTTTATGAGCCGATGAACCGCCACACCACGATTCTGTGTGGTGGGCCGGCGCAGTATTGGCTGGAGCCGCATACCTTTGAAGCATTCTCAAGGATCGTCAAATACTGCCGAGATCGTGGCATTCCACAACGTATCGTTGGAAGAGGTTCTAACCTATTGGTCAGGGATGGCGGCATACGTGGGGCAGTTATTCACCCTGTGGGTGGTGATTTCTCTGAAGTCCGCGTGGAGGGCGATGTGATCGTATCAGGAGTGGGCGCGCGGTTTAAAAAGATAGCAAGTGTGGCCGCGGGCAATGGATTGACTGGAATGGAGTGGATGGAGGGCATTCCCGGTAATGTTGGTGGTGGTTTGCGAATGAATGCAGGGGCGATGGGAATAGAAACCTTTGATCAGGTCGTTGAGGTTACTTTCCTTGATGAGGATGGAGAAATTAGGAAACGTGACGCTGAGGAGATCAAGGCGCTTTACCGTAATGTGCCAGAACTGCGCAGAAACTACGCTCTCGAGGCGAGCTTTCAGGCGGAAGTTTCAGGCCCCGAATTGATCGAGGAGCGCACTCGGGAATCAAAGCAGAAAAGGCGATCCTCTCAGCCTATCGCAGCGAGTGCCGGATGTATTTTCAAAAACCCAGAACAGATACCCGCGGGGAAACTTGTCGATGAGTTGGGCTTAAAGGAGGCATCTGTCGGCAAAGCCCAGGTATCCAGCGAGCATGGAAACTTCATTGTCAATCGAGGCAAGGCGAGCGCCTCGGATGTTCTTGGTTTGATCGACCACATCCGGCGGGAGGCCAAGGCTCAGCGAGAGATCAATTTGGAGACGGAAGTCCAAATTATCGGAGACGATGAGTTTACATTTTAAACCAAGGTAAAAATTTTAAGAGAAGCATATGAATAAAGAGATACTCATCGCTGTAATCATGGGCGGTCCCGGATCCGAACGGGAGGTGTCACTGGCATCCGGTCATGCGGTTTTGGCAGCGCTCAAGGAACAGGGATTAAATGCCGTTGCGGTTGATGTAACGGGTCACTCATTCGAGCTTCCCGCGGGAACGGGACTTTGTTTTAACACCATTCACGGGACTTTTGGTGAGGATGGTGAAGTGCAGGCAATCCTCGAAAGCATGCAAATGCCTTACACCGGTGCTGGCAGAGAGAGTAGCAAGGTTGCTTTTGATAAGGTTGCCAGTAAAGAGGTCTTTCTAGCCCACGGGGTGCCAACACCTGTATCGGAAATCGTTGATTGTTCAGCCGGCGCCAAGCTTCCTGTAATGTCGCCACCTTACGTAGTAAAACCACCTTGTGAGGGTTCCAGTGTCGGGGTGCATATTGTGCATGATCCGTCTGAAGCGACAGCAGCCATGGAGGACGCCGCAAAATATGGTGATCAGGTTTTGGTGGAGCAGTATATTGAGGGTTTAGAATTAACGGTGGGTGTATTGGATGGTGTTGCCTTACCCATCGTTCATATCGCTCCACGCAGTGGGTTTTATGATATGAAAAACAAGTATCCGTGGCTCAACGATGATGGTGGCACCGATTACTACTGCCCAGCTGATCTGGATGAATCTACGACGTTAGCAGTTCAGGATGCGGCCCTAGCTGCCCACTGTGCTCTGGGCATTGAAATATACTCACGGGTAGATGTCTTATTGGACAAAGACGGCAGGCCCTACGTTCTCGAGGCGAATACCATTCCCGGAATGACGGCTAGCAGCCTGTTACCAAAGGCGGCTCAAGTAGCTGGCTACGAATTTGGCCCCTTGTGCGAAACCATCGCCGATATCTCTCTTAAACACCGAACCTAGAACAGGACCATGGCAAGATCAAAAGCTCGAAGGAAAACCACCGCTGTCCAACGTAATGTGCGCCAAGGGGGAGATCTCCAGCGTCTTCATATTAAGGTGAGCTCACCCCGAATCGTGATGTATCAAGTCATGCGAGGTATGGGTAAAAGCTTAAAAGTCTTGGTTGGTTTGATGCTCTTAGTCGTCATCGTATTAGGCAGCTACCGAGGTGTGCAGAGCTTATTCTTAGATAATGAAAAATACAAACTTCAGGAAATTGATCTGCAGACCAACGGCTATCTCGATCATGCTAGGGTAGTGGATTTAGCGGGTATTGATTTGGGTGCGACTATTTTTGCTGTCAGTACCGAAGATGTCCGTGACAGGTTGAGCGCCTTACCTGAAGTGATCCAATGTGAAGTTCAGCGCCGCCTTCCTGGAACCCTGCAAATTAAAGTTCAAGAGCGTGTTCCAGTGGCTTGGATTCAGTGCGAATCAGTGGGTTTCTTAGGGCGTGGGGCTGATGGTGTATTGATTGATGAAAATGGTGTTAGCTTTCCTTGTGAAGGTGCGCTTTGGCAGGCGTCAAGGAATCTGCCCGTTATCATTATGATCACCGCAAAAAGCGAAGACTTCGATCATGGCACGAAGGTGAAGCATGTTGACTTGATGAGAGCCCTAAACCTGATGAAAACATTCAGTGAAGCTGACGTCCGCGAGGAGTGGTTGCCTGAGCAAATTACATTGATCAATGACTACTCCATGGAGCTCGTATGTCATAGCCAATCAAAAGCTATTTTCGGCATGTATGAGCACAAACGACAGGTTGAGAATTATATTACTATTCATGAACATTGCTTAGCTGAGAACCGGAACAGTCAAAGTCCTGGAATGAAACAAGAAATCAAACAGATGAACTTGATGCCCCGTAAGAATATACCCGTAGAATTTAAAAAACAGATGGCCCCACTAGATAAGCCAGTGCTCATTAAACCTCGCATACCAACGACTCACTAGAAGCCTCATTCAGATTTCTATCATACTCATTCCAAGCTTATTGACAGCCACCGCATTCGATGGCATTTCATTAAAGCTACAATGCTAAATTAAAACCTTTTCTATTCACCCAATGGCAAAATCAAAAATACATGTAGGCCTCGAAATTGGTACTACCAAAACCTGTATGGTAGTTGGTGAGGTGAAGCCTGATGGCTCCGTTAAGATTCTTGGTGTAGGGGAAACCCGCAGTGCCGGTATCAGGAAAGGTGAGATCACCGATTATCCGCAGGCAAGGGCAGGCGTTAAGGAGGCTCTTCTTCAAGCTGAGGATATATGTGATGTAGATATTAGTAGTGTGCTGTTATCCGTTACCGGATTACATATCGAGGGTGTCAACAACCGCGGAACCTATCGTTTGCCCGATGAGGAGGAAGAAGTGCATCACGGGCATCTTGCTGAAGCCACTGAGATAGCACGAGATCTGGCAATCCCAGGTGATCATGTATATCTGCACAACTTCATCCGTCATTATCGCCTAGACGGGCAAGAGCATGCGGTAAGCCCCGTGGGACTACTTGGGCGTTCACTCGAAGTTGACTTTCACATTGTGCACGGTGTTCGGACCCGCATTCAGAACAGCATTAAGTGTGTGAGGGAAATTCCACTTGATGTAGACGACGTCGTGTTTGCTCCGATCGCGACAGCTCAAGTGGCACTGGATAGAGAGCACAAAGATGCTGGTGCACTTGTCATCGATATCGGAGGTGGTACTGCGGATTATGTACTGTATCTGAAAGGCGCTATCGCGGCATCTGGCTGTATTCCCGTTGGGGGGGATCACATCACCAATGACATCCATTTGGTTACAAAAATTCCGTTGAGTCGTGCTGAGGATTTAAAGAAAACTGAGGGCGACTGCTCCGGTGATCCAGCTAGAGGTATAGGTAACGTATCCGTCAAGGATGACCAGGGACTTGTTGAAGGCGAGATCAAGAGATCACTACTCAATGAAATTATCCATGGACGGCTCGAGGAAACACTCAGGCTCATCCGTGACCGCCTGCCAAAAGATGCCCTGCAAGGAATTGGCTCAGGAGTATTTTTAACGGGTGGTACTAGCCGGATGCGTGGGCTTACTGAGCTTGCTAATGAGGTGTTTGGGCTGTCCATTTATGTCGCAGACCAAGTTAATATGAGTGGTGTGCACGCCAGTTTCCGCGACCCTCAATACTCAACGGCTGTTGGACTTATTCGTTACGCTCAGATTCTTGATGCAGAGCGTGAAGCTGGATCAGGAAGTTTTCTTGGGCGTATACTAAAATTGTTTTGGCCCTTTGGTAGCTAGTCTAACAATCCTCAGTAAATATATTGAGGTCAGAAAAAAGGCTGCTTGCTTGCATCTGTGTGGGTCTTGCTCTTGAATAGTACTATGAAAATTAAATTTTGTGGTGCTGCAGGTACTACGACGGGTTCTCAGCACCTGTTAGAAGTCAATGGTAAGCGTATCCTGCTCGACTGTGGTTTATACCAGGGGCGCCGAAATGATGCCTATGAGATTAATTGCTGTTTTCCTTATTTTGATCCTAAAGACATTGACTGTGTAGTTCTCTCTCATGCGCATATTGACCACTCGGGAAACTTACCCAATCTCTGCAGTAAAGGTTTCGAAGGCAATATTTACGCTACATTTGCGACCCGTGACTTGTGTCAGGTCATGCTTGAGGACAGTGCCCATATTCAAGAAAGTGATACCAAGTGGCTCAACAAGCATCTGAAAAAAAAGAACAAGCCACTCATTAAACCACTATACGGGGCAAAAGATGCGGAAAAGTGCCTTAGGCAGTTTGTCAATGTGGGCTATGAGCGTCCGATGATGATTGCTCCAGGAGTGACCATGTCGTTTTATGATGCGGGCCATATTTTGGGCAGTGCTCAGATTTTATTGGAGATCGAAGATGAGGAAGACGGTCAGACCAAGCGCTTTCTTTTTTCTGGTGATATTGGTCGGGGAGGTAATGACCTGCTGAATGATCCAGTGCCGGCGAAAGAGATCGATTACATGCTGATGGAAAGCACCTATGGTGGGCGGGAGCATGAGCTTGGAGCGGGGGCTGATGACAGCATTGCTGATGTACTCAACGCGGCCATTAAGCGTGGTGGGAAAATCATCATTCCGTGTTTTGCCGTGGAGCGTACTCAGCAGATTCTCTACGTTTTACATCAGTTGTTTGAAGCGGGACGTGTGCCGGAGATCCCCGTGTTTGTCGACAGCCCGCTAGCAGTCAATGCTACAGAAATTTTCCGCCTGCATCCGGAGTGCTTCAATAAAGAGGTAAATGATTTTCTCTATGAAAAGCGCAATCCCTTCGGCTTTGAAGGACTCACTCTGATTAGGTCGGTGGCTAAATCAAAAGAGCTCAATGATAGTAAAAAACAGGGGATTATTATCTCTGCCTCGGGTATGTGTGAAGCGGGTCGCATTCTGCATCATTTGAAAAACGGCATCAGTAACCCGAATAATACCATTCTTTTTGTGGGTTATTGTGCGGAGAATACCTTGGGCTGGAAAATACGCCATCGTCGTCCGGAGGTGAATATTTTTGGGCAACCCTATAAGCTGCTTGCCCACGTTGAGATTATGGACTCGTTCTCTGGTCATGCAGATAATTCCGAGCTTATCGATTATTTTAAAGCCACCACGGGAACTAAGAAAAAGGTATGGCTTATCCACGGCGAGAAATCTCGTTCGGAGCTTTTGAAAGAAGAGCTCAAAGGCATTCACGACGGTGATATAGAGCTCGGTGTCCTAGGTAAGGAAATCAGCTTCTAGTGTCCGAGTGGTTGCAGCATAGAGCGCGATTAGCTCAGGGGTAGTAAGCATGCCTCACGCCCATGACGTCGCAGTTTTAAATCCTGCATCGTTCATTTTAGCTCCAAGTTAACCTCTGATCATACGCCTCAGGCAGCTTTCTCTAGTTGCATCGTCTTCAGGTGCTTATAGCCGACCAGTTTTTGACTGTCCTCATCCCAGAGGCGCAGCTTGAGTGACTTCAAACTAGAGTGCAGCGTAAGTTCAGGCACTTGCTGGAAGAATGGCTCTGCATTGTGGCATCGCTCCAAGGAATAGTTGGGGATGCGGGAGCTCAGGTGATGAATGTGGTGATAGCCGATGTTGCCCGAGAACCATTGCAGGATTTTGGGTAGTTTGTAGAACGAGCTGCCTTTCATGGCGGAGTGTGTGTAGTCCCACTCTTCGCCGCTGCGCCAATAGGTGTCCTCGAATTGATGCTGCACATAAAACAGCCACACGCCGAGTGTGCTCGCGACCGCTGTGACCGTCAGCTGTATCAATAAATAATTGCCGAAACCAAATAGGGCACTCATGGCGACCGCATAAACGAGGATGGTTGCATTCATTGCCCATACGGAACGCTTATCGAGTTTACTGGCGTTGGCGTAAGCGATGCGTTGATAAAAGAGGAATAAGCCGAGAGGAATGAGGCCGAAGAGTACGAAAGGGTTGCGCGTGAGTCGGTAACAGAAACGTTCCCAGCGCGGGGCTGCCAGATATTCTTTAACCGTCATCGTCCATACGTCGCCGATGCCGCGTTGGTCGAGGTTTCCAGAACTGCCGTGATGGACAGCATGTTGCCAGCGCCAATGACGATAAGGTGTCAGCGTTAGTAGGCCTGAAATAAAGCCGACGACATTGTTGGCTTTTTTTGAGCGAAAGTACGAGCCATGGCCACAGTCGTGAAAGATGATGAAGACGCGGACGAGGAATAATCCAGCTAGAATTGCAAGTGCGATGGTCAGTAACCAAGAGAATGTCATCGTGAAATACATGAGCGCCCACAGACCGATGTAGGGGATTCCGGTGTTGATTATTTGCCAGACGCTTTTCTTCAGGCAAGGCTGTCGGTATTGCGCTACGATCTTGCGCCATGAGATTGGAGCCTCGACTTGTTTGGATCCGGGAGGGAGTGTTTCGTCTGAAACTGAATGATGAGTCTGAGTATCCATTTTATAGGTGCTAGATGGTTACATGAAAGTAATTGCGAATGGAAGTTTTATCGAGAACTTCAAGGGTTTGTTGCTCGGCGATGTATCTGACCGCATGGTAGGGTTCGTTACGATCGCCTTAGCCACCGAAATGAAGCTGGCCGCGCACCATGTTTAATACTCCTGATCGAGAGGGCGGTTAAAAAGAGGGCCATTCAATGACCTCCCAACAAATCAACGCTGAGGCAGGTCATCATCGTAATCAAAACTATCTTTGCTGGGCAGTAATGAGTTTTGATCTCCTGGGAGCCAAGGCAGGGGATGATTGTATTGAGGAGAAATATGGTTGCCGTGAATACTATTCAATCTGCGCGGAGAAGCCTGTTGATCGATCACCTCTCCCTTGTAGACGAGCTCTACGACATAACCAAAAAACTCTCGCCGCCCGAATAAATGTGCCTCGGCAAGATCCGTCTTTGGAACCGCATAGGAAAAATGCACTGTCTCTTCACGACTTGCTCCCTTCCAATCCGCGGGCTCATCCCAAAAGTAATCGATTTTGGCAAGAGAGCTGGCCTTTTTAATTTCGCCACCATTGAGCTTATCATAAAAATGAACCTGCACATGTACATCTGCGGGATTGATGGCTTTGTCTGGTCTGGCAAGAATGGTGATCGCCACGTTTGTCTGCTCGTCAGCCAGCGCACCATTGCTAGGGCGAGCATTCATGGGACCAATCGATATGACGGGCCTGTGCGCGTGGGCAACATCCATGCCCTTGGTTAATTTTTTGGCGGAGAGTCTAAAATAGGCTCCGGCCTTGATGCCCATTTGTTGCACTTGCTGGTATTGGTCAGCGGCTTTGGTGTATAAACCCATTTCTTCAAAGAGTAAGCCCTTATGGTATATGACCGCCGCTTCAGAGGGTGCGCGGCGTGCGGCTTCGTCAAGCTTGAGCATGGCGCGCATCATATCGCCATCTAGCTGAAGCGCGCGGGATTCGTTAACCAATCGTTCGGCTACGGGGTCAGCAATTATGGTAGAGCCATAAGCTGAGGGGATCACGGGAAACGTTGTGTTTGATTTGGTGCCTCCGGTGGTCGCTGGCACCGTGACTACTTGAGTTGTTGAGTTTGAACCATTGGCCTTTGCGGTTGATGTGGAGTGAGGTCCAACACTAGCGAGGATTTGCTCAATAGTCCTGGGCTCAAGGGCCACAGGCTTGCGCACTCTTAGGGGTGCACTGATAGTTTTTGGGATAGCTTCCGGGACATCTGCTACCGTTCTGCCTGATGTGAAGGCGGCACCTACGGCGATGAGTTGAGCAAAGGCGAGCAGGGCAAGAAGCCAGCATGCAATAAGGAACGTTGGCCTAGAAGGTGGATCGCCGGCCGATTGCTTAACGGGCGCATTTTCATTATAGGATCCTGGTGTTTGCATCTAATTAATGAACTTCTATCTCAGCTAGAAATAATAGTCTTAGAGTTGCAACGAGTCAATGGGGGAAAATTGTTCAGGACGGGGAGCTGTATACCTGATTCAATGTATGGCGCGGGGATGACATAAGCGATCAATGTCACATCAGACGCAGTATGCATGAAACGGCGTCTCATGTCTTTTGGCATCACGGTGAGAGGCAGATAAGATCTTGGGCAGATCAGGCTTTCCAGTCGAGTGCCCCTTTTTTGAGGGCATAGACATAGGCTACGGTGAGTATGCCTACAAATCCACAAACGCTGTAAAATGCCA
>ENA-OQVM01003476-OQVM01003476.1-marine-metagenome-genome-assembly--contig:-NODE-3476-length-17034-cov-3.394291_pt1 | contig 17034 bp, 20 predicted proteins | sample MGYA00237776_ERZ505498 | MGnify/ENA primary metagenome ERZ505498 (study PRJEB26159, sample SAMN06265151) | marine metagenome | isolation source: Helgoland LTER site | place: Germany:Helgoland, sampling... | reverse complement strand
GGATTGAAAATCCTCGTGTCGGTGGTTCGATTCCGCCTCTGGGCACCATTTTTTAGCCTTACAGCCTATCTAAACAGCTGAGCCAATCAGCTGAGCTAAACAGCCTAGCTCGACACGTCCGAGTAACGCCGCCCAGCAACACTTCAAGCCAGCGTTTCATCTCAAAGTTACAGCCCAGTGTTTAAACTCGGCACCCTGCCCGACTTCGCACTGCTGTGTCAAAGACCACTCAAGCCTACTCAACGCCATGCAAATCAATAGGGCTACGCACGCCTAAGCCACCTTTGTTAAGTACATGCGTATAAATTTCGGTTGTGGCCACATCCGCATGGCCCAGTAACTCTTGAATCGTGCGAATGTCGTAGCCACGCACTAGCAGCTGCGTGGCAAAGGTGTGCCTAAAGGTATGGCAGCTAGCCTGTTTGGCTATAGCGGTTTGTTGCAAGGCTGCTTTTACCGCACGCTGAATGGTGCGCGGATGAACATGATGCCGCTTTACACGGCCATCGCGGGGGTCTTTGGCGCGTGTAGCCGACGGAAACAAAAACTGCCAGGTTGTGCTGGTGGCGGCTGAGGGATATTTACGGGCCAATGCGTAAGGCAAGTACACCTCGCCAAAGCCTTCGTTTAGATCTTTTTCATGCAGCGTGCAGGCTGATCGTATCTGTTGGTGTAAATCTTCAGTAATCGACTCGGGCAACATAGTCAGCCTATCTTTGCGCCCCTTGCCCTCGCGCACCACAATTTGATGGCTACCAAAATCAATATCTTTAATACGCAAACGCAAACACTCCGACACGCGCAAGCCACAGCCATACATAAGCTGCGCCATGAGGCGCCTATCGCCGCGCATTGCCGCAATAACCCGCTGGGCTTCGTCAGCATTAAACGTAACGGGTACGCGCTGCTGCTTTTTAGTGTAGTGATAATCCAGTACTAGCGCTTCTCGCTTAAAGAACTGTTTGTACAAAAACACCAAGGCGTTAAGCGCTGTGCTCTGCGTACTGGGGGAGCAGTAGGTTTGCGTGCCCAACCAATTTAAAAAATCATCAATTTCTCGCTCACCCATTTCGTTAGGGTGGCGTTTATGAAAAACAATAAAACGCTTGATCCAATGAATGTAAGTGCGCTCGGTTGCGAACGATTTATTTTGCTGGCGAATCAGCACACGAACTTGGTCAATAATTTTTACAGGCTTAGCGGGGAGCGCGGAAGGCACGTCGTCCATTACATTATTACGGCTACTCATAGCATCATTCCTTGATGGCTGAGCGGGTAATATACAGTTGCATGAAAAGCCCTGCAACTGCTGATGCCGCTGATTGGCTTAGGCAACAAGTTTGCGCCACTCCCCTCACACCTCATGTAGTAACCCGATACTACACTTCAAATAACGATGTGGGCTATGACGCAATAATTGCGTCTCAACTGAACTGTATTTACCGTTTTTCAACGACAGCCCGCGCAAGCAATTGAATTGACTTAACGACTTTTGCGACAGCGATAAAAAAACAGCGACACGCGCCGTATTATTTTTTACGGCGAAATGCGACATGATTTGCTAAGCCATTGAAAAGCGTGTAACTTTATTTTTTTAATTAATGAATTAACGTCGCAAAAGCCGAGATTTAAAAAGCGGCAGCTGTCGTTGAATAAACTGTTATGAGTCTATAGCATGAAATATTTTCCTTTTTTTCTAATTTTCATTACTTGTTTAGTTGTAGCTAAAGATGAGTTTGTAACTATTGAGCAAAAAAATTATTATCTTATATCAAGTGAGGAAGTTTCAGGCTTTGATTTTCATCATAATAAAAATGGCTCTCTTGTCACAGTCATAGATACAAACGAAGACGGAGAAGTGGATCTGCTGAGATATACGGCATATAGTGAAGATGGTAAGGCAGTGATAGAATCATCAGATTACAACTTGGATGGAACTATTGATGTCAGGTGGCATGTGTCAGATAAATATTTTGAAATTTGGCATCTTACTTCTTGGCATAGAATAGAAAACGGTGAAAATAGTATGTATATAAATACAAAAAAAGGCGCTGTGCCTGTTATCCGTGAGGATGGTCAATTTAAAGTAACTACTCATAACAAGGCGTTTAAATCGCCTTCGGCTGGGACGGCGAAAAGCGCCGCCCTTTAACGCGACGTTATATGTAAAGGAGAGTACATTGGAATTTTGGATCGCATTCGCAGTTTTCATGTTTTTTTTAATACTTGAAAGTGTGACTTCATGGATATTTATTCGAGGAAGTAAAAAACACCACCCAATGCTATGGCAACATGCAGGGGAACCAACCCTAATGGGGAATGGGGACATGATCAGCGCGTGGCCTTTGAATAAATACCTTATGAATCGAAAATATCAAGAAATAGAAGATCAATCTGCTGTTGCTTTTGCTGAGAAAAATAGACTCCCATTTGTAGTAACATATTTTGGTGCATGCGCTTCAGTAATTGTATTTTTTACAGTAATTTATTTTGTCGGCATACCCAAGTAATTTACATATAACAAGCCAAGTCTGTGGGACTTTTACTCGCTGGCCTTCGGCCAAAACACTCGCAAAAGCCCCAGCTTGGAGCGTTAAATGCCAGAAGGAATTATGTGCAATTGCCAAGAACAACCAACTTTAATTGATATTAGCAATAACCATGCTGAGTTCAAATCAAAGTTAAACCAATTAGAAATTGGTAACTGGGTATTACTAATGCAATGCTCTGATTGCAATCAATTGTATAAAGTAGATGAGTGGGACAAATACCAACATTGCTACGCAATCAAACTCAATTCCAACGAAAACTGGGAGCAATTTGACAGCGAGGCTCTAATCAAAGAGCAAATGATAAAAAACCGTGGAGGCCTTACTAATGACTCATGTATGTGGGCAGGCTGTGACATCAAACAAGTAAAAGGTAGTGCTTATTGTGTTAATCACCTTTACTCAGGTGGTACTCGTGCATAAGCATTTAACAAGTCAAAGCACGCTTACAGCAACTTCGTTGCTGCGGACTGTCAAACTGCTACGCAGTTTCCCAGCCCGTGTTTGAGGCGTTAAATGCCATAAGTGGAGTCGCAAACAATCACCACGTCAATGGAAAGTGATCAACCTAAGAATTATAAACTTACTGTTGTGGTAAGCCTTGTTTGTCTGCTCCTATTTGTTGTTGGCAACACCCTTTTAATTTTGGAAGGATTATATCTATACAAGGGACTGGAGAATCGAAAAAATGGGCCCCTATATTCAAATGCAGAAATCGTATATTTAGAGGGCGTAGTAATAAGATATAGTCACGGACCCAAACAAAAACCTGAGCATTTTATTGTTAAGGACTACAAATTGGGCGTCGTAAGGCTTGTAGTAGGACACACTAAGATTAAACGTGGTAAATGGTCCAATATTCTTCGCCCTGGAGATAGTTTCAGAGCAGAAGCCGTTTTGCGTCCCCGTCGGATCACGGTTGATCTATTTGGAAAATATAAAGGGTATGGAGTAAAAAAGCTCTACATAGGAGGTGAATTGATTGCAGATACCGGCCACCCCGATGCTCGAAGAAACCAGACGAGCAGTGATGAATTCTCAATTATTATCTGGTTTGTTTTTAGTTTAATTCTCAACGTACTGCTCTTGTTTCTAATTTGGGTTATCCGTTCTGTCGAACCCAAAATTTGGATAGAGTATTTTAGAAACAAAGGAACAATTAACAAGTCAAGTAACTCGGACACCGATGGTGCCGGTTCTTAAAGCGTTAGGTGCTAAGGAGGTATATGCATAACACCGACATTAAGCATTGCATCGCAACGGCACCCGACGGTGTTCGCATCGCATACCAGGTTTCTGGCCAAGGGCCGGCATTGGTCTTTTGCCATGCGATGGCAAACGATCACAGAATGTATGACCAACATCGTGATCTGTTTTCTGAATCACACACATTAATCACATTCGATCAGCGTGGCTCTGGCTACTCGGATCACCCTCCCTTTGAAGAAGGCCCTACGAGTCTTTATACCGTCGATAAATTCGGCGATGATCTTAAAGCGGTCTTGGATCACCTTGGTATTAACCGAGCTACTATTCTTGGTTTTTCGATGGGTGCAGTCGCCGCGCTCTCATTTTCTACACGGTGGCCAGACCGCGTAGAACGTCTTGTTTTGGCTTCTGCGATGGCATCACGCTTGCCTCAGCCTATTATTGATCGCGCGCGCTTGGTCGAACAAATGTTGGATGATAAGGGTCTGGAAGAAACCTATGATTTCTACTTTTCGGGAACGCTATTTGATGGACTTTTAGAAGAGGGGAAATTTCGTGAACTCATTGCACTCTTCCGAGAAAAAGCAACGCCCCAAGGCTTTAAAGGTTGCTTTCGTGTCACGATTGACCGTCCATCGCTGGTCGATGAATTAACATTAATTCAATGCCCTGCCCTTATTTTGGTAGGAGAAAACGATAAGCATTACCTTGCTGAAGCAGAGCTGTTGGAACGAACTATTCCAGATGCCAAAAAAGTTGTTATGACTGGTGTGGGACATCCTATGTCCATTCAAGATCCCAATGCGTTTGAAGTAGAGATTATGGCATTCATCTCATGAGCTTAGTCGGGTTTTTACCTAACAAGCGCAGGCAGCAAGACGTAGTTTTCGCTGCGCTCGAAACACGCGCGTGCCGCCGGCGTTGCAAATTTTAGAACTCATATGAAAAAAATATATACCCATACGAACAGAGTCTTGATCATGTCAGCAAAAAACTTGCTGCAACGCGAAGGAATAGAAAGCTTTGTCAAAAACGATCACAGTAATACATCAGGTGGCGAGTTTGGCATAGCCAATATGTTTTTGGAGTTATGGATACACCAAGATATCGACTATGACAAAGCTTCAGATATTATTGCGCGTAAGATCGAGAACCCAGAAATAAAAGAATCTTGGATTTGCTCTGCCTGCAAAGAAAAAAACGATGGAAGTTTCGACTTTTGTTGGCAATGCCAAGCAGAAAGCAATTTGTAACCAGCTGGGTATTACACTCGGCTTAAAATTAGCTGAGTAAAACTCGCTACGCAGTGCTCCGTTCGCCCATGCCAATCTTAGAGGCCAGCTATCAAGGCGCGCCATCGCGAAATCATTCTGGTAACATTCAGCCAAATAGGAGGCAGCGTTAGCAAAGCCTCTTTACTAGCCGCTAGGAGTCAAGATGCGCGAGCAACTCAACAATGAAGAGCTCATCCTGCTGTACGACGTAGTAACCGGTAGCGTCAACGCTCAGTTTGAGCTTTGGATAACCATCACGTTTGCAGTGATCATTGCTTCATACCTCGCAGGACACCGTCTCGCGAAATCACTTCAATACGTTATCGCCATCCTCTACACGTCTGTGTCTGTGCTCCTGTATTTGATGCTTGTAGCAGCTGTGCAGCTCTCAGCTCAATTTGATGCTATTTTGGCTAGTACAAACCTTTTTAGCGCAATAGCCCTACTGCGTACTTCGGTGTGGATTCTTGGAACCATCGCGACTATCGTATTTATTTTTAAAGGCCACAAAGTCGATGCCTCCAAGAGCGACTAAATATAATTTCAGCTGCTCGCTTGAGGGCTTATTCGTTAGGGCTTATTTGTCAGGGATTTCTCTGAAAAAATTGCGCTAAATCAATTGCTGCGCCCAAGGCGTACGCTACGCTATGACCCTTGGCGAATGTCTCGCTTAAGCAGGTGTTGAACCCTACGTTATTCGTCGGCCATAAAGGTGAGTGTCATGATTACATTGTCGCAATTAACGCAACTACTAGGCTGGGCTGCCGTCATTAATATTGCCTACCTATTGGTAGCCACACTGGTTGTCGTATTTATGAATGGAGCCATCACCTCCATTCATAGCAAAGCTTTCAAGGTAAAAAAAGAAGAATTGAATTCAAAATATTTTGATTTTTTGGGCAATTACAAAATTGCATCACTGGTTTTTTTTGTGGCGCCCTACCTCGCCTTAAAAATCATGGGGCAGTAACTATTTCATCAATGCATTAGTTTTCGCCAACAACTTAGCTAAATTTATGACAAGTATTCTGCATTACCCAAGATGTTGAAAGGCCTTGCCAATCACACCTTGCTATAGCTTAGCCATTTAATGCGCTCTAGACGCTATAGAAACATGCATCATGTGACTGGCTGAGTTCGAGCTTATTGCTCGGCACTGGGCAAGTGCCAAACCGCAATACATTAAGCGGTCATTTTTGATGATCGACTTGATGGGGCCTGCTCCATTGACCCACTCGTCTTCGCTGTTCAATGGGTGCAGCCGACCAACCGGCTAGCAGCCTGTGTTGACCATTGAGATAGTGTGTGGGGCAGCTATAGAACCCCCTGACGTGACAGGTTCAACATACTCTGCATAACAATTCGTTTTACCCGGAATAGACCACCTCACTGAGTTGCCGCCATGAGCCGTCACGTCCCAACCAGAGCCATCAACGAGATCGTCAATTTCATCATCACGACTTAACACTCAGGCATCAGGATAGCCATTAAAGTGCCTTACGTTTTGCCCTGCAGCCGCAAAATAGGTAATTGTCCAATCTGTGGAGCCGATACAATCGGGCGTTAATTTACAACTGTATTGCATCATCGTTACGGTAGAGCGCAGCGTCCCCATATGACTTTGCAGCCTTGCTGTATATGCGTCTGCACTTAGATTAATGAACCTCGGCAGGGCCATGGCCGAAAGAATACCTAGCAAGACGATAACAGCCACAAGCTCAACTAATGTGAAGCCATTTTTTTTCATAAAACCACCCTGTAACCAACATGACCCCTGCCGTTAAGGTAGAAATAATGACACGCATCGATATATGATGTATGAGCAGAATTGGAGCAAGCTAACAAAAAAATGAAGTGTTATCTAATTATGAAAGCATCCAATACAACAGCTGGCCGACTTTGTTTCCGGCCAAGCACTGCAACACTAAAAAAGGTCTAGTTATGTTTGTCGGTCACTATGCAGCCAGCCTTGCTTTAAAAAGAGTCGAAAAAAAAGCATCGCTGGGGCTGTTGTTTCTTGGCGCACAGTTCGTGGATATTCTTTTTTTTCCTTTGGTGCTGCTAGGCATCGAGCGAATCAATATGATTAAGAACTATACTCAATCAACTCATTTTGAACTGGCATATATGCCGTACACGCACAGCCTGCTGGCTGCATTTTTGTGCGCCGGGGGTATCTATTTAACGTTTCGCGTGTTGTTTAAAACCACGCAGTCCATTGCGCTGGTTATGGGCCTGGCCGTGCTGTCACACTGGTTTTTCGACTGGTTTGTGCATACGCCGGATTTACCGCTCTGGAGCGACGAGTCAAGAAAGTTGGGCCTAGGATTGTGGAATAATGCACTGGCGACGTATGCATTAGAAGCAGCCCTACTGGGCGCCGGCCTGTGGCTCTACCTGCGTTCAACAACAGCAAACACGCCCTCGGGTAAATATGGCATGGGCCTTTTTGTCATTGTTCTACTTTTAATTAACGCCGTTAATATATTTGGTCCAGCCACCAGCGAGAGTGAGGCGTCTTTAGCAATTTCAGCGCTTGTCATGTATTTTGCCTTTGCCGCCACGGCTCATTGGCTTGATACCAAACGTTGCTGAACCAACGCTATATTATGCGGTGGCATGCAACAAAATCATCTGCAGTGCGAAACACAGCATGAGCCTAGAGCAATACCATAAACTCATTTTAAGGCTGCTTGCTGCCACCCTTAGCACCGGCGGATTTTGTGTAGCGTACGGCTTGCTAAGCCCTGAACCGTCGGCTCGGGTGATGCTAACCGGCGTGGTAATAATCCCTGCCCTTTCCGGCTTACTAAGTATGCTTAACGGCCTATGTGCATTACAGCACTCAGCCATTTTTATCTGGCGAGGCCGGAACTTAGCGGTTTTTAAATCTCACGCGACGGGCTTGGCGCCATTTAAAGTCCTCACCGGGCTTTTTTGGGCTGTAGGAATTTTTTTGCTTTTCATTGCAGGCAAAATAACCATGATCATTGCAAGCTAATGAGCCATTGTTTGCATTGAGCGTCTTTTTTAAAAAGATTTATTTGCTAAGCCCAATACGGCATAATTGGCAAGAAATAGACCGTTATCTAGTCGACTTTAAACGCCACGAAATGCTTAGGCCGGTCAGGTCATTAATTACGCTTACAACGTGGCGTTGCACTCTAGTATTAGATTTTAATGTTCTAACCTTAATCATGCATAATGCTTATGCCGTGGTCACAACACCCGCCGTTAAATAGGATTTGTTATGTTGAACTTTAGTTTTCACAACCCAACCAGTATTCATTTTGGTACGGGGCAGATTGCCAAACTCAATAAAGAAATCCCTAAAGATGCCAATGTACTAATCATTTATGGCGGCGGCTCGATTAAAAAAAACGGCATTTTTGATCAAGTCGTTGAGGCCTTAGGCACACGGCAATGGTATGAGTTTTCGGGCATAGAGCCCAACCCAAGTTACGATACTGTCATCAAGTCACTACCAGTGATTGCCGACAACAACGTAGATTATTTGCTCGCTGTGGGTGGCGGCTCGGTGGTTGATGGCGCTAAATTTATTGCTGCTGCGGCTGAGTTTGACGGCGCCGAACCGTGGGACATTATTGCCAAGCGAGCCCGAATAGCCAGTGCGCTGCCGATAGGTGTGGTACTCACATTACCTGCCACGGGTTCTGAATCTAACAGTAACGGCGTAGTCACTCGTCACGGCAACAAATTACCGTTCGGCAATAAATTATTACGCCCCCAATTCGCAGTGCTTGATCCTCAAGTCACTCTAAGCCTGTCGGATCGTCAAATTGGTAACGGCATTGTTGATGCGTTTGTCCACGTCATGGAGCAATACCTCACCTACAATGTTAACGGCAAAGTACAAGATAGGTTTTCTGAGGGCCTGTTATTAACGCTGATTGAAGAAGGCCCCAAGGCGTTAGATAACGCTACCAAAGATGACTTAGAGGTGCGAGCTAACGCAATGTGGTCAGCTACTTTGGCCCTTAATGGCTTAATCGGTGCAGGCGTTCCACAAGACTGGACCGCCCATATGATTGGCCATGAACTCACCGGTTTATACAATATTGATCATGCTAGAACGCTGTCGATTACTCTACCCGCTGTGATGAAAGTTCGCCGTGAAGCCAAACAAGATAAATTATTGCAGTATGCCGAGCGAGTTTGGCATGTGGTTGATGGCACAGAAGATCAACGCATTGACACGGCCATTGAATTGACCGAACGTTTCTTTAAACAAATGAACTTACCCACGCGACTTAGCGACATAGATCTAGACGCATCGCATATCGATACGATTGTAGAAAAGTTGCAACAGCATGGCTTGGTTGCGCTAGGCGAACAGCGCGAAGTGACTCCTGAAATCAGTCGAGTCATTTTAGAAACCGCTCTGTAACAGCCGCCGTTGCCCAGTCGCACAATGCATACCAGCACAGCACGCAGACACAGCACATAGAAACAGTGCCGACATGACACTTCAAATAAATGATTGTTGTGACACCTATCATTTTTATTGTCGGAAATACGGAAGAAGCAATGACGCCCTACGAACTGCTTGACCTCGCCCAAAGTAGCTACTCAACCTCAGCGGCTTATATCTCTATTTTTATTGCGCTTCTCAGTGCCTACCTTGTTGCGGCCTACATGGTTGGCGGACAACTCAGTAAAACGCAATTTTCATTAGCCAACAGCCTTTACTTGGTCATACAAACGCTCACTATTGTTACCATCTATAATTTTAATAGCGCCGCAAGAGCTTGGAGCCAGCTCGGCCGCTCAACTTTGCCAAACGCTAGCGGAAATGCAAACAGCGCCTACCTACCCGAAACAGTTGCGCTCGTGCTTATGACCACGATGCTACTCAGCGTATGGTTTATGTGGCAATCTCGGCGCCTGAAAAACACCTTACCAAATGAATAAGCGTATAGCTGAGCTTGAGAGCAGCGCAAAAAAAACCACACCCTAGCACCCCGCCCTTGGCAGTACCGCTATCTAGATTTTTTATAAGCAAAAAGGCAATAACCATTGGCAGCAGACCCGGAGTCCGAGCCAATTGCTTGAGCGTGCCTTCCGCCATAAGATAGAATCAACTAAGAACCGCCCACCGCAGTACGGGTGATAATTTTTAATCAAAGGTGTAAATATGGGTTACTGGTACTTAACAATAGCAATTGGCGCTGAAGTGTTAGCAACACTCGCACTCAAAGCCTCTGACGGTTTTTCTCATGCGACATCAAGCGTTATTTGTGTAGTGGGTTATGCCGCAGCCTTTTATTTTCTGTCTTTGGTTCTTAAAACTATTCCCGTAGGCATCGCTTATGCTATTTGGGCAGGCATGGGCATTGTTTTAATTGCCTCCATCAGCGCAGTGGTTTATCAACAGATACCCGACTTACCGGCGATCATTGGCATGGGCTTAATTTTAACCGGTGTGTTGGTGATTAATGTTTTCTCAAAAACAGTGGTTCATTAAAAACAGCACACGCCACTCCCTCGCGCTCAAGATCGCCGTGTGAGGGATGGCAAGATATGATGAAACGACCAAAGTGCACGCCCAGCAGTTGAAAAATAAACTAGAGCATTAATGACCTTTAATCAGTTGTGTCTGCCATGAGCACGAGCACCGTCATCAAGCAAAAGATCGGCGCTTACCGATTGAATACGTTAACCCTATAAACGTTAACCCTATAAAAGTAAGGGCAGCTTATGAAACTCATCCTCTTAACACTGTGCACGTTACTGCTAACCATGGGCTGTACCGACAAAAGTAAGTCACCGCCCGTATCCCAAGCGCCGTCTACAAACGCTGCCACCGCAGATACGGTTTACTTAAACGGTACAATCATCACCGTCAATGACGACCAACCTTCAGCGCAAGCCGTGGCCATTAAAAACGGAAAGATCATTTACGTGGGTGATGACAGTGGTGCAAAGCGCTTTGTAGGTCCTACTACCGAACAAGTAGACCTTGACAATCGCACCATGGTGCCGGGTTTTGTTGATGCGCATGGCCATGTTGTTAGTGCCGGTATACAGGCAGCCAGCGCCAACCTATTGCCACTGCCCGACGGCCCAGTCAATAGCTTTGCTGAACTGCTCGATACACTTAAAGCATGGCAAACCAGCGACACAGGCAAAAAATTCATTGCCAATACGGGCTGGATATTGGGCTTTGGCTTTGATGATTCGCAACTAAGCGAGCAGGTATTTCCGACCGCGGATGAATTAGATAGCGTGAGCACCGAGAGGCCCGTATTGATTATTCATCAGTCTGCTCACTTTGGCGTATTTAACAAAAAAGCGCTCGCCATAGCGGGCATAGACGATTGCCAAAAAATAATTCCTGGCGGAAAAATTCGCTGCCAGCCCGATGGAAAGACGCCCAATGGAGTACTAGAAGAAAATGCATTTTTTGCTGCGCTAGGTTCTTTTCAATCGGGTATTGACGATGACTACAACATTGAACTTTTTAATCAGGGCATGCAAAGTTTTGCTCGTTTTGGTTACACAACTGCGCAAGAAGGTAGAGCATTCGACTCAACGGTAATGGTTGCCGCGGCTCGAGCAAGCCTTGGCCCGCTACCGATAGACGTTGCGTTATATGTTGACTACACCGCTAAAAACAAACTCCCCGATTCGCCCTACTACACAGGCAATGGTTACCAAGGCATTGGCTATAACAACGGTTTGCGCATAGCTGGGCTTAAATTAACCCTAGATGGCTCACCGCAGGGTAAAACCGCTTGGCTGACGCAGCCTTATCATGTGCCTCCCGAGGGCGAATCAAACGACTATGCGGGTTATCCCGCCATGAGCGTTGAGCAGGTAGACGCCGAAATTATGGATGCCTTTAAAAACAACCGGCAAATTCTTGCGCACTGTAACGGTGATGCGGCCATTGACCTCTATATAAAAGCCATCGCCAAAGCCAGTCAACAATACGGTACTGGCGATCGCAGAGTCGTGTTGATTCACGGCCAAACGTTGCGTAAGGATCAAATTGCCCAATTAAAAGCGCTAAATATTATTCCTTCGTTATTTCCTATGCATACCTTTTATTGGGGCGAATGGCATAAAACGTCAGTGCTAGGCCCTGACAGAGCCGCCTATATTTCACCCACACGTGATGTATTGGACGCCGGCTTAATTTTCACTTCACACCACGATGCACCCGTTGCACTCCCCGATTCTATGCGTGTTTTGTCGGCTACCGTCACGCGAGTCACCCGCACCGGTGAAGTGCTTGGGCCCGACCAAAGAGTGACACCTTATGAGGGTTTAAAGGCCATTACGATTTGGCCTGCTTATCAGCACTTTGAAGAAAATCAGAAGGGCTCGATTGAAGTGGGAAAGCAAGCCGACTTGGTTATCTTATCGGCCAACCCGCTTACAGTAGATCCGCTAACTATTGCTGATATAAAAATACTAGAAACCATTAATAATGGCCAAACCGTCTTTAAACTCAAAGCCCCCAATGATGCGCCGGCGGTAGTAGGCTCAGATCAAGATGTGCATGGGTGTATGGGTTCGGCCGGCTATCAATGGTGCAAAAAACTAGCGCAATGCGTGCGCCCGTGGGAGCTTGCAAAAATGCAAGGTCAAGAAAACAGCTCTGAAGCCCTAGCGGCACTTTGTGGGTAGCGACGCTCTCTAACAATTGCATCACACACATAGGCTGTGTCACCCTTCTCGGCCACCTCACGCGACATCTTAGTAACCGTATGTAGTATCCGCATGTAGTAACTGGTTACTACATGTTGCCTTTTACGTTTGTTATACCAACCCCAAGTATGACATGCCAAACAAACTACCAATGCTTCGCTTTCCAACGACACGGCGCGCAAGCTATTGAAACAATGGTGAGCCTTATGAGGCACAAATAAATCATCAACACCAAGTGTCGCATTATTTGTAAAACTAAAAGGTACCATGGTTTGATAAATATTTAAAAAGTATGTACATTTCTTTTCGTGGATAAAAACGTCGTCAGAATATAAAGCGCCTCTTAACAACGATAGCGGTAGTTGAATACACTATTAGATTTGAATTTTCCCATAGCCAAGGGGTGACACATGAAATGCACAAACACTCATACAGAGCACACACATGGACCGGGGTGCGGTCACACTGCCATCCGCCACAATGGTCATGTTGATTACCTACAGGATAGTCATTTACACCACCCTCACGGCAATCATTGCGATGTACATGTTGTCGAGGTCAGCGAAGCCAACCCTGATAACTGCAGCCCTGTAAATGACTGTGACGGCCATCTACACGGCCCGGATTGCGGGCATGAGGCTGTGCCGCATGGAGATCACATAGATTACTTAGTGGATGGTCGCTTGCACCATGTTCATGAGGGACATTGCGATGACCACGGCCCATTAGAAATAGTGAACGGCTGAGTTTACTGGATTGCAAAGGAAAGAAAAATAAACGTGGCATCCACTGTTGATTGTCGGCGTTGTCCTTCTGCTCAATGCCTTCGTATTTTTTCTGTTAGGTTTTTCCTTCCATTCGCCAGGCTTTTATGGCGTGGCTATCGGTTGTTCTGGTGCCAGCATTGCGCTGTTTGTTATCGGCATTCAAAAAAATACTCAACCAAAGCGGTAGAGTTATTCCTAGTAACCGCTATAAAAATAACAAAATGAGCATATGTGCGCCTCATACTGGCCGATTGAAGGCGTCAATTTCATCAAACGGAATGACTTTAAAATGAAAGACATTTTCTTTACCAAAAAAAAGCAAGCAAGATTTAAAAAGGCCGCTTTGATTATCTTTCTTTTAACGTCACAAATGGCCCCAGCTACAGCTGAGGTTTTAACGACCGAAAACATTGAAGGCATCGAAGTTGAAATTCGTCGGCCGGCGAACGGAGCATATCCTTTAATCGTTTTTTCCCATGGAATGGGAGCCTGTCCAGCTAAGTACTCGGGCATTCAAAGTCGACTCGCGAATGCAGGTTATATAGTGGTTTCACCAAAACATGAAGACTGCATTTCAGGCAGTACAAAACCTGATGTATCTTGGCGAGAGCCAGAAAAGTGGACAGCTCAAAGTAATAGCAATCGAAGAGACGACATGCATAAGGTTCTAGATGCCCTACCCTCCAGTCATTATGCTCAATACATCAAGACCTTTAAGCAAATAGGTTGCGCGGGCCATTCTATGGGCGGCTACACCTGCATGGGGCTTGCTGGCGCTTGGGACTCATGGAAACGTGAGGAAGTCATTGCTATAGCATTACTCTCGCCATGGAATAAGCCCTATGCAGTACAAAACCGTATCGCCAAAATGAATAATGTTAAAACCCTTTATCAAGGGGGCTCGAAAGACCGCCCAATATCAACAGACATACTAAAACCTAACGGCACCTTTGATAAAACTGAGCCGTCAAAGTATTTACAAATATTCAAGCGTGCTCGACATTCATCTTGGACCGACGGAGCTTTGGCCAAACGATTCCACGAACCAATGAGCTACTACATCACTTCCTTTTTTGATTTATCTCTTAAGGATCGTCCGAAAGAAAAACTTGAGGTAAAAAAATCTCGAATAGCAGAACTTCAGTTCAGGCATTGAGACTGCGCGACATATCAAGCATTGCTAATGTGTAACCTCAACAATAAAAAATTTAGGCTCCAACAGGCCCGTTAGGCTGAACTTGCCGAGTTGAAATTTATGACCGTTTTCGATATCGCGCTAATTTCTTCTGCCTTTCTATGCACACTAGTTGCAGGGTTTCTTTTTGCTTTTGCAGTAGTAGTGATGCCCGGCATACGAAATTTTAACGACAAACAGTTTATTGAAGCTTTCCAGGTCACCGATCGTGTTATACAGGATAACCATCCTATTTTTTTGTTCGTTTGGCTGGGATCAATCATAGCAATAATCGCTTGCATCATCAGCGGATTTGCAAAACTTCAGGGATTCGATTTCGCCTTGCTTTTAGTTGCTACAGCCGGCTACCTAGTTGGCGTTCAAATTTCTACAATTGTTGTTCATTTACCGCTGAATAATAAAATTCAAACGTATGATGCTGAAACCATGTCTGATGAAGAACTCTGTGCGGCTCGCAAAAAATTTGAGCCTCGTTGGAATCGATCAAACAAAATTCGAACAATAATCACTTGTTGCGTATCATTTTTACTTATCATGCTAGCTTTACGGCAATAAAGGCATACTCTACGAAGAGCCCACTGCGCTCGAACAGGCGAACAACCCACGACTCGCTCCTCCTTACGCCAAGACTGGCGTCATGTGCCAGCCTCTCCTTCTGCTTGATCGCTATAGCTAAATACATCGGTTATGGGCACGCTAAACACCTGAGCAATTTTGAAAGCAACTTCTAAGCTAGGCGAATATTTGTTTAATTCAATGGCATTGATGGTTTGCCTTGTCACGCCCACTAAATCAGCTAATTCTTTCTGGGTCATCTCTTCCTTTAGAAATCTTAAGGTCCGAATTTGATTTAAAATAATAAACTTGGAGATTTGCATTTTTTAACTACCTTGCCGGTAATAAAATAATTGAACGGCTTTTTCCACCACCTCAGACACAACTAAAAACAAGAGCAACAGGTGAAAGGTAACAAACTCATTTTGCAGCGTTAAGCTCGTCAGCATGGTAATGACAATGCTTGAGGCTAGAAGAAATGCTTTGATGCGCGTAGCTTTCAATTCAATGATTAAGTCACGCTCATCCTCATTTTCGGGCTCATTAAATGCCGCGGCAAAGATATGGCCTAAAATAGTTAATACTGTGAGCACTACAAGTAAGCCAATGAAATGAGAAACCAAATTTGGCGGGAACCTATCAACACCGGTGTAATCAAGGGCCAAAAAGTAGCTTCCAAACACAAGTGAAAGAGTTACGATCTGGATCCAAAGACTTTTTTCTTTAAATGTCACGCTCATAGTTATGTCCAATATTGTTTACTGAGAGTAAAATATATTATACCCGCTCATCTCTGTCAAATATTTTTTACATCAAGAGAAGCTTGATACTCTTTGTCTCCTACACCTTGACCCTGCAAGTGCTCGTACTACCATTATTAGCTAATTCCAAAAATTGGCTGTCTGTAGTGCTCGGCTAGGGCTCGGCGCATTCAACTGGGTGCATCCTACTCGGTGCTAGGGGGCTAGGGGGCTAGGACCGCCAAACTAGATATCTACCGTAAGATCAAACAGGTCAAATTAAATTGCATACAACCACCATAAAAAATAGCCTTGGCATAATCCGACAGGGGGCAATGGCCTTGGGGCTATGCGTCACCAGCCTAGGGGCACTCGCAAATTACTCCTCAGGTCTCCAACTCAATGAGACATTAACGCACGATAGTCAGCTCCGCTATTACGACGTTTATGTACCTGACAGCTATGATGGCAGTCTGGCCTACCCCTTAGTTGTCGACATACACGGACTTGGCAGCAACAAAACCGCGCAACGCCTAACATCAGGCATGCGGCCACTGTCGGAGCTAGAAAATTTTATTGTGGCATACCCGCAGGGCCTTTATGGTCTGCCTGATGCTCCAGAAGAGCGAAATCCGGTAACGGGCTTTCCACTTGAAGGACCATCATTTAATGCAGGTGGTGTTTGCTGCGGCGCTGCCGAAGAAAATGGAACGGATGATATTGGCTTTGTTCGAGCCATGGTTGAGGCGATAAACGCAGCGAGCCATATTGATACGACACGTGTTTATGTAACGGGGCTTTCTAACGGCGGTTTTATGTCGCATAGATTAGCTTGTGAAGCGCCCGATATTTTCGCTGCCGCTGTGCCATTGGCGGCATCTACATTACAAAACCTCAACATGGATTGTGCCCAGCAACCGATACCAATATTAACATTTCAAGGATTGACCGATAGCTTAGTACCCTACGATGGCAATATCATTTATAAGAGCGCCCATGAATCATTGGAAGCTTGGAAGCAATACAACGGCTGCACTTCGCCATCGCCGGATGTGATAGAGACAATAAGCG
>ENA-OQVM01003471-OQVM01003471.1-marine-metagenome-genome-assembly--contig:-NODE-3471-length-17044-cov-5.937349_pt1 | contig 17044 bp, 14 predicted proteins | sample MGYA00237776_ERZ505498 | MGnify/ENA primary metagenome ERZ505498 (study PRJEB26159, sample SAMN06265151) | marine metagenome | isolation source: Helgoland LTER site | place: Germany:Helgoland, sampling... | reverse complement strand
CCCACGCCGCACTGCATTCAAATGGTCAAATAGCGACAAAAGCACCGGATTATCAGCCGCAATCCCGATTGCACGATGAAACTGATCGTCAAAAAGCTCGTAATCTTCCCAGTTATCAGCCGCCTGAGTGCGGTGCCCGATTATAGTCAGATTTGAAACCGCGTCTCCTGAAGCGTTAATGGCAGCTTCGCGCGCGATGGCCGGCTCCAAAGATAAGCGGGAGCGCATCAGCGTAATCGGAGTAACTTTAGTTATTAACTCAGCAAGTGATCCGCTACCGCTTTTTGGCTCGGTCGAGGCAATGAAAGTGCCTTTACCAACGTGCCGCCAAATAGACCCCTCGCGCTCCAGCACATCAAAAGCCTTTCGCAGTGCGGACCGGCTGATCTCTAAACGACCAATCAAATCTCGCTCTGCCGGCAAACGGTCACCTGGCTTGTATTCCCCAGCCTTTATGAAGTCACGCAAGGCCATGACATTATCACAAGGAGTTCGGAATTCATCAATTTTTATCGTCGCTATTGTCATATATTGGTCAACCAATTTTGCTGTATTGGTAAATTTCTGCTCTTTCTTGGGGCTTATTGCAAGAAAAAATTTGTAAATTTTCTCAATTGGTCCTAATTGGTTTCGATTGATTTTTTATTAGGCGTGGTTTAGTTCTTTCTCAAAGCCTTTGTGAAACTGGAGAAATCTATGCCTAATTATGTGATCAGCCCACCACAAATCACTGGATTACCCATTGATGGGACTGACGCCTTGTTTCCGGTGCGTAGAGTATATTGTATCGGCAGGAACTATGCCGCTCACGCAATTGAGATGGGTCATGATCCAGACCGCGAACCACCTTTTTTCTTTCAAAAAAATCCCAATAATCTCGACCCATCGGGAACCTTTCCTTATCCCCCGCACAGTTCCGACGTGCATCATGAAGCAGAGATGTACGTAGCGCTGAAATCCGGTGGAGCCAACATAGCGGTCGAGGACGCGCTAGATTGCATTTATGGCTATGGGTTGTCTCTCGACATGACCCGGCGCGACCTACAGGGCCAAATGAAAAAACTGGGGCGACCGTGGGAAATAGGCAAAGCCTTTGAACGTTCTGCACCCTGTGGCCCAATTTATCCGGCTTCGATGATCGGCTATCTCGGTGCTGGGCGTCTCGTATTGACAGTCAACGGTGAGACTCGGCAAGAAGGTGATCTCAACCAGATGATTTGGAAAGTGCCCGAGATGATCTCTTACCCGAGCCAGTATTTGGAGCTCGCGTCTGGAGATATCATACAATCTGGCACGCCCGCAGGCGTTGGCCCAATAGCAAAAGGCGACGTAATGGTAGTAACAATTGACGGACTCGGAAGTTTTTCTGTAACGGTCGAATGAATATATTGTGCATTTCTAATGCATAGCCCAATGAATAACGAATGCTACAACTTCTTCAAGGCTGCCGGATATGAAACCAATTGAACACGACGCGCTCTAAACACTGACAAATGAGTGATCCATTTAAAATGTAAATACATAGTTGAACTGTGGTTGCCCGACCAGGCACCGTTTTGGGGCAAACATAATGACGGAGCGGTCCATCAACTGGTTTTCATCCGTGATCCAGTCACATCAAAGAGCGGTCCTATGGTGGCTCTGGAGTTAAACATCTGCCGCCCGATATCCACCTGCACCCGCACACAATCTTGAATTGGTACATTGACATGTCCCAGCGCGATAGGTTTTCCCACCCGAAAGCCAAAAGCACAAGAGGAGGTCTGACCAACAATCTGACCGTCCATATAGATCGGCTCATGCCCCAAGGGGACCGCATTTTCATTATCCAGCAAAAGGGACACAATGTGGTTGACCGCCCCATTAGCACGGCGTTTCTGCATGCCTTCGAAGCCGATGAAACCGCCGGATTTGCGGGTCGCAAAGTCCAGCCCAGTTTCGATTGGGCTAACATCGCTGTCGAGTTCGTGGCCCATGGCGCAGAAGCCCTTTTCGATCCGCATCGAGGTCTGAGCAAACATGCCCGCCGGACGCGCACCCGCTGCCGTTAAATTAGCGTAAATCGCAGGGGCGTTTTCCGAAAGGCAAGTGATTTCCCAACCTGCTTCCCCGACATAGGACATCCGCGCAGCCCGCACATGTTTACCCCCGATATGGGCTGGACCAACCTTGAAATAGCCCAGCTCGTTAAGCTCAGGCGCACCGCATTCCGAGACGATCTGCGCCGCCTTTGGACCCATCAGACCCAGCACTGCAAATTTTTCTGTACTGTCCGTTAGGGTCACGTCAAACCCGTCCGCATGGCGCCGCAGCCATGCGAGGTCGCGTTTGATCGCATTTGTTCCGACAAACAGACGGTAATGGGTTTCGCCGATACGCTGAGCGGTCAGGTCACTTTCAAAGGTTCCACGCTCATTCAGCATGGCTGTGTAGATCACCGAGCCTGGTGCATTTCCCATGTACCCCGCACAGGTTTTGAGCAGGAAGGCCTCAGCATCTGGGCCTTCAACCTCGATCTTGCCGAAAGGCGAGACGTCGAATATCGCGGCACTTTCGTGGGCAGCCATGACTTCGGCACGAACATTCTCAAACCAGTCAGGCCGACCGAAGGTCATGGCAGGCTCGGTTATTTTACCGAAATAGAGGGGTCGCTCCCAGCCGAAGAACTGCCCCATATGCGCGCGCGCCGCCTTGTGTTCCTTTTCCAGTGGCAGGGCTCGCAGATTCCGGGCAGAGAGAAGCTGTTTACCCGGATATGCGATATCGTAATGCGTCCCAAGTATCTCCGGCGCACGGGCCATCAAGTGATCCACGCTGTTGAACACCGGCGCAAAGCGCGTGGCGCCAGCCTCAGACAGGTCGTAAGCCGTATGGCCGTGTACGATGCAATGGGCCAGGTTCATGCCTGCGCCACCACCAGATGCAATTCCGACCGAGTTCATGCCACACCCAAGAAAAAGCCCCTTGGTTTCAGCGGTCTCTCCGAGCATGAAAGTGCCATCGGGGGTGAAACTCTCCGGCCCGTTCAGCAACATTTTGACTTCGGCCGTTTCCAGCGGCGGCAGCCGGTGCAGCGCGTTCATCATCATCGGTTCGAAGTGATCCCAATCCTCGGGCAACAGACCAAATTCGAATGTCTCGTCCAGTATGCCGGGGGCAATCGGCTTGCCCATCGGCTCGAAACACCCGACCAAAAGCCCACCACTGTCGTCGCGGATGTAGAGCTGGCTATCATGGTCGGAAAGCGTTGGCATGTTACCAGTGATACCATCGATCGGCTTGGTCAGAAGATAGAAATGTTCGCAGGCCAGCACCGGCACCTCGGCCCCCGCCATTGCACCAACTTCGCGCGACCAAAGCCCAGTGCAAAGCGCGATCGCCTCACACATCACTGTGCCTTGCGTGGTCTCAACGCCCTTGATCCGGCCGTTCTCGGTCAGGATGCCTGTCACACCAGTTTTCTCAAACAACTTGGCCCCCAGCCCCCTTGCGGCCTTGACCAGCGCGGCACAGACATCCGAGGGACTGACCCGCCCGTCATTAGGTGACCAGACTGCACCCAGCACGTCCTCGGCATTCATCAAAGGCCAGATTTCCGTGGCCTCGCCCGCGCTTATTGATTGCGCCTCGATCCCATAGGCATGAGCCAGCGCCTCCTGTCGCTTCACATGGATCAGCCGGTCGGGGGTGGTCGCTATGGACAGCGACCCTTTCTGAATCCAGCCAACGTTTTGGCCTGTCTCTGTTTCAAGTTGGGAGTAAAGATCGACCGAATACTGGATCATCCGTGTGAGGTTTTGCGAATGCCTGAGCGCGCGGACCTGTGCCGCCGAGTGCCAAGTGGTCCCTGAAGTCAGCTGATTTCGCTCTAGCAGGATCGCATCACCCACCCCCATTTTTGCCAGATGGTACAGCGTAGATGAGCCCATAATGCCACCACCAATGACAACAACCGAGGCGTGAGAGGGGAGTGTTATTTGCGTCATTTGCGTCATTTGCGTCATTTGCATTGTTCTGTTGGCGAATGATGAAACATTCACTTCAGTGATCACATCAAATGCGAGAAATGCAACAAAATTATGGATCAGCTACGGTAGTCCACATAAAAAGCCTCAGAAAAATGCGCAGCCCAATATCAATTGCGTTTTACAGTACTTGCTTAGAAAATTCACCAAGAATTGGCAAACTTGGAGATCAAAACCAAAAAGCTATATAACCGCTAGTAAGCTGTATTAACTTTTAGGAGCCAACCTTGATTAATCGCCGTAAATTTTTGTTAAGCTCTAGCTCAGCCTTTGCCCTTACCCAGCTACCCAGCGACGTTTATGCGAAAAATGGTATCAAGCATTACAAGCTGGTCGCTGAGGCTGCAGAACATATATTTTATCCAAATGCGCAAAAGTCTAAACTGTCTCTGTACAATCAACAAAGTCCTGGCCCTATAATTCATGCCGTAAAAGGCGACATCCTTGAAGTCGACTTCCTCAATCTACTTGATGAGCCAAGTACAATTCATTGGCACGGAATCCGTAATTTAAATGAGATGGATGGTGTTCCTGGTTTAACCCAACCAGCTGTGGAACCAGGAGAGACCTTTACATATCGATTTCCTCTGAATGACACAGGATTATTCTGGTATCACGCTCACACCCAAGCTTGGAAGCAAGTAACTAAAGGTCTCTACGGTCCTCTTTTAGTAAGTGATGTAAATGATGAGACACACCATAGAGATGTACTTCTAGTCCTTGACGACTGGTTATTAGATGACAATGAACAACTACAGCTGGACAGCTTGGGTAGTTTGCATGACTGGTCACACGGCGGCCGTCATGGTAATTTTTTGACAGTAAATGGGCAGTCTAAGCCAAATATTGCAATCCCTTCAAATGGCCAATGTAAATTACGATTTTTGAGTGCCACAAACGCTCGAGTTATGAAATTTGAATTAAACAAAAAGATACCAATGAAAATTATTGCAATTGATGGCTCACCGTGTGCACCGTTTGCTGTTGAAAAACTGACTGTAGCGCCCGCTCAAAGATACGATATTTTAGTTGAAGATAGTTCCCAATTGGAAGAATTGATCGAGGTTAGTACAAGCGAAAGACTGATGGCTGCAAGTTTTTCAACCACAAAAAATACGCAAGTTAAGTATGATACAAACCCCCTACACCAACCTTGGTATCCGCTTCCTCAAACAACCCACGCCAAAATCATTGATATTCATATGCAAGGAGGTGCAATGGGTAACCTCGCATCTGCCGTGTTTGAAGGTGAAGAAAAAAGCTTGCGGGACCTCGCCCAAAACGACGCTAAATTATGGGCTTTTAACGGTGAGATCGGTGGTTATGGATTAACGTTGGCTGATATTGCACTTGGGGACACCGTGATACTTAGAGTCTGGAATGATACGCGTTGGAGGCACGCAATGCACCTTCATGGGCAACATTTTTGGGTGAACTCCAAAGAGTTTGGTGAGCAAAATCGACAAGTCTTACGTGATACCTATCTGATGCAACCTTCTGAAAAAGTTGACTTGATTTTCACAGCAGACAACCCGGGACTTTGGTTATTTCATTGTCATATGCTGGAACATCATGCTGCCGGTATGGGTGGAGTTATTTCAGTTACATAATCTATGGGCGCGCAATAGTCGCTATTACTTGAAGGTTCGATTGATCGTAAATATTGAAGAGCTCACAAATCACGACTGCGGGGACGTTTGAAAACACGTATGTCTCCATCCAACAGTGTCACAGTTTCAGAGCTTAGTTTGGGCATTGAACTCGAGTATGATATTGTCTCAGTTCAACAATATGCTCTCGCACAAAAAAGTCTACCAATACACAAACACTGTGTTTAAAGACTATGTTGCAAACACTGTGTTCAACACAGCGATTCCAGCATACTTTGGGCAGAAAAAGTGCGCTACGAGTGCGCTACGCACTATACGTCACGCTCTAAAACTTAAACCATTGATTTATATTGATAATTGGTAGCGGAGGAGGGACTTGAACCCCCGACACGCGGATTATGATAATATGTGTTATTATTTTTATGTTCAAAAACAAAATATTATAGTGCTAAATATTTGGTGCGCTACATAGTGCGCTATACCTGAATCCGCAGCTCTTGAAGCACTGTGTTCAACACCGTGTCTTCGACATAAACTTAAACCACACATAACGAACTTATCATATGCAAGCCAGCTCAAAACCGTGATTGAAAGGTCCAGTTGGCTAAGGCAGGCATGACCGCAGTGACCGCCGCCGCTCATGGCGCAATGTTATCAGACACTCGCGTGGATAAGCTCAAACCCAATTTTCTCGCCAGTTTGCGCGCGGGGGTTCAGGTATCGCCCTCCCAAGCTGCAGATGCTGCGGCCATTATCACCGAAGCGAAGCAAGCCTTCTGGCAGAACCTGAAGGACTTCGATATTATCTTAACCTTAACCGTGCCAGACGGTGCGCCGCTGATCGACGGAACGACAGGGTATCAGGACTGGCTCACGCCGTGGACGGTCGTTGGAGGACCGCTCATTTGCCTACCGTGGGGGATGGATCGCTTACGGCGACCACGTTCGGTCATGCTTACTGCACATCCGCACAAGACACCCAATTGTTGGCGCTGGCCGCTCAGCTTGCAGAACGAAGCCCATCGCTTGCGCGACCACAAATGCCTAGCCTTTGAGGCGCACAATTGCGTCCACCTCAACCGATGCATTCCCAAGCAAGCCCGATACGCCAACCGCAGTACGCGCATGCCAGCCATTAATCCCGAAGAGTGCGATGAACAATTCGGTTGCCCAGTTGATCACCGCAGGGCTTTGCGCAAAGCCAGAGTGGCAATTCACGAATCCGCCCAACCACAAAATGACGTCAACACGATCCAAATTACCATCGCAGGCGTTGCGCAAGCGGTAGATCAAGTTCAACGCGCAAATGCGTGCGGTGGCTTGGGCATCCTCGATCGCTTTCGGAGTATCGAGAACAGGACCAATATGGGTTACTTAACCGGCCCATTCGCAGATTTGCCCCAACAGATAGACCGTCGTGCCATCCTTGCTAAACGGCAGGAATTGACCGCGTGGCGTCCAATCAGGCGGCAGCGCGAGACCCATCTCTGCCATGTGTTGCTCAACTTGCGACGTCATACGGGCACGTCTTGTTGCGCCAAGAAACTGCGCCAATCGCCAAGGTTTGTAATGTCTGTGGCACCTTTTGTGCCATTGGCTTCGCAGATGAACCCTTTCACCGATGACCCGTCAGATAATTCAACGGTCCCGATTCCCAAAGGTGCGGGGATGCCCGCCATAAACGTGCCGAATGCTGTCTTTGGAAGCGACCATATTTCAAGTGCAATGGCGCCACCATCGGTCCCGTCAACGCGCACAAGCCCTGGCCGTGCTGGAGGACCGCCGGCAAGAGCGTAGAACTTATACTGCTCTGAAGTCACTGCCTTGCGCACAAAGGTTCCCCCCAAATCAGTGAGCTGCCAGTTCAAAGGAAGATCGGTCATATGTGCACCGCAGACAGCCAGATCAATTTGGTCCGACGCTGTCATGGGCAAAGCAGAGGGGGGCGGCACTGGATGAACCGTCGCGCCCAAAGTGCGGCTACAATCCGCCTCAAACCCGCGTGCAATCACAGCAACATCTGCATCTTTACCAGCCGCCGCAATCAGGGTGACACTACCCGGCCTGTCGTCGCTGCGGGGCGCTGTTGGAACGGCAATGGCACACATATCCAGTAAGTTGACAAAATTGGTGTAAGTGCCGTTATTGGAATTTGGCACGACCGGATCGGCCTCGAGATCCGCGACCGAATAGAACGTGGGGATCGTCGGCACGCACATCATGTCTAACTCCGCCAACATCGGCTCAGCCTCCCGTTTGAGATCAGCCAATCGGTAAATGCCCTTGAAGGCATCCGCCGCAGACATGCTTTCTGCATGGGATATAATCTGACGCGTGACCGGAAGTATCGCATCAGGGTTTGTCGCCAACAAATCGTCGATGACCGTATAGCGCTCGGCCACCCAAGCCCCTTCGTAAAGCATATTTGCAATCGCATAGAGCGGCGTAAAGTCGATGTATTCAATCGTTGCCCCTTTTGCTTTCAAAAGGGCGACATCGCGGTCAAAGGCGGCTTGCTGGACATGGTCCCCAAAGAATTCGATGGATCTCGCATCAGGGACACCAATGCGCAGTGGCATCGCAATGGCCGTCAGCTTCTCATGCACAAGTGGCTTTGAATAGGAATCCAGCGTGTCAAACCCACGCGACACAGCGAAGGCCTCATAGGCGTCGTCCACTGTCAACGCAAAGATCGACACGGTGTCCAGCGTACGGCACGCTGGTACGACGCCCGTCGCCGACAAGGCCCCAAGCGTCGGCTTAAGTCCAACGATATTGTTCAACGCCGCAGGCACACGCCCCGATCCTGCGGTATCGGTTCCAAGCGAAAACGTCACGATACCGTGGCCGACGATCACGCCGGACCCACCGGATGACCCACCGGGCACGATTTCAGGGTCCACCGCATTCAGCGGTGCGCCATAAGGGGTGCGAACCCCCACAAGACCTGTTGCAAATTGATCAAGGTTGGTTTTGCCTATCACCAACGCCCCCGCCGCGCGAAGATTGGCGATCACGAAAGCGTCTTTATCTGGCGTATAAGCATAGGCCGAACAAGCGGCTGTTGTTTCGATTCCTGCAACATCAATGTTATCCTTGGCGGCAAACGGGATACCCCAAAGCGGCATGTCTGGATCAAAGGTGCCAAGGGCTGCCGCCTCGGCCTTGAGGTTGTCGCGATCTCTCAGATGGATAAAAATATTCGGATCATTCACCACATCGAGGCGCGCGAATATTTCGTCGATGATATCAGATGGGCTGGTACCCGACGCATAGGCTTCGCGTAGGGCAGTGAGCGTGAAGGGTAGGTTACGCAGCATTCTGTTCTCCGTTCATTAAGTTAGTTAGCCTGACGCCGCGCAGGCAGTTTTGGCGCAGCGGCCAAAAGCGTTTTGGTATAGTCACTTTGAGGATTTGACATGACTTCTTGGGACGGGCCTTGTTCGACAATTTCGCCATCTTTCATCACGATCACATTGTCACAAAGGAGCCGCACTACATGCAAATCGTGGCTCACGAAAAGATAGCTCAGCCCCAGTTTTGCCCGCAGATCTACAAGCAGGTTCAGGACAACGGCTTGGATCGACACATCCAGGGCGGCGGTCGGTTCATCAAGGATCAGAAACTTGGGTTCCAAGGCCACCGCGCGCGCAATTCCAACACGCGCCTTTTGACCACCTGACAATTGATGCGGAAAGCGGTCCAATAGGGACAGTGGCAATCCGACCAACGCAGCCAGTTCTTCGATCCGCGCCGTCAGTTTTGCGCCCCGCATCTTGCCCAAACGCCGCAGCGGTTCTGCAATGGTTTGGCGCGACATGTGACGCGGGTTTAAACTATCGGTGGCATCTTGGAACACCATTTGGATATCGGCGCGCCGCCCGTCTTTGGCAAAGCCGTTTGCCGGCACCTGTGCGATGTCGTCACCGTCAAAGATGATCTCGCCGCTGGTGGCATCCATCAAGCGCACAAGGATCTCTGATGTCGTGGATTTTCCACAGCCACTCTCCCCGACAAGACCAACACATTGACCTTGATTGATCGTGAACGAGATACCTTTCACTGCATGCACAGGCCCAGACTTGCCAGCATAGGTCTTGGTCAAATCGCGGACCTCTAGCAAAGGCCTGTCACTCACAACAGGCACCAATTCATCGCCGCGATCTTCAGGCGGCAGCAGACTGCGCACATCCGTTCCCACCCGTGGTGTCGCATCGACAAGCTTGCGGCTATAGGAATGTTGCGGATTGCTGAAAATTTGAACCGGATCGCCTTGTTCGACAATCACACCGTCTTTCATCACCAAAATTCGGTCGCAATATTGTGCGGCAAGCCCAAGGTCGTGCGTGATCAGGATGCTGCTCATGCTGCGTTCACGGATCAGGTCGCGCACCAGATCCATCACCGCCTTTTGGGTCGTGATATCAAGGCCTGTTGTCGGCTCGTCAGCGATCAGAATGCGCGGGTCACAAGCAAGGGCAATCGCGCATACGACCCGCTGACACATTCCGCCCGACAGTTCGAACGGATAGGCATTGTAACGCGCTTCTGCATCGTTAATCTTGACGGCTTCAAGGGCGGCAATCGCTTTGGCTTTCGCATCATAGCGAGTGGCGCGGGAATGGTGACGCAACACATCTTCGATCTGGTGGCCAACCTTACGGATCGGGTTCAGCGCTGCACGCGGGTTCTGAAAGATCATCGAAATCTCTCGCCCGCGAATATCGCGCATGTCACGCTCGGACGAGCGGCGCAGGTCAATCCCTGAATAGGTCGCGTCACCGGCCTTGATCACGCCACCAGCGTCGAGAATACGCATCAGCGCATATGACGTCACCGATTTCCCCGAACCACTTTCCCCAACAATGCCAAGAATTTCGCCCTTGGACACCTCAAAGCTGATTCCTTTCACAGCGCCAACTTCTCCGCGCCGTGTCTGGAAAGATACGGCAAGGTCTTTGACCGATAACATCGCGCTCATGTGCGTTTCCTCGGATCGACTATATCGCGCAGGCCGTCTCCCAATAGGTTGAAGGTAAAGACCGCGATCATCAGCCAGAGCCCTGGGAAAACAGCGAGCCACCATTCGCCGGAAACGATAAAGTTCGCGCCTTCCGCGACCATGATCCCCCATTCCGCCGTGGGTGGGCTAACGCCCAAGCCAATGAATGAAAGGCCCGCTGCGTTCAAAATCGCCCAACCGAGATTCAATGACACTTGCACCATCATCGGCGGCAGGGCGTTGGGAAAAATGTGCATCGTCAAGACACGTACGTCCGAATTACCTGCCAGCTTTGCCGCGCGGGCAAAGCCTGCGTCGCGGCGGATATTGACCTCAGCGCGTACCAGACGCGCATAGAACGGCATGTTGATAATCGCGGTGGCGTAGATAATATTCTCAATCGTGTTGCCTAGGGCTGCAACAATTCCCATCGCCAAAACGAACAGCGGAAAGGCCATGATCGTATCCAAAAATCGGTTCAATACGATGTCCAACCAACCGCCCCAATAGCCTGCAATACACCCCAAGACGGACCCAACGACAAAAGACAAAGCCACGGCGGCGACCGAAATCGATAGGTCCAACCGTGTGGCCACGATCACGCGGCTAAAAACGTCGCGGCCCACGTTATCAGTGCCAAACCAATGCTCCCAAGAAGGCGCTTGCAGCGCGATAGAGGCATTGGTTGCCAATGGATCATAGGGCACCAACGCAGGGCCAAAGACGGCGGAAAAGATCAGTAAGGCAAACATACCAAAAGCGATCAAGGTCACGGGGTTAGCGCGCAACACATAGAAAATGTGGTCAAAATTACCCTGCTTTTTTAGCACAGGTTGTCCAGATATTTCAGTCATTTGGAGGAAAATCCGATCCGTGGGTCAATGGCCGTGTAAAGCAGATCAATCACCAGATTGAGCGCGACAAAAAGCAGGGCCATGGCAAGGACAAAACCCTGCACTGCTGCGTAGTCAGAGACCACCAAGGCTTCGACCGCATAAGACCCGATGCCGGGCCACGCGAAGACTTTCTCGACCAACACATTCGCTCCGAGCGCAAAGGAAAACACCATGCCAAGGGTCGTAACAACCGGCAATAAGGCGTTCCGGAATGCGTAGCGGTACAGGATTGTGCGGTTTGATAGACCAGCGGCACGGGCCGTGCGGATAAAGTCCGATGACAGCGCCGTCAGCATTGCCGCACGGGTCATCCGCGTGATGGGTGCAAGGGTGAACAGCGCCAAGGTTGTAGCAGGCAGGATCAGTTGTTTTGCTGCACCGCGCCATGTCTCCCAATCGCCCATCAAGGCCGCATCAATCAGGTAGAAACCTGTGACGTGATCGGGGTCAAGATAGATGAAATCCAGCCGTCCTAAGGGCGACGGGGCAATACCAAGCAGGTAATAGAAGATGTAAATCAATAGGATGCCGGTAAAGAACGTTGGCAATGACACGCCAGCGGTCACGATCACGCGGCACAGGTGATCAACCCATGTGCCCGGCCGTGTCGCCGCAAGAACCCCCAAAGGCACCGCGATCACGATCGCAAGGATCAAGGCAGTAAGAGTGAGCTCTAGCGACGCAGGTAAACGTTTGGCAAGATCAGTCGCAACGGATCGGCCGCTGGTCAACGACTGCCCAAGGTCGCCTTGCAATAAGTTCCCCACATAGACGAAAAATTGTTGGATCAGAGGTTTGTCCAAACCCATGGCAACACGGGTTTGTTCAATCGATTCAGTGTCGGCTGCCACCCCTGCAAAATACACCGCCGGATCACCTGGAAGCGCGCGCGTCAGTAGAAAACTAATAATCACGACGCCAATGACGACCGGTATGGATTGAGCGACGCGCAACACTGTTGCGCGTAACCGAAGAGAGGTGGCAAACATCCTTAGACAGACTTCAGTGGACGTGCATCCAGTTGACGGTGGAACCAGAACTCGTAGCCCTCAGCACCATTCGCCGCGACGTTCAGCGCAGGTTGGTACAAGGGGATACGTGGCAATTCATCAAGCACGATTTCAAACATACGTTTGATCTTTGGCGCATATTCAGGATCGTCCATTGCCATGTGCAACGTGGCATTTGTCAGTTCTTCGACTTCCTCGTTGCGATAATTGGACGAATTGAACAAGTGACCATCTTGGTAGGCCCAGAAGAAGTAGTAATCCGGTGTATTTAACCAGCCACCAAAGTTCTCAAGGTGCAGTGGAAGGCGTTTTTCGACCAGAACAGCGGTACGCCAGCTCGCACCTGGGATCTTTTCGATCTCCACGGTGATACCGATCTTCCCAAGTGCTTCTTGCACCAGCAAGGCCGTTGGCTCCATCCAAGACGCAAGGTCAAGGCTGATTGAAAGCGGCACTTCGAAACCATCTGGATAGCTGGAACCAGCCAAAAGCTCTTTGGCTTTTTCAAGGTCCGTATAATACTGCGTCTTGCGCGGCCATGCGATGTCGTTGATCTCTTCTTCGCCGCCCCACATCGGGAGACCACGGCCATAAGCCGCTGCTTGGAAAATATCTTCGTAAGGGATCGCATAGGCGATGGCCTTACGCACATTGGCATCTTGGAACGGCTCAAACGCGAAGTTTGGGCACAAGCAGTGGATACAGTTTTCAACAGGCGTTGAGAAGACGTCAACGACGCCAGCCAGCTCTGCGGCGTCCTTGTCGGGAATATCAAATGCGATTTGAACATCGCCACGTTCAACCAACGCACGACGCGTCGCGGGGCTTGGCACTTCGCGGATCACGATGCGTTTGACAGCAGGCAATTCCCCACCAACCCAAGCGTCGTTGCGCTCATAAACAAGCTGCTCTCCCGGAGTCCAGCGAGCGACTTTGTACGCACCAGAGCCCGCAGGTGTCGTATGCAAATACTCCATCGCCCAAGGGTCTTCTTCGGTGGCGTTTGCCAAGGCCTCGACCGAGTTCATGACGTATGGCACAGGCACGGCCAGATCTGGGAGCGTCAGTTTGGAAGCACGGTCGAGCTTGATCACAAATGTTTCTTCATCAACTGCAATGAATTGGCCCGGGCGCTCAAGACCGCCCGCCTTCATCTGTACTGTTGGGAAGCCACCAACCGACACTGCGCGATCAAAGGACCACTTCACGTCTGCGGCTGTCACCTTGCGGCCATCCCAGAAGGTTGCGTTTGGCTTTAGTTTGAAGGTCAGCGTCAGGCCATCATCAGCTTCCGTCCAGCTTTCCGCGAGTTCGGGTTCGATCACTTCATAGTCGTAAGACAGCCCACCATCAGGGGTCGGTTTTGTGCCGAATGACACAAGACGGTCATAACAGTTGATACCAACCTGATAGGACGCACGACTCGTGCCAGTACGGTGCAGATCAAGACTGTTGATTGTTGCCCCTGTGACGACCACCAAAGTGTCCGATCCTTGGGCCGCAGCAGGCATGGCCCGCAAGAACGGTAAAACAGAAGCGCCAGCGGCGCCCATCTTCAAAAAATTACGGCGTGATGTGGCTTTGGTCATGATTTCTCTCTCTCGCTGATGGCTACGCCTTTGAGGATTCGGCGGGTGAGAGCATGTTGCGATGGATTACCGTACAATTCTAATGCTATAATCACATCAAACTGATGCGTTTTTTGCAACACAATTTGGGAAATTGTTTAATATGAGGTACTTAAAGACGTTTGAAGTCATCGAAGCTGTTGTTCGCGCAGGGTCAATTCGTAAGGCCGCAGAAGACACCAACTTGACTGCCTCTGCGCTGAACAGACGTATCCAAAATTTTGAACAGGAATTCGGTTGGCCTATCTTTGAACGCCTGCCACGTGGTATGCGCCTTAATCCCGCCGGAGAGCTTTTGATGCACCATATCGGCTTGCAGAGAACAGATTTGGCACGCGTGCAATCTCAGGTCGCTGACTTGTCCGGAGAACGACGCGGTCATGTCTCAATCGCATGTTCCCAAGCGCTTTTGCCATACTTCCTACCCGAACAAATCGCTATATATCGCGCAGCTCATCCCGGTGTGACGTTTACAGTCAACGTGCGCGACCGCGCGCAAGCTGAACAGGACCTCGCATCATATAGCAGTGATTTAGCACTCGTCTTCGAACCCGTTCACATGGTCGAATTTGAAGTTCTTTTTGCGCTCCCCCAAGCGGTCCATGCTGTCTTTCGGCATGATGGGCCACTAGGACGAAAATCAACAATACGCTTACGCGATTGCCTCGACCATAAGCTCGTCCTCCCGACAGCCTCATATGGGGTGCGCCATTTGTTGGAGCTCGGAGCGGCCCAAAGTGGACGGACCCTGACTCCTGCGATTGAAACAGAGTCATTCGAGCTGATCCGCCATTACGTTATGCAAGAAGACACGGTTGGGTTTCAAATTCCCATTGGCCTCAGTACGTCAAAGCAAGACACTATCTCGCATCGGGCTCTTTCTGCGAAGGACGTCCCTTTTGGACAGCTTTTATTGGGTCAAATGAAGTGGCGCACATTGCCTGTTGCCTCTTCAAAGTTCGGCCAGCAACTTGTTTCCGCGCTTTCGCAATATGCGGAACTGTAAGGAGAGATCAGCAGTCGGTAGCGGCCTCTTTCATACATTTTCCACCTTGATCACTCAGTTTATGTTTTGGTGCGGTTTACCCACGGTCGCGCGCCTGCTAGACGGTTTTCGCAAAGCGAACGTGCCGATTATCCACACGCGCGAATGCCATAAACCCGACCTGTCGGATTGCTCGCCTGCAAAGCGCCTGCGTGGCGCACCTGCGCTGCGTATCGGCGATCCGGGTCCTATGGGGCGCGTACTGATTGCTGGCGAGCTAGGGGCCGATATCGTGCATCCTTGCCCCATTGCGAGGCGAGATCGTCATCGACAAGCCGGGCAAGGGCGCGTTTTACGGCACCTATTTAGGCGACATTCTGCGCACGCAAGGCGTAGAACAATTGGCCTTCGCAGGGATCACAACCGCTGTCCGCAGTCGGGTCCCGTTCGCAAGGCCTTGATGGAGGCATGTTTTTTATAGTGTTTTTGTGGGTGTTGCGAAAGCGGGTGCGGGTGCTTTAAGTGCTAATATTTTGTGCAATGTATTTAAAATGTGAATAATAATTCCATAACTGTCCTCACATCACAATTGACATGGTTGATAAGCTATAAGTGAAAATGGATAGCTTGATTAAGTTAAACATAAAAGGAAATGAAAATGAAAAATTTAGTCTCTGCAATTATTGTTGGTTTACTACCAAGCTTGGCCACAGCAGGAGGCCATTCTGGTTTTGGTGGCCATGGAACGCAAGTCGTTGTTGACTCACATGCAATGGAGGGCACTTCAGGAGCCCTCGTGAGAAATGTTGGAAAAGACGTGTGGATTTGGGACAACCCACCAGAAGGTTTTCCCGCGGCAACAGCCGCCGAATGTACTCAGTATATTGCCTTCGCAACTGGTCAACAACAGCCAGTTGGGGGAACAGTTACTTGTAGGGTTGTTGACGCAGATGGAGATGTATTTTTAAATAATGGTACATTCCAACCTAACGGCACAGTTTCACTTACAAACGTCGCTGCAACTGGAAAATGGGCTGCCTATGTTGGCGCCCAGTGGGAAGGTAAGACCGATATCCAAGTGGATTCTATGACGTCTACCTACTCGTTCAAACCTGTAAATTAAAAAACCCTAATTAATCTTAGGATTTGCGACCGATCAAAACTTCTGAGGGGCTGGGTGCTCAGCTTCTCAAATTCTTTGTATTAAATTTCAGCCCCCGCCGGCGAACTAATCATCAACATCAGTGCTATAACTGCGGCACGCATGGCGTGTCCTCTTGCGTTTTTAACGATTGAAACGGTAGCAATCTCTGCACTTATGTTGAGCGTAAAAATTGTTACCATCATTGCGTGGCTATTAAGTTTCAACTTCTGGGTCTAGGATCATTGAGAGCATTTTGAAGGTATAACCGTATAGAATTGTTAGCAAACAAACTGCTGCAGCGGGACCTATCTCAGCAGTATTAAAAGAAGTGAAGCGTTCACTTCCAAATATTACAATCAGACCGATGATAGTCCCTATCCAACCCGCTCTGACGCAGCCATCTCCAAATTTTTGGACAAAGCTAACCTCTCCGTCGACAGCAATTGCGAAAAGTACGCCAAGTATTACCACAACCAAAATTGATGCAAGATCGATGAATTGCGCTACGCCTCCCGCAAACACAAAGGTGCAAATAAGAAAGCCAATGAACGCTATTCCACAAATCATTTTTTTAGTAGACATGGTCGTACCTCTTCAACATTATAAATATTTACGCCAAAAACATATCATGCATGGTTGATCTGTGAAGAGTGATGTTAGCTAAAAAATTACCACGAAGTTAAAAGTGTAACGCAATATGTAACTTGAGAAATTTATATCAAAATTAATACAATAAAATCAATA
>ENA-OQVM01003470-OQVM01003470.1-marine-metagenome-genome-assembly--contig:-NODE-3470-length-17049-cov-5.505715_pt1 | contig 17049 bp, 15 predicted proteins | sample MGYA00237776_ERZ505498 | MGnify/ENA primary metagenome ERZ505498 (study PRJEB26159, sample SAMN06265151) | marine metagenome | isolation source: Helgoland LTER site | place: Germany:Helgoland, sampling... | reverse complement strand
AGGGGTAAACTTTGTTTTTCTGATTTAACGATGTTACTGGCAGGTGAGGGCGCACTGCAGATATGGGATGGAGATGACCGGAATCTTATCGATTTCAGGCTCGATGCACGCTACGACCATTGGTTGCTGGATGAATTTCAAGATACATCTCGGCCGCAGTGGAAGGCGGTGGGCAATCTTATCGATGAGATCATGCAGGATGCTGAGGGGGGGCGTTCAGTATTTGTTGTGGGAGACAGCAAGCAAAGCATTTATGGTTGGCGTGGTGGCGAACCTCGATTGTTTGAGGATCTCAAAAAACATTACGGAGATCGTCTTGCTGACTGGGATATGGATCTTTCTTATCGGTCGTCACAACCTGTGCTCGATCTAGTTAATACGGTCTGTGATTTATCCGATCCGAAGTGGGGGGCGATTTTCCCAGCGGCTGCCATTGATCGTTGGATCTATCATGCGCATACACCACATAACGATGGTGCGGGACATGCCTTGGTTATCGAGACTGATATCGACGCCAGTGCCAGCTCAGGTGAAAAAAAGGAAGCTCGCTATCGAAGCATGGTCTCAGTGATCAAGAAGGTGAAACCTCTTGAGCGCGGTATGAGCTGTGCCATTTTGGTGAGTAAAAATGCACAGGTAACAGAAATTGTGCAATACCTCCGTGCCGAACCGCACTGCTTGCCTGTTGCCTCTGAATCTGAAACTCATCTTGCTGATGGGCCGATTGGTGCTGTCATCCTTGACCTGTTTCGCTGGTTAAGAAATCCAGCACATTCATTTGGCTACATCCATCTATGCAGCAGTCCACTGGGGGCAGTGCTTGATGAGCTTTCTGGAAGCGACCAGCAGCAGCAACAATGGCAGTGGCTCACTGATGAGTTAGCTCAACAAGGAGTTCAATGTTTACTCAACCGCATCATTTCTATGTTGCGGGAATGCCAGCCTATTTCTGCCTATGGGCATTCACGTCTGGATGAAATACAAGCTGCCGCCGCTGATTTTTCAAGCCGAGGAGGAACATTAAATGAGTGGGTGCAGATGCTGGAAACACGCTCCATTAAAGAGACCAGTCATGAGGGCATGATTCAAGTGATGACGGTTCACAAATGTAAGGGTCTTGGCTTTGATATGGTCATTCTTCCTGAACTAATAAGTTCTAATGAATTCACCAGTTCTGGGCGGGTTGATGCCTTGGAGCGCAAAGGTGAGATGGGGGACCTTGAATATGTGATTAAAAAGCCCAATCAAGCAATCTGCGAAGCTGATGAGGCGCTAGCTAAGATGTCAGATGCCTGGTCCGAAGATCAATGTTACGAGAGGTTCTGTAATCTATACGTGGCGCTGACGCGTGCTAAAAAAGCGACCTACTGCATTCTTGATCCTGTGAAAGGGGATTGGGAACCTAAGGCAAAATACGATGACTGGATCAGGGAGGCAACGGCAGCCCAGGGAGAACGCCAAGAAGAGATCAGCGACGAGAAATGCACGGTGCTTTATGAGGCGGGTGATTGGCTGGCATTAGATGGAAGTGTTGAGCCGTTAGCAGAAGCTGAAGAGCCTAAGGCCTCGGTGAAACTGCCTCAGGCATCTCCTCGTATGTCGCGCAAGCTGGCAAGCGAGACTACTGCATACCAAGCTGGTGATTTGCTGCGTAACAGCAAGGGTATGAGTTTTGGTGATAGGGTTCATAAGCAGTTTGAGCAAATCACTTGGCTTGATGACTTGCCTGAGTTTTCAGAAGCGGGCTCTTCGAAGGCAGTGGCTGAGTGTTTGAAAGTGCCAGAAATTCGTCATCACTTTGAGCGACCTAAGGTGCCATTTCAGCTATTGAGAGAGCAGCCGATTGAAACTCAATATGATGACCGTTGGGTCAGCGGGGTGATTGATCGTGCGGTGGTTTTGATGGATGAGGGTAAAGCGACTTCCATTTCCATTATTGATTTCAAAACAGATGCTAAGGAGACGGCAGAGTCACTGCGAACTAAGCATACACCACAACTGCATATCTACCGAGCTGCTCTGCATCGCATTACAGGTGTTCCCTTGGATGAAATCAGATGTTATCTGCTGGCGACAGAACTCAGGCAGATGGTCGAAATTGATTGATGTAGCTGTGCCTAATTAGCGGCAGCTATGACGACGCATAAAGTGATGCAGGCAAGGATCATCAGCGCGCTAGCACTCAGCCAATACCAGCCTTTTTTTGTACCTCGACATGCCCAAAGGCCAACGAGAAATCCAAAAGCCATCCCTGAAATATGAGCGGTATTTCCAATCTGCATCATTCCTCCCCACGAAAGCACGAAGCAGAAAGCCTGCCAGATTAAGAGCCAGCGCAAGCTGCTGCCACTGAAGCCCTCGAGAAAGCCTGTGAAGCGAGGCCATGCAGCCCACATAAAGCCTCCCAGGGCGTAGACAACTCCTGAAAAGCCAATTCCTGGTCCGCCAATGAGCAGCTGCAGGGTAGAGCTGACAAAGGCAGCCGCGATAAAAAAGGCGAGTGTTTTGAGGCTGCCCAGGCCGCGTTCCATGAGCGAACCAAGACGCACCAACCAGAGCATATTGAAGACGATATGCCACAGGTCAATATGCACACATGTGGAGGCAATCAGTCCCCACCAGCGTCCATCGGCAAGGTCTTGATGTGTGGTATACCCAAGGAAATGGGCAAGCTTGTAGGTGGTCACACTGTTTGCATCACCCCTTTTGAGTAGGAAGTATACAACAACGCACCAGAGCATGACCGAGTAGGTGACGACAGGCAGTAGGTTTGAAAAACGCTCGTATAACCGTGAGCCGAGCGTGGGGCCGGCATCATCTGGGCTGTTTGGAGGGTATGGAAAGCGAAACGGGAGTGGCATGGTGAAATGGTATCAGCGAGACTGTAGTGGGCAGTCATCAACTTGAGGTTCTAAGTGATTGGCAGCTTCTGATAAATATCGCTTGCTCCGAGATAATGAAGACTTAATATCAAAAACATGAACAAGATCTTTTATGTATTGTTAGCGGTAGCGTTTCTTCCTTTGTTTTCATGTGCTGAGAGCACCGAGTCTGCCAGAAAGCCAGTAGGGCCTCAGTCAGATGAAAGCTATATGCCATGGAACCGACCTACAGGGCCAGAGGGGGCTGGGGCACTCAGTATTCTTGATCAGCGTTAGTCTGAAGAGTTTCCTTGCTGAGGTAGCATCAATGCTAGCGGTGATAAGGCTCTCCTCGCTGTATCGTCGCGACGCGATAAAGTTGCTCCAGTAATACGACCAGTGCAAGCTCGTGCTGAAGGGTAAGTGGAGATAGCGCCCAGATCATGTCGGCCTGCTCGCGCATTGTTTCTGTATGGCCATCGGATGCTCCGATGAGGTAGCTGGTACGTTTGACGCCACGCATTTCCCATCCTTGAATGCGTGATGTTAGCGCGGAGGTTGTTAGTTTTTCTCCACGTTCATCGAGAACGATACGCAGGGTGTCCTTGCTTGCGATATGAAGGCGCTCAGACACATCTTCACTGCTGCCGTCCTTGATGTGTTTGAGCTCGTAAGAGCCATAGCGTGAGAGCCGCTTGAGATATTCAGCGACACCCGTCTTAGCGTAACCTAGAGCGGGTTTGCCGGCAGCAATGATCTGGTGCTTCATGATGAATAGTGCCTGTTTAGGCTCGGCCGAGATCGATGCGCTGTGGGGTGAAGCCAGCTAGATAATACAAGCAGCTACACAATCCGCGCAAGCAGCCATGGCAGTAGGTCGCTAATCGCTATACGCTCTTGTTCCATGCTGTCCCGGTGACGTATGGTGACCGTATCGGTAAGGTCTTCTCCATTTTCGCTTTCCTCGCCGAGGGTTTCGAAGTCAATGGCAACACAGAAGGGAGTTCCCACTTCATCTTGGCGTCGGTAGCGACGACCAATCGCAGCAGCCTCGTCATAAAATACGTTCATGTGTGGCTGCAGAAGAGCTTTTACCTCTTTGGCCTTAGCGACGAGCTCAGGCTTATTTTTGAGCAGTGGCAATACAGCAACCTTGATGGGTGCCATGCATGACTTGAAGCGCATGACCTTACGGATGTCGGGCTTGCCGCCCTCCTTCGTGAGGTCCTCTTCATCGTAAGCCTCGCAGAGTATGGCTAGGACAGTGCGGTCACAGCCGGCAGAGGGCTCAACAACGTGAGGAATGTATCTTTCTTTAGTCTCAGGATTGAAATACTCCAAGGTTTTGCCGGAGTGTTCCTGGTGTTTGCCGATATCGTAATCTGTGCGGTAGGCGACGCCCTCTAGCTCTTGAATGCCAAAGGGAAACTCGTATTCGATATCGTATGTCTTTTTGGAATAATGTGCACGCTCACCATCGGGCACGTCGAGGATGTGGAGCTTTGCACGAGGAACGCCAATTTCCTCGTAGAATTTGAGACGCCTTTCAAGCCACTCATCGGTAAGCTTCATGCCGTCATCTGGATGACAGAAATATTCAATTTCCATCTGTTCAAACTCCCTAGAGCGGAAGGTGAAGTTACGAGGGTTGATCTCGTTGCGGAATGCCTTGCCGATCTGAGCAATGCCGAAAGGGATTTTCTGACGTGTGGAGTCCAGCACGTTTTTATACTGCACAAAGATTGTCTGCGCTGTTTCTGGGCGGAGGTAGGCGACAGCGTTGGGGTCATCATCATCGGCAGAAGCGCCCATTTTAGTCTGAAACATCAGGTTGAACTCCTTGGGCTCGGTCAGTTCACAGTGCTTGTCTTCACCCTTGGGGAGCTGTTTTTTGGCCTCGCAGAGAGGTGATTCCTCCATTTGATCTGCGCGGTAACGTTTCTTACATACCTTGCAGTCAACCATGGGGTCTGAGAAACCACCGACGTGACCAGAAGCCGTCAATACCGCTTGGTGTGTGAGGATAGATCCATCCATGCCGACGATGTCGTCACGCTCTTGAACGTTTTTACGCCACCAGTAATCCTTGAGGTTGCGCTTGAGTTCGGCACCCAATGGACCGTAATCCCAGCAGCCGTTGAGACCACCGTAAAGCTCTCCGGATTGATAAATGAAACCCTTGCTTTTACAAAAGGATACAATTTTCTCCATACGTTCTGGATCGGTGTGAGTGCGTTCTGCCATGGCGGAGGGAGACTAGGATCAGAAGGCTAAGAGTCAAGAATCAAGAGATTCATATTGCCAGAATCTTCCCGCGCGTAGAACATATTGCCGTGTCTGAAGCTCTCACCGTAACCCGCTTAGTTCGACGGATGAAAAATCTGCTCGAAATCGAGATTGGAGAGGTGTGGGTGGAGGGGGAGATCAGTAATTTGCGCAGGCAGGCCAGTGGGCATTGTTATTTCAGCCTGAAAGATGATGGTTCACAGATCTCGTGTGTGCTTTTCCGCGGTTCTGCAGCCAAGGCGAAGGCACAGCCTGAAGATGGTATGCAGGCTCGTTTGTATGGCGAGGTTTCCGTCTACGAGGCACGTGGACAGGTGCAGCTGATCGTTAAACAAGTCGAAGACGCTGGGCTGGGCGACTTGCAGGCGAAATTCGAGGCACTCAAGCGCAAGCTCGATGCGGAGGGCTTGTTTGACCCAGCAGTAAAAAAACCATTGCCGAAGTTTCCCAAAACAGTGGGGCTGATTACCTCCCCAACAGGTGCGGCACTGCAGGACATGCTTAATATTTTAAAACGACGTGCGCCATGGGTGCAGCCCATACTTTACCCGGTTAGCGTTCAAGGTAAAGGGGCGGAGGTAGCGATTGCTCGGGCGATCGAGCAGCTAGGCAAGCCGGAAAATCATGATCTGCCCCGTGTTGATGTCATCATCACCGGCCGAGGGGGAGGCTCACTGGAGGATTTGTGGAATTTTAATGAGGAGGTCGTTGCGCGGGCTATTCATGCCTGCCCGATACCTGTGGTGTCAGCCGTAGGACACGAGATTGATTTTACTATTTCTGACTTTGCAGCTGACGTGCGGGCACCGACGCCGAGTGCTGCCGCTGAGCTGGTCGTTCCTGATGCCGCTGAGCTGCGTGTCAATATAACTCGCTCTGCCGATGCACTGCAGCGCGCGATGGCGAACCGGCTCAAGCATGATGCCGCGATTTTGAGCTCGGCACGACGTGCTCTGATGCCGCGTGATGCCGAGCGTGCTCTGCGCGAACCGATCCAGAACCTAGACCGAACCAGACAGGAGCTTAAGGATGCTGCGGATGGTGAGATTGATGCGCTGTCATCCAGGCTGAAAGAGTTAGCGGTCTCATATGCTGCGCATCATCCTAAACGCGTCATTGAGCGCAGAGTTGAGCAGCTTGGCCACCTTAGATCACTTTTGGAGAGAGCCACTAGAAACGGTCTTAATACCTCAGCTGAGCGTCTGCAACGACTGCAATCTCTCGTCAGAACATTGGGGCCTGAGTCAACCTTTGCGCGCGGGTTTTCAGTGACGATGGATGCTGAGGGTAAGGTCATTAGAGATGCTAAAGAGCTCAAAAAAGGAGATCGTATCCTGTCTAGGTTTGCTCGCGGCGAAGTTGATAGCAGGGTTGAGTAGGATGAGAACAGAGTTCTAGAGATTTGATCTATGGCTTGCATTTTCAAGGGGCTGTTGTTTGATCATTTCTATGTCTGATATTGTTATCGATATCGCTGATGTGCGTAAAAAATACCGTGGTGGAGTGGAAGCCTTGCGCGGGGTTTCACTGCAGGTGCCTCAAGGTGGTATTTTTGGTCTACTGGGGCCGAATGGTGCTGGTAAGAGCACGCTGGTGAAGATTTTAACCAGTATCGTGCGCCCGACCCGTTGCGCCGGGATTATGCTGGGAGCAGCGATTGGGGATAAAGCAACGCTGGCTCGGGTAGGATATTTGCCAGAGCACGCGAGGTTTCCGGAATACCTCAAGGGCGGTGAGGTGATCCGTTACGTGGCAGGCCTGACTGGGATATCGAGTGCGGATGCTCGGCAAAAAGCGGGGCAGTTATTGGAAATGGTCGGCATGCAGGATTGGGGTAATCATAAGATGGGGACTTACTCCAAAGGAATGAAACAACGAATCGGCCTTGCTCAGGCTCTGGTGAATGATCCGGAGATTGTTTTTCTCGATGAGCCGACTGATGGAGTGGACCCCAAGGGACGATTAGAAATGCGTAATTTACTCCAGCGGATGCGAGACGATGGACGCACGGTTTTTATCAATAGTCACTTGCTGGGTGAGTTGGAAATGATCTGCGACAGTGTGGCGATTATGGACAAGGGTGAGATTGTCCAGCAGGGAACGATAGCTGAGCTGACGGAGAAGAGCCGGCGTTATGAACTAAAGACCCGAGGAACGATCCCAGAAGAGCTGAAGCATAAGCTCATTGCTGCTGGTGCCGAGATCGGGGGAGAGGTGATAAGTGTGGTTGGCAGTGACCCCGAACCTATTCAGCCGATGCTGGATGCTCTGCGGGCGGAAAAGGTTACTATCGTTGAACTGCGCGAGATTCGGCAGTCCTTGGAAGAGCTCTTCATGGAATCAGTGGGGGCAGGCGGAGTGGGGGGGACCCAGAAGAGATCGACTCCACCACAGCTGCCTGGAAAGGAGCTGGTGAAATGAGACAGGTGATGACTATTTTATGGGACTCCTACCGCCTATTGGCGGCGAAGAAGTTGTTCTGGATTGTGCTGTTTCTTACGGTGCTGATCGCGATGATGTATGCCTCTGTAGGATTCACTGCGCAGGGGGTTTCCGTCCTATTTGGGGCTTATGAATTGAAGAATGACCTGATCGTGGAGGGCAGTATGTTTGCCGAGTATCTCTACATGATGATCTTTACCGATTATCTGGTGCCATGGTGGCTAGGCTTGTTTGCCCTGGTGTTGGCTTTGATTTCGGTTTGCCCGATATTCCCTGATTTTCTCAAGACGGGATCTATCGATGTTGCCATTTCTAAACCCATGAGCCGGCTGAGCCTCTTTCTAGTAAAGTATCTAGGCAGCCTACTTTTTGTCGCTATTCAGGTGCTTGTTTTCTGTGTGATTGTTTTTATAGCTCACGGGGTAAGGTTGAATGCGTGGAATCTCGAGATTTTCTGGGCGGTATTACTGCTGACCTTTGTTTTTAGTCTGATTTACTGCGTCTCGGTATTGACCGCGGTGTTGACAAGATCTTCCTTGTTTTCGCTGTTAGTCGCTTTGTTAGTGTGGGGGGTGACCTTGTCGATTCAATGGTCGGAAAGCATCATGTATAAAGCAACCTACGTTATGCCGGCTTCGGGGCTGAGCATTAATATGAAGACGGGAGAGACTAAGGAAGCGGGTGAAGAGCTGGATACTAGTAGTGAGATGGAGAAATTTTATGGAATAGTCAGAGCCATTGGAATGCCATTGCCGAAGACCCGTGATGCGACTTATCTGTTGAGGAAAAAAGTGACGGTTCGAGGCAAGAATATGACGATGTCGTCGGCGTTTCTTGAGGATGAGGCCTCCGCGAGCGAGCTACTTGAAGCCAAGGCGATGGAGGATTATGATAACCGTCATTCCGTAGCCTATATCGTAGGTAGTTCGCTGGCATTTGAGGTGTTTATACTCGGTATTGCTTGCTTCATCTTTGTGCGTAAGGACTTCTAGCGCCAGAGGTGACTGGTAAGTAGGCGATGAGGGCAAAAAAATAGCCCGCTGCCAGCGAGGCAACGAGCTATGAAAGTGTTGTTGAAGTTTTGTGCTCCCTAGATGGCCTCGGCAATAGCCTCGGGGGACCTAGATGGCCTCAGCAATAGCCTCGGGGGGCCTAGATGGCCTCAGCAATAGCCTCGGCCATGGCCACAGTGCCGACTTTGGTTTCGCCCTCTTTGCCTGTGAAGATGTCACCAGTGCGCAGGCCCTTGTCGATGGCTTTGTCTACGGCAGACTCGATGGCGTCTGCAGCGGCGGTCTCACCGAGCGAGTAGCGTAGCATCATCGCCGCAGAGAGAATCTGGGCAATGGGGTTGGCGACTCCCTGGCCGGCGATGTCGGGTGCTGAACCACCGGATGGTTCATACATGCCAAAGTAGAGTCCGTTGTCGTTTTTATTGCCAAGCGAAGCAGAGGGTAGCATGCCAAGTGATCCGGAGATCATGGCCATTTCATCGGAGAGAATGTCGCCGAAGAGGTTACCGGTAACGATGACATCAAACGATCCTGGTTGCTTGATGAGCTGCATGGCGGCGTTATCAACGTAGAGGTGGGAGAGCTCGACCTCGGGGTATTCCTTGGATATTTCGATCACGGTCTGGCGCCAGAGCACCGAGTTTTGTAGGACGTTAGCCTTGTCTACGGAGCAGAGGCGATTGTCACGAGCTTTGGCGGCGGTGAAAGCGATGTGAGCGATGCGCTCGATCTCGCTTTTTTTGTAGACCATGGTGTCAATGGCAACGAGCTCACCATCTACTTCACTGATGCTTTTGGGCTGGCCAAAGTAAATGCCGCCGGTGAGTTCACGCACACACAATACATCAAAGCCGTTGGGGATAAGCTCGTTTTTAACGGGGGACGCATGGGTAAGAGAGGGGAGGCAGACACCCGGGCGGAGGTTGGCGAAGAGGTTGAACTTCTTGCGCAGAGGTAATAGCGCGCCACGCTCTGGTTGTTGTTCAGGAGGGAGGTTTTCCCATTTTGGGCCACCTACGGAGCCAAAGAGAATAGCATCGGATGCTTGGCAAGAAGCGATGGTTTCTTCAGGTAGGGGGGAGCCGGTAGCGTCGATTGCAGCTCCGCCAACAAGCTGGCTGTCTTTTTCTAAGGTGATGGAAAACTTCTTGGCAGCGGCATCGAGCACGAGCATTGAAGCGTCCATGACTTCGGGGCCAATGCCGTCTCCGGCGAGTATGCTGATCTTATGAGTCGTTGACATGAGCGGTGTGTAAGCAGAATTCGAGAAAGTTTGAAGTTTTATTAACGGCGAAGCGTGTACATGTTTCTGCCCGTGGAATTGTTGATACATTTTTTGTGGCTCTCAGGTGGCTTTGTTTTGCTCTATTTTGGAGCTGAATGGCTAGTGAAAGGCGCGTCAGAAATAGCACTACGCTTGGGGATTTCCCCGTTGGTGGTAGGGCTTACGGTGGTTGCTTTTGGAACCAGTATGCCTGAGCTTTTGGTGTGTTTGAAAGCAAACTCACCTGAGGTGCTCGCTGTGCCGGCGGGGTGGTTTGGCTTTAATATTGATACAGGAAACACAAGCCCAGACATGGCTCTTGGCAATATTGTGGGATCCAACATTTTTAATATCGCACTCATTCTTGGCGTGGCTGCGGTTATCAGGCCGGTGATTATCCACATGCAATTAATCCGCCGTGAGTTGCCTATTTTGCTTGGTAGCTCGATTGTCTTCCTTGTCATGATGAGTGACAAACACCTTGCTCGATGGGAGGGCGCTGTCTTGGCAGTAGGTATTTTGGTATACATCATTGCCAATGTATCGCTCTCGAGGAAAGCTAAGTGCGTTAAGCAGTTTGAGGAGTTCGAGCAGGAGGAGATTGAACAAGCTAAGAAAGGAGGTCTTCGTGTCTTTTTTGATATTGTTTTAATTCTTCTCGGCATTGTAGCCTTAGTGCTTGGCGCCGATTGGTTGGTGGATCACGGTGAGCAGATAGCCACTATATTCGGTGTTCCAGATGTGGTCATCTCGCTAACCTTGTTTGCTCTCGGCACTTCTTTGCCGGAGTTGGCGACAGCGATCGTGGCAGCACTTAAACGTCAGGGGGACATCATAACGGGAAATGCCATAGGCTCGTGTATCTTTAATATCTTAGCCGTTATTGGAGTCACTGCAGCAGTGAAGCCCGTTTGTGGCAAAGCCATCGCATGGCTTGATTTGGGTGTGATGATGGGGCTTACCATCATCATTGTGCCTCTTATGTGGACCAGCATGAAGCTGAATCGAAAGGAGGGGGCGGTGCTGATTTTTGTCGCCTTTGCTTACGCCACTATGGTGATCGTTGTCCAGAGGTAGGACGTTGCATGCTCTGTTCTAGCTATTAGCTATTTAACAAACCGGGCACTGGTTGATCTGCTGGAAAAAGTCGTTACCCTTATTGTCAATCAGAATGAAGGCGGGGAAGTTCTCAACCTGTATTTTCCACACGGCTTCCATACCTAGCTCGGGGTATTCTAATACTTCGAGTTTTTTGATGTGATCGGTTGCGAGTAAAGCGGCGGGTCCTCCTGCAGACCCTAGGTAGAAACCTCCATGAGCTTTGCACGCGTCGGTAACTTGCTGTGACCTGTTTCCCTTGGCTAGCATGACCATAGAGCCTCCGTGTTTTTGAAATAGGTCAACGTAGCCGTCCATACGTCCAGCGGTGGTCGGGCCAAAGGAACCAGAGGCATACCCCTCGGGGGTTTTTGCTGGGCCGGCATAATAGACCGGATGATCTTTGAAATACTGAGGTAACTCACCATCCTCCTCGAGTCGCTCCTTGAGCTTGGCGTGGGCGCTGTCACGGGCAACGATAATTGTTCCTGTAAGTGATAGGGCTGTGGTCACAGGATATTTATCAAGGGTTTCAAGAATCTTATCCATGCCCCCGTCGAGGTTGATGTCGACACCTTTGAATTTCCAGTCCTTGTATTTCTCAGGAATAAATTGACCTGGCTTGGTCTCAAGTTTTTCTAGGAAGATGCCATCACTGGTAATTTTTGCTTTGGCTTGGCGGTCAGCTGAGCAAGATACGCCGATGCCCACTGGACACGAGGCACCGTGACGGGGGAGGCGGATGACACGGACATCGAGGGCGAAGTACTTGCCGCCGAACTGAGCTCCGATTCCGATTTCGCGAGCAGCCTCGAGGAGTTTCTGCTCCAGCTCGAGATCGCGGAATGCCTGTCCGTGCTCATTACCCTTGGTGGGGAGTTCATCGTAGTAGCGGGTAGAAGCCATTTTGACGGTTTTCAGGCAAGCTTCAGCAGAGGTGCCGCCGATGACCAGTGCAAGGTGGTAGGGCGGACATGCCGACGTTCCCAGAGTTTTCATTTTTTCGATGCAGAACTCCATGAGTCGGGAGGGATTCAGTAGGGCCTTGGTTTCCTGGTAGAGGAAGGTCTTGTTAGCGGAGCCGCCGCCTTTACTGATGAAGAGGAATTTGTAGGCGTCACCCTCGGTAGCATAGAGATCAATCTGCGCGGGCAGGTTAGTGCGGGTATTGACTTCCTCGTACATGCTTAGGGGGGAGCTCTGTGAGTAGCGTAGGTTTTCCTCGGTGTAAGTCTTGTAGATGCCGCGGGAGAGATGCTCAGCATCATTGCCGATGGTGCGCACGTTCTGGCCTTTTTTGCCCATTACAATCGCCGTGCCGGTATCTTGGCAGGCTGGGAGGATGCCGTGGGATGCGATTTCTGCGTTTTTGAGCAGCATCAGAGCGACCATACGGTCGTTGTCCGAGGCTTCGGGGTCATCGAGGATTGCAGCTACCTGTTTGAGGTGTGAGGTGCGGAGCTTGAAGCAGATTGCTTTGGACGCCTCGTTAGCCAGCAGGGTCAGAGCCTCTGGCGCAATCTTTAAGATAGTCGCGCCATCGCACTCGGTAGTGGAGATGCCTTTGCTGTCAATTTGCTCGTATTCGGTGGTGTCTGGGCCAAGTGGAAAGGGGTCTTGGTAGTGAAATGGAGTGTCTGACATGCTGCCTTCAATTAACGTCGATGAACCCTTCTAGGCAACCTGAAACAGTGCAATTGGGGCAAATCTACAAGAAAAGTGAGGATTTGATTAAAAATGGCTTGATTTACTGGGTTAAACAGATATCTCAAGCCCCCCGTTATGGCAAAGAAATCATGGATCGCGCGCAACAAGCGCAAACAAGTAACCGTCGCTAAGTATGCAGATCTGCGCAGGCAGCTCAAGCAAGAGAAGGACTACGTAAGCCTCAGCATGCTACCGCGTGACTCAAGTGCCACCCGTTTGGTGAACCGCTGTGAATACACAGGCCGTCGCCATGGATTCCTCCGTCGTTTTAAGCTTTCACGTATTGCATTTCGTGAGCTTGCATCGCACGGCATGATCCCCGGAGTGACTAAGTCGAGCTGGTAAGCTTGGCTAAATTGTGATAATTTTTCGGCGCAAGATGGTTCCCGCATGGGGTCACCGTCTTGCGTCTTTCTCATTTTGCCGTTCTCATTTCGCCTTTGTTGCTTTTAATTTGTTATGCCGCTCTACGAATACATTTCTGTAAATGCTGATGATCAGCAGCAGTCTTGCCGCATATGTGCCAGAGGTTTTGAATTGCGCCGACCAGTAGACCGAGCTCCATTGGAAGTTTGCCCGCTTTGTAAAAATCCGATCAAGAAAGTGATTAGTAGGGTCAATACACCCAAGATAACCAAGCCGCTCTCGATCAGTGATGCTAAAAAAGCAGGATTCACCGTTCTGGAAAAGCGTGATGAGGGGGTCTACGAGAAACAGTAATGCATTTGACTTACCAATTTTTGGCATCCTCTGGTGCTTTACCGACCGGACTTCCTTCATGGGATTTGGTGCTGAAGTATCTTATTGGGATAACAATTTTTTTGATTCTTAACGCCCTATTTGTTGCGGTTGAATTTGCGCTGGTCAAAGTGCGCAAAAGTCAGCTCATCGAGGTTCACGGCGAGAATCCAGCTAAAGTCAATCTTGCCTTGCATGCATTGGCGAAGTTGGATGGTTACCTTTCAGCGGGCCAGCTGGGTATTACCGTAGCATCTTTGGTTTTGGGCATGCTGGGTGAACCACTGGTGTTGCATTTTGTGGCTCCGTTGCTCAATGAAGTCAGTCCCGGTGCTCCCGAGTGGGGGATTCGAGCTATTTCCATTACTGTTGCTGCGATTTCATTTTCTTTTGTGCATGTGGTCTTGGGTGAGCAAGTCCCCAAGGTTTTGGCGATACGAAAGCCGGTGGGCACAACCTTGAAGCTTATCCGCTCATTGCATTTGTTTTATGTTTTTTTTGGTTGGGCAATCTGGATCATCAATAGCTCGGCTAACCTAATCCTTAAAAAGGTGTTTCGCGTTGAGCCTGCTGGGCACGAGGATGTGCATTCGGCCGAGGAGTTGGCGATGTTAGTCGAGGAGAGCGGCAAGCATGACGAGGTAACTGACACTGAGCGCGAGATTCTTATCAACGCACTTGAGCTCAATGATATCAATGTGAAAGACGTGATGACTCCGCGCAGTGAGGTATCCGTGCTCGATGTTGATGCTGATTTCGAAAACAACCTAGAGGTTGCTATCCGCAGCAAGCATACCCGCTTTCCCTTGGTGAAGGGGCACTTAGATCAAGCTTTGGGATTGATCCATATCAAGGACATCCTGACTTTGGTTAATAATCCTGATCCTGATCTGATGAGGATCAAGCGTCCTCTTAAGGTTGTTCCGGAAACCATGCCTTTGGATGTGCTATTGCAGTTTTTCCTCAAGGAACACGCGCATCTTGCCATGGTGGTTGATGAACATGGTGACCCTGCAGGTCTCGTTTTCATGGATAATATCATGGAGGAACTGGTGGGGGATATTCAGGATGAGTTCGATACTGAGAGTAGTCAAATTAAGCGGATCAACGGGTCTGAGTTTCTGGCAGAAGGATCCCTGACTCTTAACGAACTTTCTGATCACTTTCCCGAACTTGACCTAGAAAGTGGTGAGGTCTCAACCGTTGGCGGCTATATCACACGTGAGCTAGGAAGGATTCCTGAGCTAGAGGAGACTCTCGTCGTTGAGGGCTATGAAGCTAAGGTGATGAGCACTGACGGTCGGCGGGTTGAGCAGGTTCTTTTTAGAAAGCTTAATTCACAAGGGGCTACGGGTAGCGATGATTCCTGAGCGGCGTAAGCTGAGCTGGCTAGTAGTAGTCAGGTAGCGCTCAATAAGGTGGCTGATCCGGCATGTTAGTTTTTGAAGAGTTTGATCTTCTGTCAAAATCAGTTTACATAGTTTCGTGACCTCGCACATTGATCAATTTTTGCTCTACATCGCCACCGAACGAGGCTTGTCGACAGCTTACCAGCTCTCTGTGCGCCAAACACTAGACGCTGTAGTCAAGTGGCTTGAGGGTAAAGGTGTGTCGGATTGGAATGATGTCGGCACTGAGGACCTTTCTCATTATTTATCAGGACAGAAGGACCAGGGAATATCGGCATCTTCACTGCGTATCAGCATGGTTCATTTGAAAATATTTTTTCGTCGATTGGCAGGCTTGAAAGTCATTGATGCTGACCCCGCTGAGCCACTGCTGCCGCCAAGGGCTGAACAGAGTCTGCCGGAGACTCTCAACGAGCATGATGTAAGTTCGATTCTCCAAGCAGTTGATACCGCAAAGTTATTGGGGCGCAGAGATCTTGCTATCCTAGAATTGTTTTATGCATCTGGCTTACGATTGTCTGAGCTTTGCAATGCTCGGATTGAAAATATGGACCTTGATGAAGGTTTTATAAGAGTCACCGGAAAAGGCGGCAAAACAAGAATTGTCCCGGTTGGAGGCAAGGCGAGAGAGGCGGTTACTGACTATATGAAAAACGAACGTTCAGAGCTGGTGAAAAGCAAAACATCGTCTTGGATATTTCTCAGTATTCGAGGGGGCAGGTTGAGTCCTGAGCGGGTAAGAGAAATTGTGAAGCAACGCGCGAGGAATGCTGGCATTGAGCAAAATGTATATCCCCATTTACTTCGCCATTCTTTTGCCACCCATTTACTGCAAAACGGGGCGGACTTACGTGTTATTCAAGATATGTTGGGCCACGCTGATATTGCAACGACGCAGATCTATACGCACGTTGATCAGAAAGGGCTTAAGTCCATGCACCAAAAATTTCATCCGCGTGGCTAATGGGGTGGCTCATGATGGGCACGCTTAAATTAGATTTGGTCTGCAGGGCGTGGGTCAAAGTTTTTCCTTGTTGGCCTCGGTAAGTATTTCATCATCGAGGTAGGCCTCTTCAAGCATGTCGCGTGCCCAGTTTTCCTGTATGGCGAGGTGCTGAAGTATGCGATACGCCATAATTTGCACCGCGGGAATATCACTCCAGATGAGCTCCCCTAGGTTGCGCCATTGGTCGGCTACGATAAGTTCAGGTTGCTTGATTTGGTCAATGGCATCTTCGCAGATCATGATGCAGCGTGATAGCTTTGGATCACTTGTCACCGGAGGGATTTCGTAGGTATGCAATGGCACGCCTGAGGCGCCAGTGAGCTCGCATTTTGACTTCGATCGGCGTGCGAGATCCTTGCCAAAGGCAGATAGAGTCATCTGCCTTTGCTGGTGCGCATCGTAACCTTTAGTCATTGGTTCAATACTAACATATCAATGACCCCCATCAACGCGAAAGATGCGTTGATCGTATTACTGATCAATGAGACTCAGCTCGACGAGGCAGGGCTTATTTGAAGTCAACAATCACATCATCAAGTTGATCGATGAGCTCTTGGATGGATTGCTCCGTTTCATTACCCATATTAGAGATGCGGAATGTGATCCCCTTAATCTTGCCATAGCCACCATTGATCAAGACGTTGTGTTTAGCACGTAGTGCTTTGATGAAGCCGGCCACATCAAATTCACCATCTTTGTTATCAATCGCCGTTAGGGTTTTGGATTGATAGCCTTCAGGTGCAAAGTTCTTAAATCCATGTTTGGCGACCCATGCATGAATCATGCTGTTGAGCTTGGCGTGGCGTGCGAAACGGGCTTCAAGGCCTTCTGCCATGATACTGTCAACTTTTTGCTTAAGCGCATACATCAGAGAGACGGCTGGTGTCGACGGGGTGTTATTTTTTACTGCGTTTTTCTCAAACTCGACAAAGTCAAAGTAATAGCCTCGTCCTTCCGTCTGTGAGGCTCTTTCTAACGCTGCTTCCGAGATGGCAAAGACTGCGAGGCCAGGAGGAAGTGCGAGTGCTTTCTGAACACCTGCAAGAACAACATCGATGCCAAGTTTGTCCATTTCAACGGGTACGGCAGATAGCGAGGAGACAGTGTCCACAACAAGGAGCACGCCAGGGAACTCTTTTACGACAGCAGCGATTCCAGCGAGGTCATTCATGACACCTGTGGAGGTTTCATTATGCACCATGGTGACTGTATCAAATCCACCTTC
>ENA-OQVM01003469-OQVM01003469.1-marine-metagenome-genome-assembly--contig:-NODE-3469-length-17050-cov-3.357921_pt1 | contig 17050 bp, 17 predicted proteins | sample MGYA00237776_ERZ505498 | MGnify/ENA primary metagenome ERZ505498 (study PRJEB26159, sample SAMN06265151) | marine metagenome | isolation source: Helgoland LTER site | place: Germany:Helgoland, sampling... | reverse complement strand
TTCAGCGCTGAATTTTAAATTATATTTAATAATGAGTGAGAAAAAAAATAGTGCTAAATAAACTAATAAATTGTCAAATACTTCCGCACCAATTATGGTGTCAAATTAGGCGGTTTGGACGGCGGGATTTTAGAGCAGGAATGGTGTCAGAAATATCTGTAAATCAGTAAGAATTCGCACCATAACTACATATGTTACATTTCTAATTACATTTCTTCTATACAGATTTACATATTTTACATTTGTAATTACATTTGTAATTAGAATAAATCCGTGGAAATATCGACGATTTGTCTTTAATTTTTATGTTTCGTCCTTATTTCGTGCGAAATTGTTTTGAGGGATTTGAACTCTTGACCTTGTGTTTGGACTTGAAGTAATTTTGACGGATGAGCTTACCTTCAATATTTTTTTTTATTTCTGGGAATGGAATCTTCACTATAACTCTCTCTCCATTACTTATGTATTCTTTCATAATATTATACAACTGACGGATTGGTTCATATTCAACCGATAATTGCAATTCGCTGAGGGTTGTTATTATTTTTTTCACTTCTTGTGACCGTTCTTCTCGTGTTCTTACAATTGGCAAATGCTTTTCCTTTTTAACTTTGCTTTTCTTGTTGTTTACCATTTTTTATTTGTATATTATTTAAAATTACATTTATAACAATTTATTAAATTAAAAAATAAATTGTTACAATTATGGAAAAAATTGATTTAGAAATTAATAATCTTCAAAGTCAAGGAAACAATGGCAGCGTGTGTAGAAGAAATTCAAAATGACATCGATATTAAGAATGAAGAGGGCATTCAATACATATCATCCATTCCCGACAACTCTATCGATCTTGTACTAACAGATCCGCCATACAGTATATCTAAAGAAACTGGTATGAATAAACATTTTAACTTTGTTCAAGAAACCGAACAGAATGGTTTGAAAAATATCAAAACTAAAGAAGAATGGGAACAATATAAGAAAGACAAAAATATTGCAAATGACGACAAAAAAGAAAAGTATATGAAATATGGAACAATTTATGGAAAGAAATATTGTGTGAAAACAGATTACGGAGAATGGGATTCCGAGTTTACCATCGATGTTCTAGAAACATTTATTCAACAATTTTACCAAAAACTTAGAAAAGGCGGAACAATGATTATGTTTTTCGATATTTGGAAAATAACTACTCTCAAGGAACTAATGGAAAAACACAAATTTAAACAAATCCGTTTTATCGAATGGATCAAAACCAATCCTCAACCTCTAAATTCCAAAACAAATTATCTTACAAATTGTAGAGAAATTGCACTATTGGGTGTAAAGGGTGGAAAACCCACTTTCAATAGCAAATATGATAACGCTATTTATCAGTTTCCACTACAAGGGGGGAAAAAACGCTTTCATCCTACACAAAAAAGTATTCAACTGTTTGAAGAACTCATTAAAAAACATAGTAATGAAGGCGATGTTATTATGGACACGTTTTTGGGAGGAGGTACAACTGCTATTGCGTGTAAAAACACGCAAAGGAAATTCAAGGGATGCGAATTGTCGAAAGAATATTACGAGAAAATTATGGAAAATATTTAATGTATTCTGTCTATTTTAACTTTCATCTCTTTCACAATCGGGTATGTAATTGTCGCGTAGTCAATTATTTTTTGTTCGAATACAACTGGATCATACCAATACGTGTCAATTTTGCAAGTTATATCTGACTCGTCAAATATTTTCTTTTCCCAAGGAATTTCAAATGGAAGTATTTTGTATCTTTTAATATTTTTGGCGGAATATATCTTTCTGTCTTCTTTCTCTTTTTTGCATACATTTCTCTTCTGTAGATTGCAGTGTTGGCAAAGGCATTGAAAATCTTCCAATTTTTGTGTTTTTTCAATAAGAACACGCTTGTCATTGTACAAATCATTTTTGTGATCCACTATCAAACTTGAGTGAGACCCACAAGAAACGCAACTTGTCTTATTGTAGTGTTGTCTAATCATTTTTTGAATGGGACGATTTGCACCAACCAGTTCATCCTTATTAATTCCATTCGTCCGAATTTTTGATACAAAACGCCCTTTCTTTTTACTTTGTTCCTTTTCCCATAAATATCTGTTATCGCCAAAAAATATTCCATGGCGACTATTACCATTTTTAGACATAATTAATATTGGATTTTTATCAATTTCTTCGCGAGAAACCCATGGAGATTTTCCTTGTTGGTCAGGACAAAAAAGCTTATCAACTTCTTCTTGTTTCTTGCTAAGTTTTTGAGATTTTGAATGAGAGTCATCAACCTCGTTTTTAGGTTCTGAAGCAGCCATATGTTTGGGTATAAAGACCAAATTTTTTTTCAATTTTTTTTTCAATGACGTTTTATGTTTGAGATTCTGAAACTACATTTAAATCTTTTAGACGTAACTCTAAAACTTTTTGGGATTTTTTGCAAACCCGACTGGTGGACTATTTTCCCGACACCCCCTAATGGCAGAGACCCGATGCAGTAGCCGCCTAGCCGGTTATTATGTGTCGCTTGTTAGGCACTGGTTTTCTTGCGCGCACGTTTCTTTTTACCGAATACCTTAGCCGTCCCCAGTCCTTTCAATTGCGTCGGCACCACACTGCGACTGGCCAATGTCATAGCTTGCAATTGTTCAGTCAAGGGGTCCATTAGGGCCTGGTATTGGCCACGCCCTTCGGCGATGGCGGTGAGTTGGGCCTCCCACTGTGCGGTCATATCGGGTTTCGTCGCGACATCGGGCAAGGCGGTGATAAAGATACGCCCGGTATCGGTGGCAACAATGCTCTTGCCCTGGCGCAGCAGAAAACCGCGCTTAAACAACAGCTCGATGATGCCGGCGCGCGTGGCTTCGGTGCCTAAGCCATCGGTATCCTTAAGAATCTTGCGTACCGCCGGATCGCTGACGTGTGCTCCGATCCCAGTCATGGCCGCCAGCAGTGTGGCGTCGCTGTAGGGCTTGGGCGCACTGGTGGCCTTCTCCAGCAGATCGGCCTGCAGCGAGCTCAGCAGCTGCCCCTTGGTCAGGTTGGGCAACAGCTGGTCAGCGTCCTCAGCCGGATCGCCAGCCTTGGCCGAACGCTTCGGAAACAGCTGCTTCCAGCCCTCAATCTTGGGTTCTATCGCCTTGGCGATAAAGCTACCGGCCGCAATGCTGACCTCAACCTCTGTGCTGGCAAATTCATAGGGCGCCATAAACTGGATCAAATAGTTACGACTGACCAGGCCATAGACCTGACCCTGTGCCTTACTGAGGCCGCTGTGTCGTTTCAGTGTTGGGATGATGGCGTGGTGGGCGCTGACCTTGGTGTCGTTCCAGGCGCGAGATTTTTGCTGCAAATTAAGCGGCAGGGTGGCAATGGCCTGGCCGTTTAGCTGGCCCAGGTTGTGCTCAATGGCGGCCACCACGGTGGCGGCCTGGCTGTGATGCTCGGTGGGCAGAAAGCGACAGTCCGAGCGCGGATAGGTGATCAGCTGGTATTTTTCGTACAACTCTTGGCAAATATCCAAGGTTTGTTGTGCGCTCAGGCCGAAGGCCTTGCTGGCATCGATCTGCAGAGTCGACAGACTATAGGGCAGCGCCGCAGACTGCTTTTTATGCTCGCGTTGCAGTCGACTCACGGTGCCAGTTTGGCCACTGATCCGGCGCGCAACATTGTCGGCTAACGCGCGCGACAAATTGCGCCCTTGCTCATCGAGATAGGGCTGGCAGGCCGCGCTCGGTTGCCATTTGGCCTTGAAGCGTTCGCCGGTTGCTGTTGCCAATTGGGCCCAGACTTCATAAAAGGGATGGCTGACAAAGGCTGCTATCGCCAGATCGCGTCGGACCACCAAACCCAAGACTGGAGTCTGCACCCGCCCGACCGACAACACCCCCTTATAGCCGACTTGCTGACCTTGCAGCGTATAGGCGCGGGTTAGGTTGATGCCATAGAGCCAGTCGGCTCGGGAGCGCGCCAGGGCGGAGGTCGACAGGGGGATAAAGTCTTGATTGCGGCGTAAGTTGGCTACCGCCTGACTGACCGCGGCTGGATTGAGATCATTGATCAGGCAGCGCTGAACCGCAGCTTTTTTATCGCCCTTGACGCCTAAAAAGTTGATCAGTTCATCGACCAATAACTGGCCTTCTCGGTCTGGGTCGCCGGCATGCACCAGTGAACTGGCCTGTTTAACCAGGCTGCGTAAGACGCCCAGTTGCTTGCTGGTGTTGCGTTTTGGCGTCAGCAACCACTTTTCAGGAATGATCGGCAGATGCTCATGCGACCACTTCTTAAAGGCTGGGTTATAGGCCTCAGGCGCCTGCAACTCGAGCAGGTGACCGATGCACCAGCTGACCGTATCGCCATTGGCGGCGGTAACAAAGCCCTCACCTTTTTTCAGAGGCTTGGGCAGGACCTCGGCAATGGCTCGGCCCAGGCTGGGTTTTTCCGCAATAAAGAGACGCATCAGAGGCTAAACCGCAACTAATTAACTGTATTTATATACAGTAATCTATTGTCGCGCCTTTTTGAAGGCCTGAATCTCTTATCAGGCACAATTTGCGCCGATACTCCGGTGGACAGGCTGAGTCAGCTTGGCCCGGCGCGCCGAATAAAGGGTTGCCTCCAAACCCGTAAGCCCTAAACTGCGCACTTGCCCCCCCATTTTCTAGGCCAATCCAGCATATGAGCACCCACCCTGATAAGCGCTATAGACCTCGGTCGAGACGCTGGATCTCCCAGCTTCTGTTCCTGTTCGCCGTCGGTGGACTGGCACTGGGGTATCAGTTCGGCTGGTTACCCAAGGGCTTGGTGTATTTCTATGGCGCGGCCAGCCTGGTGACCTTTGTAGTTTACGCTTGGGACAAGTATGCGGCCAAAAAAGGTTGGCGGCGCACATCGGAGCGGTTGCTGCACCTGTTGGCGCTGCTCGGGGGTTGGCCTGGGGCATTGTTGGCGCAACAGTGGCTGCGGCACAAGACGATTAAAAGACGTTTTCGGGTGGTCTTTTGGCTCACTCTGATGGTTAATCTGGGGATACTGTTTTGGTGGTTGTTCAAGCCTTAGGTCATGCGCGCGTGCGCGTCAGCGTTCGCTAGCCGGCCCATCGGGCCCAGAAAAGACCGGTTGTACTTTAATGTCAATGTTTCATACTTGCGCCAACCTAAACTTTTCGACCTTAAATAGGATCTTGTTATGCGAATTATTGTAGTGGGTGGGGGCGCCGGCGGCTTGGAGCTGGCAACCAAGTTGGGCCGACGCTATGGCAAAAAAAAGCAAGCCGAGGTAACGCTGATCGATCGCAACAATAGCCATCTGTGGAAGCCCCTGCTGCATGAGGTCGCCAGTGGCAGCTTGGATATGGGGGTCGATTCTCTGAGCTATAGAGCCCATGCTTTTAACCATCATTTTCGTTTTAAGCTCGGTTCCCTCAGTGGTATCGATCGCAGTGAAAAAACCATCACCCTGGCGCCACTGAGCGATGATGAAGGTCAGGCGGTACTGCCCGAACGCACCCTGAACTACGATATTTTGGTGCTGGCCCTGGGCAGTGTGACCAATGATTTTGGCACCCCTGGCGTGCGCGATAATGCCATCTTCCTCGATGCCCCAAGCCAGGCGGAACGTTTTCACCGCAAGTTGTTGAACGGCCTATTTAAGCTGAATGGTCGGGCGCAAAGCGATGCCGATGCGGTTTACCGAATCGCCATTGTCGGAGCCGGTGCTACCGGCGTGGAACTGTCGGCCGAATTGCACAATACCTTTAATATTATGCGCGCCTACGGCCTCAGTGAACTGAAGTCGGAACAACTGAAAATATCCTTGATCGAAGCCGGCCCACGGATCTTGCCGGCATTGCCGGAACGTATTTCGGCCTCGGCGCACAAGGAGTTGGTGGCTCTGGGTATCGATGTCAAGATCAATACCCTGGTTGCCCGGTCCGATCCGGGTGCCTTTGTGACCAAAGATGAGCAGGTAATTGATGCCGATATTCTGGTCTGGGCGGCCGGCATCAAGGTGCCCGACCAGTTTGCCGCCATGTCCGATTTGGCAACCAATCGCATCAACCAATGGCAGGTTCGACCCACCCTGCAGACCACATTAGACGATCATATTTATGCCCTCGGTGACTGCGCCTCCTGCCCGATGGCGGACGGCAAGGCCGTGCCACCACGCGCCCAATCGGCGCACCAGATGGCCAGTCATGTGTACCAAAATATCCGCCTGCAATTGGCCGGCGAAACGACCTTAAAAGCCTATGTCTATACCGATTATGGATCCTTAGTAAATCTCAGTCGCTATTCGACGGTCGGCAGTCTGATGGGCAATCTAACGCGCGGTACCATGTTGATCGAGGGTCGTATCGCTCGGTTTATGTATGTCTCCCTCTATCGAATGCATCAACTGGCCTTGCACGGTTGGTTTAAGACCGGTCTGCGTATCCTGTCTGATAGTCTGAATAAGGTGCTACGTCCGCGCCTAAAACTGCACTGAGCGAGCTGCTGCGCCGGCGGCAAGCGGCTAAGCGGTGGCGGTCGTTTGTGCAATCCGGTCGACCAGGAAGTCGACCGCGCTTTTAATCTTAGGCACCAGGTAGCGGTGTTTTTGATAGAGCAGGAATACCGACGCATCCGGGTGCGAAGTGATGGTGACGCTCGGTTGCAGGTCGAGCAAAATCAGTTCGCCGCGCGCCAGATAGGGCTCGGTCACCCATTTGGGCAACAACACTATGCCTGCGCCGGCGAGGGTCTGCGCCATCAACCAGGTGCCATTATTGGAAATGCCCACGGCCGGTGCCGAGACATCCTGCCATTGCTGGTCGAAGTAGCTGAGCCAGGGGGTGGGTCCCGTCGGAGTACGAAAATAGAGTCCGGCATGCTGTCGCAGTTCGGCAGGATGGTCGGGCACGCCAACTCGGGCCAGATAGGCCGGTGCGGCAACCGCAAAGAAACGATTATCGAGCAACTTAATGGCTACCACGCGCTCGTTTGGAGCATAGCCCCCGCGGATCGCGATATCGATATCATCCCGGTTCAGGGTCGACAATTCATCGGTCAAGCTGATATCCAAGATGACCTTGGGGTAACGCTTGGCAAATTCGTCCAACAGGGGCAGCAGCATGAGCTCACCGAAACCGACCATTGAACTAATTCGCAAGATTCCCATCGGCTCCGTCTGATAGGCGCGCACCGATTCATTGGTTTGCGCCAATTGGGCCACCAGGGGCCGAACCTGCTTTAAGTAGTTCCGGCCCACCTCGGTGAGCTTGACCACCCGAGTCGAGCGCTGGAACAGGTTGGCACCGAGCTGTTGCTCTAAATCGGCAATACGGCGCGAGACAGACGAGGCCGGCACGGAGAAGCGCCGCGCCGCCTCGGTAAAGTTGCCCGTCTCGGCGACGGCGATAAAGTAGTTCAACGCCCTTAATTGGTCCATTGGACCTCCATTGTTGTTTTTTAGACAATAAATATTCGCTTATATTGCTGTTTATCTGATTATTTATCTAGGTAATACTGGTTGCAACAGTTCGGCCGGCATCGAGCCGCGCGGGCTGAGCCCCTTAACCCAGTAATCTTGGAGAAACCCTATGTCGACTTACACCGCAATCAACTTGGTCAAACGCCCTTATGGCGCCGCCATCGGCCCTGAACTGTTTGAAGTTGTACACCTGCCAATACCTACCCCCGGAGCGGGCGAGTTACTGATTAAGCACACCCATATGTCGCTCGATCCGGCTATGTTGGGCTGGATGAGTCCGGCCACCGATAGCTATATTCCGCCGGTCGATCTGGGTTCGGTGATGCGCTCGTCCGGTTTTGGTGTGGTCGTTGAATCGAATCACCCAGACTTTGCCGTCGGCGATCAGGTCCAAGGTATGTTCGGCTGGCAGGAGCGGGTGCTCAGCAACGGCACGGGCCTGACCAAAATTGACGCCACGTTGTCGGCCGAACTGGTGCTCTCGGTGCTGGCCTTGCCGGGGCTTACCGCGACGCAGGGCCTCTATCGTATTGGTCAACCTAAGGCGGGCGAAACTCTAGTGGTGTCGGGAGCGGCCGGTTCGGTCGGCTCGATCGTTGGCCAGTTGGCCAAGGCTGAAGGCTTACGGGTTATCGGTGTCGCCGGTGGTGCTGAGAAGTGTGCTTGGCTGATCGATGAGCTGGGCTTCGATGGCGCCATCGATTACAAAGCAGGCAATCTGAACGATCAGCTCGAGGCGCTGACCCCCGATGGTATTGATATCTATTTTGAAAATACCGGCGGCGAGATTCAAAATTTGGTCTTTGCGCGCATGAATGCCCATGGCCGAATCGTTGTCTGCGGCCATATCGCCGACTACCTGACGGCTACGCCGGCACCGGGCCCGAACTGGATGAATATTATCAAGAAGCGCCTGACCATTAAGGGCTTCACCATGCCCGATCATTTTCAGGATGCACCAGCTCTATTGGGTTTGCTGATGCCTCATCTGATGGCCGGCAAAATCCAATACCGAAGCCATGTCTTGGACGGTTTGGAATCGGCCATGACCGGCTTGAATTTGTTCTTTAGCGGTGCCAATGAGGGTAAGTTGATCGTTCGACTGTAACCTTTCTCCAAGCTTGCGGCGCGGCCAACCAGTTAGGGTGGTCGCGTCGAGGGTTACTCAAGCTTCGGGTAGCGTTGTGACCAGCGCTTGCTCGGGTTCTAGAGGCAGGGAAACGGATTCAGTTGAAATAACCGTAGATGGGCAAAACGCTGATGACCACGACGGCCCCAATGAGCAGCCAATAGGTGATGAAAATCACTGGGCTGGCACGCAGCAGCTGCCACAGCGTCGGCACGCGCCCGGCGTTGACGTCCTCGGTATACTGGTCGCGCATGGCTCGGCTGTGGCCAACCTGAAACTGCTCGATCAACTCACGCGCGCGAGTAAACTCCTCATCGGTCTTGACCCATATGGCCGCGACGGAGATACCCCAGCGGCCGGCTGTGGTTTCATAAAAATCTATTTCCTGATCGACCAAGAGCGACCGAACCAGGTCGGCTTCTTCAACCGGAACATTATTGAGGCGAAAGGCAAGTTTGGCCATGAGGAATCCAGCGTAACAAATTCAGGGCATCATACCGTTAAACCGGAAACAGACCAATTGCTGGTCTGTTTCAGAAGAGCGAAAGTCGGTCGCACGGCGCCCTAAACAGTCGATAGCATAAAGATAAGGGCCATTAGGCTCGCTGTACGCTTGTGGCCGCATTCGCGCGGCTGGGGTCCGCGACGCTGATGCGAATCCTGAGCACCAGCAATGCCGACACCATGGCAATCACGCCGGTCACCAATAGCACCAACTGATAGTTGCCATTGAGATCATAGAGGTTGGCGCCTAATTGGGTGGCGAGAACCGCCCCTATCTGATGGAACAGCCAGACAAAGCCAAAGGCAAAACCCTTGATCTCCTTGCTGAAGATAGTCAAGGACACCACCGACGTGCCGACCACCGTACCCATAAAAGACAGGCCAAAGACCGCCGCGAAGAGCAGAACGCCAAGCTGGCTCGGCAGTGCGAAGAGAATGAATACCGCCACCGCACGCAACAGATAAAACCCCGATAGCACTAGGCGAGCCGGATAGCGATCACACATAAGACCCGCTGCGATGCCGCCAATAAACTCTGCAACACCCAGTACGACCAGACTCAGGGCAATAAAATTGGCGCTTAAGGCCATGTCCTTTAGTTGTGCCACCAGGTGGATATCGACAAAGGCCATAGTGACGCCACAGCCTAGAAACCCTAAAGAGAGGTAGTAGAAGTTGGCATTGGTAAAAACCCTGGCCAAGCGTTGCCGGAACCTCTCAGGCACAGCTGGCTCCGGTTGATCAGCGACCGGTACCTGGCCAACAGCACTAAAACGTAACACGACAATCGCCAGTAGGGTCAGCGGCAGAACAAACACCAAGCCGGTGGCCAAATAGATATCCCGCCAACTCAAGAACGCCTCGAGATACAACCAGAGCGGTGCCAGAAACACAAAGCCCAGGGCCGCACCGTTGGTCACCAGAGCATAAATGAGCCCCCTGAGCTTGGGTGCGTTGATCTCCTCGACCAACACACCCAATGAAACATAGGAAATGGCCGTATAAGCGAAGGCCGCGCCGATGCCATAGAGCAATAAGAAGGACGTAAAACTCTGGGTCAGGGCCATTAACAGAAATAGCAGCCCGCTGAAAAACAGGCCACCAATGATTGTTTGTTTGGCACCGATTCTATCGGCTATATAGCCGACAATGGGCGAGCTGATGCCAAAGACCGCCATAAAGAGCGTACCAGACCAGGCAAATTCACCGCGACTGAGGCCAAAATCGTCGGACATTGCCACAAAGAAAACTTGGTATGACGTTTTAATGCTGGTCGACAACAGGGACACCAGGATCCCGAAGCCAACGATTAGCAGTAACAGAGCGTGCCTTTTTATCAGAGTCATAGACTGCCTTGTTTGGGTTTAGAGTGAATGAGCTGAATTTGCCGTTCTAATATTTGCCAAAACGACTCGATAACGCCTGCTCGCCAGCGCCGTGATTGAGGGATGAAAATTTCTTTTAGCCGGTCGGCAGACTGGCGATGTGGCTGCTCTCCTCGGTTATGCCAATAGTGGTAATTTTCAAGCGCCAAGGCACAAAGAACACTCAGACCACCTCGAGTCCCATACTCCAATGTAATTGCCTTATCGGGCTCGGGTAATCGACTTGACAGAGTACCTCTGAGCTGTGAACTGATGCTGACATCATTGGCGGTATGGACGAGATTGCAATGCTTGAAAAAGCGATGATTGTCTTGATATTGCGCACTCGATTTCTGTGCTTCGGACAAGATATAGGCTTGGCCCCGCTTCCCCAAGCCGGTATGAATATCCATCAAATACAAAGAATTTGATTGATACTTCACCAACAGATCTTGCCAGAATTGCGCAGACGCGGATGCAGTGGTTCCACCAAAAAAAAGATCACGTTCGTTTTCATATTGCCCTGCCGTAATTAAACTTTGCAAAGCTGCTTTTTTTCCTTGGATGATTTGCCAAACCAACATGAGAGAAAGTTTTAGGGATTGGTAGCCATTTGAGGTCTTGCGCAACTGCCGAATAACAGCATGCTCCCGATTTTTGTCTATTATGGCTGTTGGCCTTGAAGTCAAAAAATTTCGGTTGATATCCACATTATATTCATTGCTACGTCGAAAATATGAAAAGCCAAAGGGATTGAGGGCATGCACCAGCACAATTCGACAATTTCCCAATTTCAAAGCATCGATCTGATCCAGCACTGCAAGTTGGCAAGCCGACCCAGCAAAACCTTCTACGCCATGGGTGCCGCTAACAATAAACAGAACGTTGGAACTGCGTGGATCGCCCAATTCAACCGTGTCCGCAGTCAATGCCTCGCCGGCTACACCCTTGCCGGCAAAGGTGTAGGTGGTCACTACTAGACCCCGGACCTGAGCTTTGCTGTTGAAGCGGCTTCGGGCCTCGACATAGGAACTCGAGAAATAGTCACTGCGCTGAGCACAATTCATGATCATTCTAGGCCGCCAAAATCGCGGGGCAATGGCGGTGGGCGACGCCGCTATACATATTCCAAAAGAGTTGACAGGTATGGTTTACGGCAAAAAGTGCCTGATCTTGGAGATCTTTAGTCGTGCAAATATCCGTGACAAGGTTTAGGCCCTCATTAACATGGCCAATATCTTCTTTTTGGTGAACGGAGAAAAACAATAGGTCCTGCTCGGTTAAACCATAGAGCTTACCCAGTATCTCATGCCTGGCAGCACCCGCTCGAGTTTCCAAGTTTTGACCTTCGCTTGCGATCATGACCGCCGCGGCACCGATATGATATTGGCTACGGTCCTTTACGGCGGTCATTCGATAGTCTATTAATGCCTGGGTTTCAGGGTACGCCTTGGCAGCATCGCGTTCTGCATCGGAAATCCCTAACGCCCTAATAAAATTTTCCATCAGAACGACGTGGTTTCGCGTTTTAGAAATCCGACCCGTCTCCTCTTCAAATAGGTTAAACAACAGTCTCCTTTTATGCTTAGCCAGCGGGCAGTAAAAAAACAGATGTTCGACGTATTCTAGGAAGTGTTTGGTGAGCTGATAACCTTGTAATGCCATGACTTTCATTAGTGCCAGGTTACGCTCGGGTTTTACCAACTCGCCAATGATCGGATGGTCTAAGGTAAGATGATTATGTAAGTCAGATTCTAATTTCAGTCGAAACTCGCTGGGGCTATGCGCTTTGTTCATGATTTAGCTCCTTAAATTGGCCTGTTATATCCGTTTGGGTTAGGTGTACTAGGGCATTCTCAATATCCGCAAGAAGATCGCGACTGTCTTCTAAGCCAACTGACACTCTGATTAGGGTATCGCTAATACCAAAAATGTTTTTTTGCTTCGAGGTCAAGCGACCGTGGGTAGTGCTCGCAGGATGAGTGACAAGGGTCTTGGTATCGCCAATATTGGTACTATTGGTGATTAACTCCAGGCGATCAATAAAGCGCCATGCCCGGGCCTTGTCCCCCTTGAGCTCGAAAGAGACAATGCCACCGTGGAGGTTGTTGGCGTGTTGTTTGAGTGCCAAGTCGCGCTGTGGGTGATCGTTCAGGCCAGGGTAATAAACTGTGTCAACATAAGGGCTATTGGTCAGATATTGCGCTAATTTTTGGGCGTTTTCGGAGTGCATCCGCATACGAATATCAAGAGTTTCAAGGCTCTTCAATACAATCCAGGCGTTAAAGGGGCTAATGCAGTTACCCTTGGAACGCACGATGGCGCGCATCTGTTCGCATACGCTCGCATCGCCTAAGACGACGCCGCCGCCCACACGGCCTTGGCCATCGAGGAACTTGCCGGCAGAATGAACCACAATATCGGCACCAAGCCCAATGGGTTGCGTCATAATGGGCGTGCCCGAGGTGTTGTCGACTACGACCAGCGCGCCATGTTGGTGGGCTTTAGCACTCAGTCGCTCTATGTTGGTCAGCCTCAGGTTTGGATTGGACGGGGTCTCAAAGAACACCAAACGAGTTTTATCGCTAATTTTATTCTGCCAGTTTTTTTCTTGGCTCAAGTCGACAAAATCGATAGAAATGCCCCAAGTATTGTAGAAATTAACAAACAAAAATGCAGTTGTGCCGAATACATTTCCACCCACGACGACCTGATCCCCAGGTCTAAGATAGGCCATAAGGACCGAGTCAATTGCGGCCATGCCTGAACTAAAAGCCACGCCACCATAGGCATTTTCCAATGCGGCGATGCGCTGCTCAAACGCGCTCACGGTTGGATTTGAAATTCGGCTATAAACATGACCTATCGACCTGCCCGCAAATTTCTCTTCGGCATCTTGTGCGCTTTCAAAAACGTAGCTACTGGTTAGCGCCAGCGGTTCGCAATTAACCGTCGAGGTATCAATGGCTGCACCTTCACGTATCGCCAGGGTGGCCAGAGACAGTGTCCTTCTGCTTTTACTGATCGTCATTGGAGCTCCCTTAATGGTATCGGTAGTTACCGTGCATGCAGATCCTCGATACGCGCTGTCATAAACAGTCCTGCATGCAGTTTTCCTTGGTAGTGTGAATAGTCGGTTAAACGGCCGTAGGTTTCAAAGCCCAAAGCATGCCAAAGTTTGGCGCTCGGGGTGTCCTCTCTAACGTCAAAAATAAACCGCGTTACCCCCATGCTGGTGGCCTTCTGACATACCTTTCTCAGGCCCATTTTAAGCAAGCCCGCGCCTCGAAATGTAGGCTCAATAATCACTTTACTCAGTTCGGCTATATGACATGACGTCTTATGGGCGATTTGAGTAACCACAACAACGCCTGCGGCCCGCCCAGACATTACGTCGTCAATTAATAGGATATGAATAATATGATTGTTCAGTTTTGCCCCCAAGTGAGCCACATAATCGGCGATCAAGGCGCTGTCGGATTCACCAAAGCCGAGCATGCCATCATCAGCAATACTGGCCATGAGTAGATGTTCCAGTTTAACGGCGTCTTGCGGCTGTATTTCCGTCAGCCATCGATATTGAAGGTCCATGGTCATCCTTAAAATTGTGTCGATGGCGGATATGCATTTAGTCCGCCTTTATTCCCTTATCAGAAACATTACAAACCCAGTTCTCCTTGGGGCCATAGAAATGTAACTGAAGCCTTGATCAAACCGGGCTTGTACCTTCGTATGAGCGGAAAAATGACAGGTAAGTTTTGTGAAATATTTTTGTCAAAATTCACATTATCTCAATAAACTTTAGACCTACTTCACAAAAAGCTCACAATTTCGGTTATAAATACATCAATAAAAAGTCTAAGAGCATGCTGAGGCTGACTCGAAGCAGGATGCTGCGCGGGGGTTTAAATCACCGGCAAAGTCTATAAACTCTCAGTGAAATGTGAGTTTTCACTCAGAATAGTGCCCAATTATTAAGGATCCAATATGAGTTTTAGATCGAAAACTGTTCGTCATCTGTCCATTGGTTTGTTAATTACCGGTGCCGGGTTGGCCTGGGCCCATAACGGTGCAATGGGGATCGTTAAGGACCGCATGGATGCTATGAGTAGCATGGCGGAGTCGGTTAAGACGTTGAAGCCGATGATGCGTGGCCGGACGACATATAACGCCGAGACGGTGCAGACGGCGGCGCAATCCATAGCCCGCCTGGGCGGGGTCCATCTTACGGAGATGTTTCCTGAAGGCAGTTTGACCGAGGCCAGCGAAGCGAAGCCCGCCATTTGGCAGCAATGGTCTCAGTTTGAAACCTATGCCCAGGAATTGACGCTGTATGCCGATGGCTTGGCCGCGTCTGCCGCCAATGAGGTATCGCTTAATGATGGGGTCGCGGCAATCGAAGGCTCAAGTCAGCCCATGACCGTTGAGCAACTGGCATTGATGCCCCCGGCGGATGTTTTCGGTCTTTTGACTAAAAACTGCGCCGGCTGCCATAAGACGTTCCGCAGTAAAAAGTAATGATGGCGGCGGCTGTTTTTGGCCGCCACGCCCAAGCTGCAAACTAAAAACGGCGGCAACAATCCGAACCCGTCTACTATTCATCCCAACGTAAAATCTAACAAAAAACATAACGCGCGTTAATTGATAAAACAAACCCCCCCTTAAAATCGATCTTTTATGTATTTTATTACAAAAATTCTTGCCTTATTCGGCAATAAGTAATACTTTAATGACTAACACGCGTTAGCAATTAAAGCAAAAAAGGTCAGAATATGATGTCAGTCCCACATAGCACACGCACATCGCCTTATGCCTATGTGTTTATTTTACCGGCGCTGATAGGTTTTTTGGTGTTTTATGCTTGGCCTGCAGCACGGGCTGTCGCGATCAGCTTTACCGACTGGAATCTGCTCAGCGATTCAACTTTTGTCGGTTTCGACAACTATCTAGAAATGTTTCAGGACGAGCAGTTCCTCAACGGGATGAAGCTATCGGGTTACTACGTGCTACTGAACATTCCGTTGCAAACGGCATTAGGCCTGTTTCTGGCGGTGGCGATGGACCGCCTGACTAAGTCGATCTTTGTTAAGGCGACGCTGTTACTGCCCTATTTGATGTCCAACGTATTGGTCGCGATGGTCTGGCTGTGGATGCTCGATCCAATATTGGGAATCATCAATGCGCTGGTCGACACTCTCGGGCTGAGCACTCAGGCATATTTGGGTGATCCCGACCAAGCGTTGGTTTCTGTAGCCGCCATCAATATCTGGCGCCATATGGGTCTGGTCGCGATGTTGTTTTTGGCCGGGTTGCAGACCATTCCGCGCTACCTCTACGAGGCGGCCGGTCTAGAGGGGGCCTCAGAGTGGCAGATGTTCCAGAAGATTACCCTGCCGCTGCTGCGCCCAGTGATGGTCTTTGTTTTGGTGACAAGTGTGACCGGTTCTTTTCAAATTTTTGACACTATAGCGGTAACAACCTCGGGCGGACCGCTCGATTCAACCCGGGTCATCGTCTACTACATAGTTCAAAACGCTTTCAGCTTTTACAGGATGGGCTATGCCTCCGCTATGTCGGTAACGCTATGCGCCGCAATGCTGCTGTATACGCTGTTTCAAATGCACATTATGAGGGCTTCCGAAAGTGACCTTGCTTAATAAATTGACGCCGGCACGCATTGTTGCCTGGGTGGTTCTGGTTTTGATGTTATTGGTAACGGTGTTTCCGCTGGTCTTCGTGGTGAAAACCTCGCTGGTGCCGGCGAGTGATCTCTATACCACCTCGACTGACTTGCTGCCCAGGCATGCCACGCTGATTCATTATAAAAAAGTACTCGGCATGTTGAGCACCGAGGAGTCGATTGCGGCCGGTGGTTCGGGTGCGAACTTTAATATTTCACAGTCGCTAATAAATTCAATTTTGTTTACCGGCATTATCGTCATTGCACAGACCTTTAACTGTGCCCTGGCAGCCTATGCCTTTGCCCGCATCCCTTTTCGCGGGTCGAAAGTTTTGTTTGGGTCGTTCGTTGCATCGATGATGGTGCCCGGGGTAGTTACCATGATTCCGAATTTTATTTTAATTCGCGATTTGGGTTTATTGAACTCAATGGCAGGCATGGTTGCCCCGTTTTTTTTAATGCACGGTTTCACAGTGTTTTTTCTCAGGCAGTTTTTTCTGTCCCTTCCTAAAGAAATCGAAGAGGCTGCTTGCATTGATGGCGCAGGCCCCTTCGTAATATTTTTTAAGATCGCTCTGCCGCTAAGCTGGGCGCCCTTAATGACGATTGCAACGCTGACAACTATTAATATGTGGAATGAGTTTCTATGGCCGTTTTTGATCGGCAAAGAAGCCAGCATGCATACCTTGCCTGTTGCCTTGCAATCGTTTAAATCGCAGACCCCTCAAGGTCAACCGGACTGGAGTGGGCTGATGGCGGCAACCGTCATTGCCACCATTCCAACCGTTGCTATGCTGTTCTTTTTTGGACGCAGGATTGTCGAATCCGTGCAGTTCACTGGTGGTAAGTAAACTAAAATAATGGAGTAATAACATGAAAATAAAAACAAT
>ENA-OQVM01003468-OQVM01003468.1-marine-metagenome-genome-assembly--contig:-NODE-3468-length-17051-cov-4.392129_pt1 | contig 17051 bp, 8 predicted proteins | sample MGYA00237776_ERZ505498 | MGnify/ENA primary metagenome ERZ505498 (study PRJEB26159, sample SAMN06265151) | marine metagenome | isolation source: Helgoland LTER site | place: Germany:Helgoland, sampling... | reverse complement strand
ACTGCTTCGGGTTCGGGTACAGTCATAGTGCAAGGTAACATTAAGCCTTATAACTATTACCTAACCGCTGGCCCTGCCAACCCTTTAAAATCTCCCTCATCAAATTTATGGCGCTATAGGCGACAATATGTGTCTCCTAATTTTTCAGGAACGGTGGCCATGACAAGGTTAGGGGGATTAATCAACTCCAACTATGTATCGACTCAAACTCAGTGTGTTGTGAACCTGTCCGTTAAACAAAGCTATAACGGTGCAGCAATAAGCTCCCATTCTTTCACCATCACATCGTTCAATAGTGGTGATGATTCTAACAAATCAAGAACACTGACAGGTTCAAATGGTGGATTTAATTATTCGCTGACATACCAGTATCGAACAGAGCAAGGAAGCGATGGTTATACGACATGGAAATATCACATGGCACTGACACACACGATGAGTTTCACTATCACGCCATCAGGTACAGTGGCCTTCAATAATAATACGAGTACGGGAATGGCAGGACAAGTTAGTGTAAGTAGTATTGCTACCGCTCACTGCTCAATAGGTTCTAGGGGACTTAGGATATGGGATACCGCTGAAAATGACTATTAGTGCAACGCCAGAAGGCGTTAGAGTTTTTCGGGTTGAGGGATTCCCTCTTAAATTCAGAAACGCATTAGAGCCTGCCTTCATATCACGAATACAGAACTTGTCATGTTTGTGTTCTGCTAGATTAGATATGACTACTTATTCTCTATACATTCAAGGCGTGTGCTCAAAAAGTATTAGTGTGAAAGGGGCGACACTCGCAGTTTGTTACAGACTTCAGTTAGATACAGCTAATGAGACTGTGGGTGAAGAAGTTTATTACTATGGTTACGCCTGCAATATCCCGTCAGTCTATCGTCCTTTAGGGGGATCACTGAGAGATACGGGTACGTCTATATTTTATGACGGTGACTCAGTAACAAACACATTGCTTATTGATTTGTCAGGATCTATTCCTTCTGCTGAGATAGACCGAATCATTGCTTTAACTTCTATTGGGGCAACTCCAGAGCATGCTGATTTTATCAGAGTTCGTTTCCAAGGAGATACATTTATAGACGCTGCATACCATCACATAGGAGGTGCTCGTGTTACCGCTGATTGATAACAACACAGCCCCATTCAATATAGAAGAATCTGCTAGAGAGGTGGCTGTTTCTGGTTTCCGCTCTGGTTGTGGAAAATCTTTACTGAGTCATGCAGTCGCTTTGGGTTTTAGTCAGGCAGGGTATAGTACCTGCATAGTGAATGTCCCATCAAAAGGAGTAAGGTCTAACGCATTTACTCAGTTCATGAGAACAGAGCTTGGAAAAGGTGCCAGTGCAGACTACGCCATAATTTCTGAAGAGGATGACAGAACCTCCTATGATCGTGTCGTTTATGATAATTTTCCGCAGGATCTCACACAGCTAACGCATTGCGTCTATATAACTCCAGACTTCGCTGAGGATTTTGGTTTAGGAATCACCAGTGAGGAAGCTCAGAGGTTCCGCAATCAGGTTCAGTCTAAGCTATCTGATCAATGTCCTGATATTCAAACTGAGTTTGTTCCTATTTGGAGATCTGTCATGACTCCTCAAAGTGAATTATTGGCTAAGACAGATTGGATGGTTATTCGTCAGCTAGAGAACCAGCTTCTATTAGGCAGTGATATTGAACTGCTCCGAAGATATATTCGTCTAGCTGATTTGGGTGGCTGGGAACTAGGCACTAGGATTTAAAATAACCCTTATATTTGTAGTGATTAGCCCTTGATAATTGGTTAAAAAATAGGCACCTTGTTAGTACGATTGCTGAATAATTAAGGCCGCTGTAATGACCAAAGGCGCAGTAGACTATGAGATTTTATACACTCCCATAAGTCTAGTTGACGGCATCTGGCCAGTAGTTAATGTGCACATTGAATCAGCCTTAAAACACTCAGCAGGAGAATACTCTTTAGAAGATATTCTTTCTTTAATCAAGTCAGAAAAAATGCAGTTATGGTGTATAGGTAATGGTGAAAAAATCATTGCTGCCTACACCACACAAGTCCGAAGTTACCCACAAAAAAAGACTTTATTAGTTGTGACCCTTGGAGGCGAAGGCTTCTTTAAATGGGGAAGACTTATGGAGCAATCATTGTACAAGTTTGCCAAACAGAAGCACTGCTCACATCTTGAAATCTTAGGACGTAAAGGTTGGGCTAGGTTATTGGGGAGGCGGGCTGACTTTAAACAGCAGTATGTCGTTCTCATAAAGGAGATACCCCATGAAGATACACACTAGAGTTGTAACCTGTATGACCACAGGTGAAGTGCTAGAAGATAACTACTACGAATACGAAGGCCCAGTTGAACTTTGTAAAGGTGGTGGTGGAGGCGGGCCAGTAGAAATAGAAGAGTCAGCTGAAGAAATAGAGGCCGCTAACATCTCTGAAGAAAAATGGCAGCGTTACCTAGAAAAGTTTGTTCCTCTAGAAAATCAGTACATGCAAAAGGTAGACAACTTTAGATCAGATGCGAATTACGACAAAGTTGGCGGCATGGTTTCATCTGGAGTTAAGTCAGGCATGGGTCAGGCCATAGCAGATAACAATACAGCCATGTTCCAAGGCGGCATCAACCCTAACTCTGGAAAGTTCAAAGGGGCTAACACCGCACTAATGACTAAAGGATCTAAGGTTTTATCAGACGCAGTTAATAACGCCAACCTCAACTTAGGAACAGAACAACTTAATCGGATGGAAGGTCTTGTGAAGATTGGCCAAGGTCAGTCAGCTGATACAACCAAGAGCATGAACCAGATTGCCAAGAACAGTGCATCTATTGCTGGTCAGGATGCTGAAGATGTATTTAATAGGTACTCAGCAACCGCTGAGACTATTGGTACAGGCATTGGTGCTGGATCAAGAATGTATGCCAACCAAACTTCAAAGTCTAAAGGATTGCCGCAAGCTTATGGAACCTATCCAGATGAAGGATCAAACGCATATCACTCACAAAAAGGGAGTTACACCTAATGGGTTTTTGGAACACAAATAGTGATGATGGCAGGACTGATCCAGAACGTAATGCAGGAGCAGGTAGCTATGATGATGGCATAACTGACCCAGAACGTAATGCAGGAGCAGGTAGCTATAAACCTGCCCCTATTGACTATAGTGGTCGGGATTATGTCGGTGGAAGTTCAGGTGTTTCAACGCAAACTTCTGGTGATAGTATTGAGAGTGCATCAGACAAAATGGCCCGAATTACAAGGGATCAGTGGGAAGATTACAAGCGAAGATTCCAGCCTTATGAAGACCGTCTAGCTGCTGCATATAAGAATGGTGGGATATTAGAGGGTGAAGCAGAACGGATACCAACTTCTGTAAATCAGTCTTTTGATTCCATGAGGGGAATAGCTGATCGGGGGCTGTCTAGGTATGGCATGACCTCTTCAGAAGATGAAACCAAAGCAAGAGATAGATCAATGGGTCTGAACAAGTCTCTTGCAAGTGTAGATGCTTACAACACTCTATACAGAGTAGCAGATGAGAGACAGGACAGGCTAATGACAGGTGGACTTAGCGGAGTTGATTCTAGAGGAAAGCAGTCATGAGTTATGGATTAATGGGAGTAGGGCGAAACACCGCTGGTGAAGCTATGGCTGGATTTAATAGTGCCGCTCAACTTGAGAACAATCGTGAGCTTGGCAATAGGCAGTTAGCTACCGCTAGGGATGGACAGAAGAAGCAGACAATGGGTGCCTTAGCTGGGGCAGGTTTGCAGTATGGCCTGACCAATGCTGGGGGGGCCGCCATTGCCAATACGGTAGGTGCAGCTACTGGTGGAATGCTTGGTGCTGGAACTGCTGCGGCTGGTGCGACTGCTGCTCAAGCTGGTGCTGCCGCTGGGCCTTGGGGTGCACTCATTGGTTTGGGTGTGGGCTTCTTGTTCGATAGTTTATTTTAAGGAAATAGAATCATGGCTTTATCAAATCAAGGTTTCGGATCTGGACTCACTCAAGGCTTTGAGATGATGGACAACTTCTACATGAACGAGGCAAAGAAAAAAAGCTACCTCGATGATGCGGCACGCGCTGACAGATCTATGCAGTTAAAAGAAGACACCTTTAAAATAACACAAGAAAATCAAGAACTCGCATTAAAAGACAGAAAGAAAAGTGAGTTAAAAACAGCCGCTGAAAAAGCAGCGTTTAATATAAAGTCAGCTTTTGATGATGGCCGAATGGCAAACCCAGAAGATCTAGCCACCATGAAAGAGTTTGGTTTTGATGTTCAAGGATCAGCTACCCCTGAGTTCACTGAAGCTGTTGATTACTTTCAGTCTGGGAAGATGAGGATAGGTACATCTGATTTTAATAAATACATGAACATCTTGTTTAATGGTGAAATTAACAGGGGAGTGGGTGATTTAATTACAGTTGATGCGGCTCCTGAAACTTATAACCGAATGAAAGTTCCACAAAGCCAAGGTGTTTCTCCAAATAAGCCTGAAAGAATAAATGCGAAGATAACGGGTAAGAAAGTATTACAGACCTACGCATTGCCTAATGGAATGATGGGTGCTGATTTAGAAATTAGTTATCAGAGAGATGACGGCAGCACAGGAACTTATACGGCTCCAATGACAAAGTTTCGGTCAACAGTCGGGAAAGGTGATGACGATGTAGGCCATCCAATTTCCTCTCTGCTTGATAGTGGTTTTGGAAAGATTGCGTTGTCCACTGCATTCGCGCCTTATCGCGCACAAATAAACGCCATTAACGAAAAATACGGCTGGTCTCCTAAGATGTCTGAATCAGACAAAGGATTGGCTAACATATACATGCAACGGGCTAAGGACGCATCGGCTAAAGCTACTGCGGCAATGAGAGATTCATACTCTCAGCTTGGCGATGACGGTGCTAATTTGAACTCATTTTTTGAAAGCATAACAAAGAGCGGCGGCAATGAAGCCGATTTAAGAATGAAGGCGAATGAAGCAGGCATCCAAGTCAATGAAGCTGCAATCACTGAGTACTTAAGAGCCACAAGAGAAGCTAATGATTATTACACTAAAGCCGCTTCAATTTATGGGAAGACTAGTGAGGATGCTAGGCAGTCTTCTGATGACATGATTAGGCAAAGGACTATGCCATCTAGTCAAGGCTGGGGTCTTAGAGATCCCAAGCAGCAAGATGAGATAAATATAGCAGCTGAGTTAAGTAAAAATTCTACTTCTAATAAGACGGTTGATGTTCCAGTTAAGAAAGAAGATGAAGTAATGACAGATGAAGTTAGGACAGAGCTAGCAAAGTTAGATACTAATGTCACAAGTGTAGATGCGAACTCGCCTAATGGCTTCTTGGATTCTGTCAGCAGTTTATTCAATAGCGATAGAAATTCAGAACTTGGATTGTCTACAGAAACGATGAGCGAATCAGAAAGACTTTCTATCTTTCAAAATCCTAACTCTACACCAGCAGAAATAGCTTTGGCCAGAGCTTCTGCTGGAAAGCCTAAGAACCAAGCTGCTCAGCTAAATCAAGATATAGCAAGTGTAACTAATATCTTTGGTGGCAGCACCGATAAGCTAGGTCTACTTAAACAAATTGCCGTAGACAATCCAAATATCGTTGCCAAGCTATCAAGCACTCTAGACCTTTATCGTGCGAGAAAAAACAGAGACAAGGACACAGAGGCATTGCTGTTTGAACTCCTCAATCTTGCTAAAAGCATTTAAGTTTAACCCTATTTTTTAAAGGAATATATCCATGTACCTTTCTGACTACCTTAAAGACCCACAATACGCTAATGCAGATCCTGAGAAATTAGCCCGATGGGAGTACGGAAATAACCCATCCTTTCAGAAGGTAGATTTTGACACCTTCTTTGACATTTTTGACGATACTGTTCAGCAAGATTACTCAGTCTCTCAGCCAGCATCCTCTGGAAATACAGGTAATGCTCCAGTAGTCAGCGCCCCTCCTTCATCAGATGGCGACAAGGGTGGACTATTCGATGACTTTGTTGACATGTCTCAGTATGGTGCTCTGTCCACCATGGGAAGTATAGTCACAGGTCTTGATGAACTAGGTAAGTATGTTGGAATAGATACGCCAGATTTAGGTATTGCAGAAGGTCTTCGTGCTTCAGCCGATTCTCAGCTAGGTGAATTGTCAGCAGAAAATTTAGCGGCATACACTGACACGGGGTTTGAAGAAGATGAAAATGGTGATCTAAAAATTAAAGATGGGTGGAGTGCTCGCGGTGTTCTAATGCACATAGGACAGGGCATAGGTTCAACTGTTCCAACTATGGTTGGCGGTGGAGTTCTCGGTAAGGGTTTGTCAGCAATAGGCAGACGTACTGCTGCGGGTCTTGGTGGAAAAACTGCTCAAGCAAGAATTGCGACTAATGCACCAACAGGAATGGCACCCAAACGTTTGGGTTATGCTGGCGTAGGTGGTCAGGCCATTGGTGGTGGAACAGCCGAATCAATTCGTCAGGACATGTCTAACATTCCTTTAGAAACCATGGCTAAGTCAACACCATTTAAGATAGTTTATGCAGCCATCAAGGAAGAAGCTGCTGAGAAAGGCGAAAACAAAACTGAAATGGAGATGGCTAGAGAAGCCAGAGAAGTCATCATTGAAGAAGCCGTTTCTTCAGGTTACGGAAAAGCTGCCCTTATGGGTGCTGCCACTACTGGATTTGGTGGCCCACTTTTAGAGAAAGCTTTAATAGGAAAGTTAGCTAAGAGGTGGTGGACTAACACGGCTGGTGCTGGTGTAGTTGAAACAGCTCAAGAAGGTATTGAGTCAGCAGGTGAACAAATAATTACCAACCTTGAAGTTGGAAATTTTGGTGATCCAGACAGAGATCTGTACAAAGATGCTAAGTCAGCCGCAGCTATGGGAGCTACGATAGGTGGCCTAACAGGATCGACAATGGCTGGTGCGACTCAAATACCAGCACAACTATTTGGAGTAGGGCAAAAAGATGCGCCCACTCAAGAGGAGCTTGACGCAACTCAACAGCCTGTCGATAGTACTCAGGTAGATTCTAACGAAACTCCTGCGACAGAAGATGGTTCAATCGACCTTAATGATGCAGAGCAAGTTGAAGCGTTAGGACAAGCTTCATCTACTCCAGATAGGGTTACAACAATGGAAAATAATTCCATTGATGGAGCCGAACAACAGGCTGCACCTTTAAATACTGCTGGAGCTCCTGATCCTGCTCAAGTGGCTGTAGGTGGAATGCCTGCTGGCCCAGATCCTGTGTCTGTATTACCAGATGCCCCTGCTCAACAAGCGGCCCAACAACAAGCTCCTCAAGCCACAGTGCCAATGCCTGCTCCAGAGCAAGCCCCCGCTGCTGGTCTAGGAAATCCTGTTACTGTTCCCACACAAGAGCAGTACACAGATCGGATTATGGCAGATAGGGCTAGAGAACAAGCTATCTTTGATGCACAACGTGACGATCAAACAGCACAACAAAGAGCAGCGCAAGCTCAGCAGAACACACCAACCTATCCTGACGTTAACGAGTTTAATAACAACCGAGATTTAGATGGGCTTAACCAAGAGCGATTAAGGCGTGAGAATGAAGGTGACACTGATGGTGCAACATTAGTCGCCATGCAGATAAAGTATCAGAAGGAACTTAATCAAGGTAACTTTGATAATCCTGCTGCTGAAACTACGGCAATGAAAAATTACCAGAGAATTACTCAGTCTTTAGAAGCCCACAACAAGAGAACAAAGAGTAGTACGAAGAAGCCTATCAAGCCCGCTATGAAAAAAGAAGAATGGTTGGGTATAGTGGACGATGGCACTACATCATTTGCTCCAATAACTGAGCGAATCATCAATGCGGAGATGTCAAATCCTAACTCGGATGCGCTTTTAAAGATTGGAAAATTAGCGATAACTGCTAGTGGCAATCAAACTCTTTTTGGTAGGCCTGTCACCGCTGGTGTACTTAACGCTTGGGTAACTAAACAATATTCTGATTTAGGGATAGCTGAGAATAATTTAGCTGACCCCACCGTAGGAGTTAATCAGAATGGTGCCCCGGCGGAGCAGGCGATTGAGCCTGAGTCTATAGGGCCAGCTACATCGGACGAATCATTAGAGTCTGATCGTACATCCATAACTAACTATATATTGAAGAAGCAGCAGGACAAGGATAAGAAAGCTGGCCCATTAAGTAGTGAGGCCTCTACAGCTATTGTTACATTGGCTGTGAATGATGCCCCTCAAGTAGAAAAGTTTGACAAGAAAGATCGTAGACAGATGATTGACATGAGAGTCGTATCTGTCGAAGCGAGTTACGGCATTAACGGAGCCAATGCTTACCTGTCCACTTTAATGTCAGAGATTAATCCTACTGACGAAACAGCTTCACCTAGTCCAGAAAAACTTTACCTAGAATACAAAGAGAACTTATCGGGAAGACTCTTCGCTAAAAGTTATAAGCAGTGGCTTAGAGAAGACTATATTTCTGACGAAGTGACTCCTGAAGAAGTGGACGCTGCTGTAGAAGAAGCAGTTTTTGAAGAGGCTGTTAGTCCAGAGCCAGTATTTGATGTCCCATCAATTGTTCCAAAGTTAGAAGATATAAAACGATTATTTCCCACAGAACAAGTCGTGGAGACTGTCCCTGATGTTAAGAAAACTCCTAAGAAAGCTGTTAAGAAAACTCCTAAGAAGGTAGCAAAGAAAGTAGATGAAACCCCTGCTAAGAAAGTAGATAAAGCACCGACTACTGCTGTTGATGAAAAGGTTGAAGCCAAATCTAAGGATAAAGATAGCGCACCTAAAGGTAAAAAAAGTCCCAACAAGACAGCAGCTAAAACAAAAGAAGAGGTAGCTGAAAAGAAAGCTGATAAAAAAACGTCCACTACTCCACCCACAGCTACTGTTGCTAGCATGGGAACCAGTGATACAAAGACTGATGCAGAAGCAAGACTACGTGCTATGACCAAGGATGATCTAGATGGATTATCTTTGCCAAAAATTAATCAGTTAATCATGGACTTAAACTCAGGCGTACCATTCGTGGATACCTTTGATGGCAATCTTAAATATGCAGTTGTAGGCCCAAAGGTTCCCCTTGGAGATGATAAAAGTATTAAGTTGAATGCCTTAGCTGAGCGTCAGTCTGGCTTGACAGGCGTACCTGTTGCGGCCCCTGTGGTCATGAAAGCAGAGGTTGATAAGACTAAAAGTAACGCTGCCAAAAAAGAAGCCAATTTAGATAAGGTTAAATCAGATGCTAAAAACGCAGTAGCTAAGGCTGTGGCTCAGCATACTGAAGCAGAAAAAAAGCTCAGGAAGATGAGTGAGGAAGATATTAGTGCTTTGAAAATTCCAGCAGCTAAAGCCTTGATCACTGAACTTGATGACCAAGTTACGGGGCTTGAAGGTGAGAATGAAACTGCTGGCTTAGTGGATGTGAATAGAACTAAGAAGGGTAAACCTAATGGCCCTGCTGCTGATTTAAAGCTGGCCCTCATGAATCACCAAGGTAAGGTTAATGATTCAATTGAGGCCGCTGCAAAAAAGCCCTTAGCGGAGGTTGAGAAATCAGCTTCCGCTACTGACACTGTGGAAGTAACCAATGAGCAAGTTAAAGAAACGAAAGCTAAGTCTGAGACTAAAACTAAGAAAGAAGCTAAGTCCTCTCAAGAATCTTCTAAGAAGTCTAAAGCTGAGCCTAAGTCTGAAGCTAATCAAGAATCTACTGACGAAGTTGATGAAGAATCTAAGCCTAAAACTAAAAAGGGTAAAGCGTTGGCTGCAAAGAAGTTGGCATTCTTGCAAGACGCTATGGGTAAAAACTTAATCAAGCATGATCGAAAGTACAAGTTCCACTTTGCGACTAATGATCCTGCGGTAGCCCAAGAGTATAAGGATGTAATGGGTGCTGGTGTTGAAATCCGTGGCCCCGAAGGTGATCTTCTTGGAATAAGGATTCAGGAGCGCACGATAAACACTTGGGAAAAGATGGGCATCACTGTTCGTAGTAACCTAGTGCCTACCTTAACGACTAAGCAAAAAGTCCAAAAGGAATTAGCGTTTCAGAAGTTCTTAAATAAGCTAAAGGAATCAGGACTTAATAAGGCTGATGCTACGACAGCTGCATTAGCAGCAAAGGCATACTTAGTACGTGACGATATTGTCCCACTACTAGCTTCTAGTGGACGCAACCTTCTTGTTCTGTCTCGCCCACTTAATGATCAGGAATCCAAGGCGGCCAAAGACAGAGACTTCTCTGATGGATCTGAAAGTGGAAACACGACTGCTTTAATATTTGACACTAGAGAAGAGGCCATTGCTGCCACTCCTGATTCAGAGCAGATGACTGAAGAAGGTGTATGGATGGATACAGAAATGTCTCCTGACAAATGGGTTCTTGAATACAAGTTGGTTTATACCAATGAGAAGACAGGTGACATTAAGAAGTATGAATCTAAAGATTTAGCGCTAAACGCCAAAAGAAATATGGCTATGGGCGAAGCCACTGACACTAGTGAAGCTATGCAGTACAAAGCTTATGCGGTTGATGGAAGCTGGTATCTGGCTAGAGATTTAGAAGCCATTGTCCAAGCAGACAAAGAAGAGATAGAGCTGCTTAAAGGAGCAATGCCACTTCGCAACGACTTGTTGGAGCAAGCTAAGAAATATAAAAATGTTATTACCCATGAGGGTAATGTGCCGCTGACAGTTATAAGCAATCGAAGCTCAGCTATTAATTCTAAGTTCATGGCTTCTGAAGTTGCCAACGAAGAGGCTCAAAGGCTAGCCGCTGCCGATGTTACTAAAGGTGGTGATGGTGATGTGATTGTATCTATCGTACAAAAGTCACTCAAGCCTTATGACATTAAGGTTAATAAGGATGGCTCAGTATTAGTTGAAGGTAATCCTACTTTGATTCGTGGCCTAGTTAACTCTCGTAAAAGAGACAGAGATATTGGTAGCGGTGAAAACTTCAAGGGTGGCTCAAGGGTAATAAAAGAAACTGGTAAGACGGTAGGTGGTTCAGTAGGTGTAACCTACAGTAAGGAAGAAGCCTCAATACTAGAAGACATTATCGGAGAAGAGACAGGTTACTTCTTTGTTCTTGGCGCAGTCGAGGGTGAGACTCAGGTAAAGGTTAGTCTTCTTGCGTCTGATTATGAAAAGTATCTAGATCTAAGAGCAAAAGCTTTAGGTAATGAGTTTAATCAAAGCAAAAAATCTGCTGGTGTTGGAGCATCTTCAGTAGCAGATAATGATTCGTTGGTTGCTGTAACCCAAGAGGGAAGAGCACTAACGTTCCCCGATAAAGAAACTGCTTATCTATACATGGAAGATAAGTATGGTCTTGGAAGTGGGTTTAAAGTTATCACAGACCAAGAAAGTTTTGGCTTGGGATTCAATCCTGATAATGAACTAGCTACTGAATTTGTCACCCCAGAAGGTGAAGTTATAACAGAGGTATTAGAAAGCGAGATAGAGGCTAGTGGTTCAATTGCTTCTGCTGACATTGCTGGAAGAGAGCTTGATGTTGAAGCTATATCCGTGGTCTCTACAGCTGAAGACTCAATTGAAGTAGCTAACGTCAGTGATGAAGATATGGATAACTCTGAATACATCAATGTAGATGGAGCGCCATTATCGGTTAACAGTTTATTCCAGAAGCCTTATCAAATATTCGGTGCAGGAATGAGCGTTAAAGTTGCTCAAGCAGGTGTGGATGAGATCGTTGCGACTTGGAGTAATCCACCTGAGATCGTAGTTCTTAAGAGCCTAACTTCTTTGCCAGCAGATGCTGTAGCAAGTCTAGTGGGTGACTCTAACATAGACGAGATTCAGATCAATGGCTTCTTCTCACCAGAAGATAACAAGGCTTACATCATTGCTGATCAAATACACAACTATGCACAGCTTAAAAGGATTCTTCAACATGAAGTCATAGGCCATTACTCAACGAGAGATTTATTTGGCTCTGAGTTTGATGGGAAGATGCTTGAGCTATGGAACAAGATAGGTCAGATGGATGGGCTTACAAAGCTAGCTGAAAAGTATGACTTCGACATGAAGCCCTACATGGAGAGCGGTAAGCTTACCAGTGAGAAGATGGCAGCTGTTGTGTTAACTGACGAGATACTTGCTCACTTTGTTGAGAACAATATCGAACCAACGTTAATGCAGCAAATCATTCAGATGATACGCAATGGTCTGCAAGCGATTGGCTTTGACCTTCCATCAAGTGAGACTGAGTTGTTCAAGGTGATAGCTAAGGCTCGTAGGCACGTCATTAAGGGCAAGGCTAAGGGAACCATATTCACCACAGCACCAGCGGCTTTGTCTACCAACCCATCTGAAGTTCAGTCTGAATATCTTCGCCTTCTATATGATTTTGATGCGGTTACTTCTCCAGCAGAAAACTTACTTAGAGGTGATTTTAAAGAAGTCTTACGCAAGGCGGTGATTGCCAACAAAAAAGGCAAAGGTAATGTAGTTGAGTATCAAATAGATGATGCTCTAAGTATTCTTGATAGAGCGTTATCTAAACTTAAAAAGAAATCTGAGCTTGTAATTAATAAACCTTACAACTTAGAAAATTTTAATGGCGAGACAAAAGCCGTTGTAGATGAGTTTGTAACAATACTTGACGGAAACTTAACGGAAATCCTAGCTTCAGCTAAGAAGGCTTTTGATCAGAATGATACCGCCACTGTTACAGCTAAGATCGGTGAGTCAGTAGCAGAGCTAGAACGTATACTTAGTAAGCCTTTAGATATGAAGTCTATACTGGCTAGAGAAAGACCAGCGGCTTTGTCTGTAAGATCTAAGAACAATCGCTCTGCTTATATTACTAAGAGCAAGGTCAAGGCACTGCCTAAGCAAGGAAAGCGCTTACCTTACGCTGCAAAGATTGAGCACATACATGAGATTAGCCAAGAGCAAGGTGGGTCAAACACAGGTGAGGCTTACATCACCCTGACTGTACCCAAGTCTATCTCCAAGCAGATCACTAGGATACTTTATCGTTCTCTTCCTGAGAGGATGAGGAATGATTTTGCTTGGCCAACAACCACATCCTCTTCTGGAGATATATTCCGAGTTTATGGTAATGGTGCTAATGACATAGAAGGTGCTCAAGTAAACGTAGAGAAGATTCGCAATGAGCTTTCTAAAAGCCCTGTGTATTACTCTCGCATTTCACCGTCCGGGAGGAAAGGAATCTCCAATAGAAATATAGGTGATGTTGAAACGTGGTTATCAGGAACTAAGTTTGCGGAAGCTAAGGCTAAAGGACACAAGGTTGTAGTTATACAATCCACTACAGATTCTCCTCACCCAGTAGAAAAGGGCACACGAGGGTTCTATGTTTCAGAAACCAAGACCAGCTATATCGTAGCTGATCACATAGTTTCCAAGAGTGAAGCTCAAAAAGTATTCGCTCACGAAGTCATTGGTCACTACGGCATGATGGAGATGCTTGGCCCTAAGTTTGATGTTCTTGCAAATACCATTCAAGACTTAAAGGTTAGTGGTGATGCGGGTATTCTTGCAGCATCAGAAGTAGTCAGTCAGCGTTATGGAAAGCTTGATCCTCAAGAAGAGTCTGCTGAAATAATTTCGTATATGGCTGAACAAAGTACAGATCATGCCATCATGAAGAAAGTGTTGAATGAAATCCGTATATGGATTAAGTCTGTATTGGGAATGGCCATCTCTTCATCTGACATTGATGCTTTAATCAGTCAGGCTGGTAGGCATGTGACCAACAACAAGGCAGGGTCTGAGACAGGTTCTCAGAACTTATCTGATGTGTATCGTGCGGCTGGCGTTTCCTCTGAGGAAGCATATAAAGTTCTTGTGGACGCTGAGCCAGAAATTAATAAGGCTGCTGGTGATGTAGCTAAGTCACACCTTGCTGGCATTAAAGGTGCAGTAACTAACATTGATGGGAATAAAGCTAGGTACTTCTTAAGGGGTGCTCTAACAACAGAGCAGATCGTTAGGGTATACGGCAACATCTTTAACTGGAGTGATGGTAATCCCCTAGAAAAGATTGCTAAGTTAAACCGAGGATTCAGGGTAGACCGCGAGAAGTCTTTGCACTCTTTTGAACAGGACGAAGCAGCATGGGATAAGCTTAGTAGTAAAGACAGTGAAGCAGTAGCTAAGTTTATGAGAGAGGCAACCATAGCTGGTGCTCATCCTGACATTGAGTTATCGCATTCACGTCATGATTATGTGAGAGAAGAGGAAGCCCTTCTTGCAGAGTTAAATGCAAAATATAAGGCAGGCAAGTTAGTTTCAAAGACTCAGCTTGAACTCTTAGCCAACACCCGTGAAAACGTTAGAGACATGAAGCAGGAGCATGCTCGACTTCGGAAGCAGTGGCTCACTATGAACAACCAACAAAAGATTGTTTATAATGAGACAAGGGATCTGTTGTCAGGTTTATGGGCTGATGAAATACAAGCCCTAGCAGAACGTATTCGCCGCCAGATACCTGATAAGAGTTTGGCTGATAACGCTATAAGCGATATGACTACTCAGATGAAGGGTCAACTTCTTCGTGGGCCTTACTTCCCTCTCTCCCGTTTTGGTAATCATGTGGTTATAGGTTGGATGAATGTTGGTGGTAAGCAGGAGTTTACTAGAGAACATTTTGAGACTAAGCGTGATGCAGTCAAGCGGGCTGATGAACTAATTAAGGTTCTAGGTAAGAGTAATGTCAGACAAGGAACCATGACTGAAATGTCAGGACAAGCTTCGGGCATGGGTGATCTGTTTAGCTTTAAGAATAATTTGTTTGGAGTGCTCGATGAGAACTTCCAGCGAACTATGTCTGATGAGAGGCTGACTACTCCTCAGAAGAATGAAGTACAGAACACATTGACTAATCTTAAGACTCAGATCAATGAGCTACTTCTTAATACCTTACCTAACTCCAGCATTATGCAGCGGAGAAGGCATCGTCAAAAGACACAAGGTTCATCGACTGACATGAGAAGGTCTGTTCAGAACGTAGTGCTTCAGACCACCTTCCAAATCTCTAAGATAAAGTACAGTGATCAAATCACTGGAGAGATCAACAAGATTAAGAAGGAAGAGAAGGAACATTTAAGTGTTGATGGCAAACCAAAGTTTGATGAGAAGCATGCCAATCTCGTACCTATTATAAGGGACGAAATGGAACGTAGGTTTAAGGTGACAATGGAGCCTAATGGTTCTCCCTTTGCTGCCTTTGCAGGACGCTTGGCGTTCTTTAACTACCTTGGATTTTCTATATCAGCAGCAGCCACAAACCTTACTCAGGTGCCACTGATTGGTATCCCCTTACTTGGTTCTCGTTATGGCGTAGGCAAAGCTACAACGGCAATTTTCGGGGCTATAGCTGATTACAATAAAGGTGAAGCCAAGTTATCCACAAGGGATTCTTTCAGAACCTTTGCTCGTAACAATGCAGCCATAACTAAAGATGAAGAAAGTATTGTTAGGCTTCATGTGGATCGTGGTGATATTGACGTGACAAGAGTTGGTTCGCTGGTTGAAGAGGCTCATTCAGATCAACGTAATCCTAGTGTCATGTCTCCTCATACTCAGAAGCTAATGAGAGTTGGCAGCTGGATGTTCCACAATGCTGAGATTGCTAACAGAGAAGTGATGACTATGGCCGCATTTAGGTTGGCCAAGGAAGCAGCAAAAGATCCTAGCAACCATTTGCATGAAGCATTTAAGGGGCCGCTTAACTTTGATTCTGGAAACATGTCTGCTAATGAAGAACTAATTTACGAAGAGGTTCGTAAGTGGATAGCTGATACGCAATTTGTATATGACGTAGAGAATAGGCCTCGCTTTATGAGAGAGTCTAACGTTGTGAGGACAGCGACTATCTTTAAATTGTATGGCCAGCACGTTATCTTTATGTGGGCGCAAAATCTTAGGGAAGCAAACTACGGAATACTTAATAAAGTATTTGCTGAAGACTTTGATGGCACTCCAGAAGAGAAGGCTCAAAGAGTTAGAGAAGCGAGGCGGTCACTGAGAAATATGTTTGTTGTTCAGACATTGGCTGCGGGTGCACTTGGTGTATTCCCTGTGGGTATGGCAATGTGGGCGGCTGAAATGATCCATGATCTAATGCCTGACGATGATGACGATGACAATCACTTTAATCCAGAACAAGCTTTCCAGCAGTCTATGGATGAGTTGATGGGAAGTATGTTCGATGATGAAGATGATTCCAAGTTCTTTGCTACGCTTATGACCAAGGGAATAGGTAATGCTTTGGGCGTAGATCTGCACAGTCGTATAGCTCAAGACAAAAACATTATCGTGTCCATGCCTGATCGTGAGTTCCGTGATGGTGAAGATTACTTTGAGAGTATGATCACGTCCTTGGGCGGCCCAATAGTAGGTCTTGGCAGCGATTGGTTTAAGGCCGCTCACGCAGTGAGTGATGATGGAGGATTGCGTAGTTTAGAATCTGCCTTGCCGAAGTTCTTAAGGGACACCAGCAAAGCTACTAGATACGCAGATGTAAATCCATTCTTTGATAAGGGTGGAGTCACCACCAAGAAGGGACTAAAAATTGTAGAAGATATTAGTGCCTTTGAGATTGGAACCCAAGCAGTTGGTTTTAACCCCAGTAGAATCAGTGAGGTTAATGAAAGAAGGTTTGCTGGTGTTAAAGCTGCTCAAGCTTTGAGTGAGTTCAAGAGCAAGAAGCTAACAGAATTTTACAACGCGATTGATAGTGGGGACAAGGATGATATTAGGGAGGCCGTTGAAGGTATCAAGAAGTACAATTCTTACGTTCTTAAGAACCTTAAAAACAAGAGTGTTGTTAATCAATACTACGCTAAGAAAGGTGGCCTGATCTCAATGGGTACGATAAGGACTAGCATAAAGACTAGGCTGAGGATGGAGCGAGAAGCGATCAACGGAGTTAACATTCCCAAGAGCCAGAGGTGGTTACTAGAGGACATTACTTTCGGAAGAGAGTAGGTCGTAGCGCTGGTGACAGTTACTAAAGACTCCTT
>ENA-OQVM01003467-OQVM01003467.1-marine-metagenome-genome-assembly--contig:-NODE-3467-length-17051-cov-7.116119_pt1 | contig 17051 bp, 20 predicted proteins | sample MGYA00237776_ERZ505498 | MGnify/ENA primary metagenome ERZ505498 (study PRJEB26159, sample SAMN06265151) | marine metagenome | isolation source: Helgoland LTER site | place: Germany:Helgoland, sampling... | reverse complement strand
CAAAACATTATAAATTATTGTAGTGCTGAAAAAAAGACAATCAAAAATGGTGAAGATGGAGGGGTTATTCTTAAGAGAATTGGGGTGTTTATTGAAAATATGAAAAAGAAACAACGGAGTGATAAAAATAGAAAGAAAAAACAAGCAAAGAAGGCAAAGAAGGCAAATGCTAAAAAAGTCTATTGTAATGGTGGATGTGGGGGGTGTTATGGTTGTGGTAGGTAGTGTAGCGGACAAGTCCTTGTAGTTGATGTTATTTAAAGAATCCGTAGATGAATGAAAAGGGGATTAGTAAGTAGTGGCATAAACAAGGTGATTTATATGTTGTTCGTGTATGTGTATTGCGTCTTTTTTTTCTTTGATATGAACCCATAATATAATATGACATTATTAATTATTAATCTTTTTTTAAAACATCTTTTACTGTACGAGATAGTCTAGCATCAAACTTATCATCTTGAATGACTAACGTTTTATCTATAAACGTATGTACCTTTTCAGCACTATATAATCGCATTAATTTTTGGATTTTTAAACAATCATCACATAAATTATACCACACCATAGTGTTAGTTTCACATAATACACACTTTAACATCTTTTATATATATATATATAGATATTAATGCGTTTATAATACAATAATTAAATAAAGGATTATATAATGAATGATGACGATTTACAAATCAAGAAACGAGTATTTGCTAATGAACTTACAAAATACTATATTTATAATTACACTACTAATGATTGTGCTTCTAAAGATTACGAAAATAAGGCGGATGTGTATAAAATACTTGCCGACCTTAAATACCCAGTACTCAAAAAACCTGTCATTAAAAAACAGACCTGTCATCTATTCTAGATATAATGATATATACAAAGAGATGGAAGATTTATACACTTGAGTACCGCTAGGCTTACAAAATATATTAATCGCACGTTCTATCAATATCACCAATTTCTACTTTATTAAATGTTTTATATATTTCATCTGTTTTTCTATCACATTGTAAAAATTGAAATTTTTGGTCTTTAAATAAGAAGTCCCAAAATATATCAAATTCTTTAGTCTTTAAATTAGCAAGCCATTCAAATCTAATCTTTTCTTTTTCCTTGATGTTAGTAGTTGAAAATTGTACTAAATTCCTTATACAATCTCTACAGTTTTTCTCTACAGCCATATAATTTTGCGATACAATCATAATAGTACAATGTAAATGTCTATGATTACGTAATAGTTTTAATAACTTCTTTTGTACGTGTTTGTCTTTTAATTCACTAGCACAATCATCTATTATTAATAAACTAAAATATTTATCACTTTTTTTCTTTTCATCTCCTTGTTCCTTTGTTTCTAATATACCATCATAAATTTCATTTAAATTTGCTATGTTTAATTCATCATAAACTTTTTCAGGGTCACAGTCTTCTACAAATGATTTATCATAACTAGACTGGGAACTTTCAGGACATACTACGTAGATGCTGTCAAAGCAAGTTGCTTTTGATTTAGAATTATCACCTCCCAATCGCATTTGTTTTTTTACGTAGGATTCCAAAAAATGACTTTTTCCGCTCCCTGGTTTTCCTACTATTAAGTATGATGTAGGTGTATTACAAATTCCACAATTAGTTGGTATTTTATCACTCATAACTAAATCACGAGTGGATTTAGATATGAGTATTTCTGTATCACCTTTTGACTCGGTAATTTTCATATTATAATATAGTTAGACAATTAATTAATTAAATGAACGGCGTAATTGACCATCTTCTAGTACATAAACAACATCTAACTGCCCGAGCCACCAGAACTCAAGATTTTGACTATTAGCAGTATCGCCAGATAATCCAAACTGACATTCGCAATCCACGTGAGTAGTATCTAAACCTGCGATTGAGTCAATATCAGGGAAACATTCAAAATTCACACCTACAACGCCTCTATCTACGAATGTAATAGTATCACCATATGAATCTGGGGGTGGGCGATAATTAATAGCAGTATCACTACCACTCATTAAACCAGATACGGATGCCTGATTAACATTAGTACTACAACCTTGCGTATTTTGAACCATCTTGGATAATGTATCAACGTAATTACGCGGATGCTCTATGCCACCGATGCGATAACGAATTTTATTAACACCAATATGAGGTACTCCTAATGGATAAATTGTTTTATTAGTTGGTGATTTCATTTGATAACAAGCGTGATAGATGGCGTTTAAAGATGTATATCTCATACTAGGAACTATAAGATTAACATCTTGTTCAGTAGCTAATTCTTCACTAGTAAAAGTTCTATTATGTAAAATATGATAGTTATCACTCCACATTACAGGGGATGATTTAAATTTATTAGCACTATCTACTTCTTTCATAGACGCATCATCTAATGTAGTTACTGCTCCTTCATATGATATATTAGACATAGTCATAGTACCACCTGTAATAGTTGGAGTATTACCTGAACCAGTATAATTACCACCATAAAACAACTGATTTACATCTCTTTCAAATTCAATAGAAATCTCTAAACCTTCGGTGATATGACAGATTGGAATATTACAATTACCTAATAGACCTAATAGAGGGATTGAACAACCATATTGACCAGTTGTAACAGATGTACCATCAGCAGATTTTTGAGTATCTCTAAGAGGACCGATTCTATATAATGGAGAACCGACTAAACTAGAAAATTGACCAGAATTAAGATAAGCACCACTTGATGTTAAAGCACGTACATTAGATGTAGTAGCATTAGCACCAGCAACAGTAAGCATAGAGACTGCTTTAGCATAATTATCTAATTCATAAACAGTGTTTCCACCAGCACCATTTCTAACAGTTATTTTTTTTATCGCTTGAGTTAAACCCATTGGGTCTAAACGAATAGAATAAGTATTAGTACCACCTCCTTGAGTTGAAGGTAAGTCTGTGCCTTCTAGATTACCAACTAATGTAAAATTCAACCAACTATTTTTACCATTTATGAACTGATTTCTGCCTGATGGAATAAATATTTTAGCAATACTACCACCTTGTACTACTCCTTCACTTGACTCGTATTTACGTCTTTGGAAAACGCAAGGCAATGGAAGGTTCTCTTCTTTTAAAACTAATGAATGAGGGATTACTGCTGACATATAATGTATGATTAGATTAAAAATAAAATTGAATTTAACATAAACCATCTCCTAAATGTAAAATGGATTATAAAAGTTATGGTGATTATAAGGTTTATGATAATGGAACTGTTTGGAGTAATAGACGTAATATATTTTTAAAACTACTTCCACGAGGGGAATATTTAGCAGTTAAACTTTATGGAAAACTTATAAATATTCACCGATTAATGGGGCAATTATTCTTACCAAATTTTGAAAACTTACCAACGGTAGAACATAAAGACAAAAATAAATTTAATAATAGTTTATTTAATTTAAAATGGGAAACTAGATGTAATCAACAACAAAATAGAAAAACTCCTATTACTAATACTAGTGGTGTAAAAGGAGTATGTTACATTAAAGGTAGAAATAAATGGAGAGCAACTATGATACATAATAAAAAAAAAATTAACCGTTCCTTTGATACTAAAGAAGAAGCAATCCTTTATAGAAAAGAGTTAGAGGTATTATCTGGATTACCTTACTTTTAATAAGAAACAGAAACGTTCCCCGCATCATCACACGAATATAACACTTGAAATCTTTTTACCGTTATTACTTGGAAAGGGAACTGTGCTGGAAACCCAGTAACCGCTTTCAAACCACCTAGAGTTTCTATGATGATGTTAGTAGTATCTAAACCATCAGTATTACCATCAAATGTACAAAAATCATATCCCACCGTACCACGGAAAGTATCAATTGTACCAGTGCCGGTTTCACTAAATCTTGGCCCATAAAAACCGAGTTTTAAACGATTATTAGTAACAGTTAGACTTTTTTGATTATAACATTTTTGAACGTGTTGAATCATCTCAGCGGCGGATTCCATAGGACGAGGTGGGAATAATTGTGTTCCGATACGCATCTGGAAACTACCATTAGAATATGGATTCACGCATTGCCAACGGTCATAATGACCACTTGGATGATTAACAAACGCAGCCTGCTGAATGCTTAGTAATTTTCTTGGACGAACGCCCCCAATAATTGTACTCTTAATATTTTCACCAGTAGTGTTTAATTCTGCTGTAGATATGCTATGAATACTAGAGCGTTGCTGAGTTCCAGACCAAGATACAGGACCACTTCCATATCCCGCCTTCTTCTTGATAAGAGTCATACTGTTATCAGTTACAATATCAATCATAGCATCAATTTCTACCGTAATAGTACAACTCCCACCAGTTAGACCTCCCACGGTGCTCGGAGGTGAAAAACTAGCATTATGAAAAACACTAAGAATATCTTTAGTTAATAATAGTTCTAAATGAGTGTCAGAAGCGAACCAACAAATAGGTAATGCTTTAGTTCCGTTTAACATACAAGATAATGTAGGTGAAAAGTGTTCTGTCGCTACACCAGTCGCCGATGTAGCACCAGCATTAATAGTTAGTGCGATAGAATTACCATTAACAGTTGTGAAATCGGCAAAAGTATTATCTACATCAGGTGTATTATTAGTAATACTATTAGGTAGAGCAGCTGATAAATCGGTGTTATTAATCCAGTTCATCACCTGCTGGGACTGATAATTTGGTGTATGTTCTAAAAACTGACCGTTTGGAGATACTACAGAGCAAGTATCAATTAATGAATGGATGCCAGCTATTGAGTGACGGACACCTGCTACTGTGGGTGTATCCTGAACTATATTAGTACCATTTAAAACTACATCACCGATAGTAATATTTACCCAACTGTTTGCTGTGTTTAAAAATGCATTACTTACTGGAGGTATAGCGATACGCACATAATCACCTAATTGATAAGAACTAGATTCACTAGATAATAAAGTTCTATAAGAATATCCGTCTAATACACGAGGAGTTGGTTCATAAATGTAATTGTCGCTAACAAGAGAAGTCATTTTTTATATAACTTCTAATTAGATATTAAAAAATCTTCATACGGTCTCGGAGTTAATAGAATAGAAGATGTTTTTTCCTTAAGTTCGGCCATTCGGTTTTCTAAACGCAATTGTTTTTCAAAACAACTAGGCATGCACTTTATATAATCTTCGCTATATTTTGGGGAGTATCGCTCAGGTCCGTTAAATTCTATTTTAAATTTCATATAATATTTATATATATATTTATTGTATGATATTTACGGACAGAGTCCATGTATGAAAATTATAATTTAGAGTGTCATTTATGAAGCTATTTACACTTGTGTGTGCGTTAGAACTACAGCGTCCTGCGTAATTCACCTGTTTGAACATTAAGGTGGTATTTGCATCCTACGGTAAGAATAGACATTAGCACCTGAGTTAAAGAAGTAGGCGGAATGGCGTTGTGTTTTACCATCTCTACCACTACCTGTTTAGCAATTAAATTACGTCCAACTAATTGCCGACTTGTATCTTGAGAATGTAATAGAGATAAACCCCAATAAAACTTAGCTGGGTCAATTGGTACTCCAGCATCTTTATTTGGCCACGGTCCAGTACTATCTGGAATATCAGCAGGTCCGTCAATAGGAAAAATACCAGCAGAATCAAGACCACCTGAAGCATATGGACTAAAAGACTGATTTACACTATTATTAGGATTTGTATCAGTTGGAAGAATTGTAGTGTTAGCATCAAAAATATCTAAACCATTTCTAGCAATAGATACTAAATTAGCTGCGAATTCTGGCACGGAATTATTTAGATTATTAGTGTTATTTACTCCCATTTGGCGTGATAGAACTGGCTGCCCATTTACGAGCATATTAGCACGGAATAAACCAGGAAAGACTGATTCATATGTAAGAGTTTTACCATCTAAGATTTGACTATAATGTGTAGCACATATAATTGATTTAACATCTACGTAATTAGTATTTCCTAAAAGGATTTGAGTAGTTGCGTTTTGGGGTGGTACATTGTTATTATTACAGATAAACGCTGTAGCATCCCAACTCAACATATTATCAGGTGTATTATTGCGGATATATTCAAATTGTTTATCATCAAATCGAATACATTTAACTTCCATAGATACATTTTTAATTTCAAAATTAGAAGTACTATCTAAAGCAAGGGATGTACCAGCAGTTGGTGATAGAGCATAGTACGCTTCTGCCGATGTATCAACTGTATAAAACCTAACTACAATTGCTTCACGGAGCATCCCAATTGGAAGGCATTTTCTACCATTAGGACCGAGTAAAGCAGATAAGGTAATTGGGACTGATACTTTAATTGGAATTTCAGTAGGTGTCGCTGATGTTGGAACTCCTACATTACCAGCAACAAGACGACCGACACGATTTGCCTGAGATTCAGTACTATTAACACCGAATAAATCACTAACAGTATTACTACTCCTTAACTGATTACCATTAGCATATAAATTAGTCATAATATTGAAAATACGATTTTGATTAGTAATATTTTCTAATTCTAGACCTCCTATATTAACGGTGATGCGTTTAAATAAACCCATTGCTTGAGAAGCAGAATGACAATTGAAAAACGTAGCATCAGCTGCTACTTTAACAGGTTTTGCTGTGAATGTAAAATTTAGAAGAGTAGAACATCCATCTACGAAGGTATTATGTTGGGGATTTAATCTCATCTCTATGAATTCGCTGTCTTTTGTGAATACGCCACCATTACTTGGAGTGATTTTAATTGCTAGATTACTCATAGGTTGAACAGGTTGCCTAGCAGCTAAATATTCTACGGTTTGATTAATTTCATCTTCCGCTTCAATTGGGAGAAAATCTTCGTTTTGGAAATCAGTCATAGTATGATATAACGTTAGATTATTTCTTAAACCTATTGTTTTTTATCTTAAACCGCTTAGCAGAATGTGAATATAAATAATAACCAGCACCTACTATACCAACAACACCTAATAATGCGGTTGCTATTCCAGCACTTGTAGCGGCTACCGCCGTTTCTTCTGCTAATGTTTCTAATGATGATATCATGGTCGCTTCCTCTTGATTTGATATTCCTTCTGTTACATCAGCGAATGTATGTAAATTTATAGTTCCTTCATCATCTAGAATTTCACTAGTTGTAATTCTGGATTGGTCCATAATACCAGAATGAGTTTCAGGGCGTAATAGAGCATCAAAATTACGTTGATTTCTATATTCCATTAATTCATCAATACCATCATCTCCATCAGTAACATATACATTATGAAAAAACTCATCTCTATCTAAGTTCCCCAATTGGGATGCCTCCGTAGCATCTGTTAATTCAGGGTGATTTGTTAAATTAATATTAGCATTAAAATCAGAAACAGCATCAATTAAATCATCAAAATTGTAATTTTCCACATTTTCTTTAATAACATTATCAATCAAAAAGTCTTCAAATATTTCCACATCTTTAGTCTTTATAAACATCTCAGGATGACCTTCCTCTAATATATTTTGATAAAATTTAATCACATTACCCTCATCTTGTCCAGCGTCCTCTATTATGGATGCTACATTAGTATATTCTGGAAACGCATCTGCTACAGCTCCTCTCATTGAAGCAGGTTCATCAACCGTCTGTGCTTCTAATCCAACATCACGTCTATTTTGAAGGCGACTGATTTCATGTTGTAAATCCGCAAGTTTTTTTATACTAGTTTTTCTAGCATTCATTGTAGCATAAACACTCCCTCCTATAGTATCACCAGCAACAATAGCACCAGTTGATGAACCGATTGATTTATCAGTTGGGGTAAATTTTGAAACTAAATCACCTTCTTGTCTAGTAGTATATGCTCTCTTATCTTTATTATAGTCAGGGTGTATCCAACCGTTATATCCAAAAAAATTAATATTTTTATCATCAGGGTGATTTTTTAATATATTCATTCCTAAAGTATTTCCTAATGAATGACCGCTCATTGTAATATGATGATTTGGATATTTCTGTCTAATTTTTTGATATATGTCTTCATCACGTTTATAACGATTTAATAATGTATCACTTAGAGAATCTGGCCAGCCAGTAAAACTTTTTAAACCAATTTCACCATCTGCTACAAAATCTTTTACTGCTGAACTTCCACGAATACCGAATAATATACTATCAGCATTGGAATATACTAAGTGTTCTGGAGTAGATAAACTAGTATCTAATGTATATCCGTATATATTGCGTCTATTATCAGCATTTTCATATACTTCTTTCATTGCGTGTCTAGCTAAATCTTCTTCATCTTTTAAATTAATCTTTTTTTGAGTTTTTTTTTTAGTAGCGGATGCGGACGAGGTCCTTGTAGCAAGTTGATTATATGCTTTGTTTTTTGATACTAATAAATAAGGATTTTGAAATTCAGGGAGATTTTGGGGTGGAGTGGTAAAGTTTTTAACTTGTACTTGCCGAATCCTATCATTAAAACTACTCATTTATTATTATGTGTGATATAAAATTACTTACGTCTGCGTCTCCGGCGTTCAACAGATGGTCGAGTGACAACATTAACATCACTGTAAGTGCCATCTCTAATTTGATTAGCATTATTACTAAAAGAAATTGCCTGACTCTGCTTACGTTCATCAATTGGTAGGTCAGTTTGAAAATCATTATTTAATAGATGAACTGCTACTAGACGAGCAATTCCAGCAGCCCGATTATCTAACATATTCGCTGATGTTGGATTTACTCTATTCATATCGGCGACGTGCTTACGTTTGGCAAGTCCCCTGCTTCTCATAATATGTGGATTATTCATATATTATTATATTAGATATTAATTGGAACGGAATCTACGTGGGATTTTAATGGTCTTCGCAACGACTGGGACAGGTTCAAGTACTAATTCATCATCACTATAACTATCACTATAACTATCCTCTACGTGATTAGAATAATGTAAGGGTTCTGGTTCTGGGTCATTTATGCTCGGCGACTCCGTCTTGTCAGGTTCTGGTTCTGGTTCTGGGTCATGTATGCTCGGCGACTCCGTCTTGTCTGGTTCAGGTTCTGGTTCAGGTTCTGGTTTTGGTTTTTTAACATATTTTCTTTTAGGTTTAACTACAACAGGTTCTGCTACTGGTTCTACAAGGACTTTGTCCGCTACCGCTACAACTGGTTCTGCTACAACTGGTTCTGCTACAAGGACCTCGTCCGCTACCGCTACAGGTTTGTTTTTTAATGCTAGTTTTGCTTCTCTTTTTAGTTTGTTAGCAGCTACTAATTTTTCTGTAGCAGCTATCTGCTTTTCAGTTCGTGGTTTTTTGGGTTTTTCTAATGAACTCATATTTAAAATATCCTTAGATAATATATGACGGAATTTAACGCACGTATAAATAATGTTAGAGTTGCTAATTTCAACACTAAACCACAAAATTTGCCTCAATTTCAAAATCCATTTCTTTTACTTAGTGACACAGAAGCATTAAATAAACTCTTAGATGGTGGAGTAGGTACTACTAATGATAGAGTTCCTAATCCAGCAGGTGATTTAGAGATGGGAGGGAATGTTAAAACTACCCCACAACCTAGGTCGCAGATGCCAACACAATCTGCTGAAAGACTCGCAATGGGTGCTTTTGGGCGGCGAGAGGGTGATGAGGTGAATTTGCTAACAGATGATGTAGATACGATTCATCATAATGACCCTGCTATTATTGCTCCAACTGCTAACAGAGATAATCCAAGTACTTCTATGCCTGATAGATTCCCAGCACCTACGCCTATAGATTATGATGAATTGGATGGAGAATCTGGAGATGAAGGGGCTCACGGAGGAAGTGGATATGCTCCACCTACAAATCCTAATGCCCCTGCTGATGAGATGGGTGATGAGGGACACGGTGGAACAACACCTGCTTCAAGGACCTCGTCCGCTTCCGCTACAAGTTCCGCTTCCGCTACCGCTAATCCATTAGCAAATAGACTAAATACTATGACAGGTGCTTTATCTGGAACAAATACTGCTGTCACGGCGTCTCACCCCCCAATAGTTCCAGCAACAAGACTTAATAATAACGTAGGAGTATCAAATTCAACTATTACAAGTATATATGCGAGTCTTACACCAGCACAGAGAGCGACGCTAAATGGAACAGCAGGTTCAACCGCTTCATTACGTTCAAATACGAATCCAGCGTTTCAAAAATTACTACCTGCTAATATTAGAAATAATAAAGATATTCAGTCTTACCGTGTTGATTCATCTGGTAATATTTATGCGTATGCGTATTATGCTACAAATAAACCCATTTATATAGGAAATTGGAGAGAATCACATGCGATAACAAATCCTGGTACTCAACCAGATAATCCAGCTAGAGTTCAACCAAGACAAACAACACAAAGAACCACATCTAACGGTTCTACGGTTCATTCAGGAAGTAATTTAGTTATAAATGGAAGAGTTAATAAAAATGTTGGATTACCGACATCTATGAATACTACTCTTGCTACAAGTAATGGAAAGGCATTAAAGGAGGTTAAATATAATCCAATTACTAATAAATTTACATTATACTATGGTAATAAACTAGCATCAGGTAGATATCAATCTAAAAGAGAACTTACTCCACCTGACCCACCACCTCGCCAACGAACTATTTTACAGGACGTACGTGATGCGGTAAGTGGAGCGGCTGGTGCGAATTATATGAGTGATAGATTGAATAGTATGAGTACTCGGCAACCGTAATAAAATTGATTTTATTTTTATTTATTTATTATTTAATAAAAAATGAATTTTAAAAGTTATTATGATTATGATGTTTATACTGATGGGAGGATATGGAGTAATAAGAGTAATAGATTTTTAATACCACATAAAACTAGATATGTATATCTTGAAGTTAGTTTAATGATTAATAAAAAACATATATCCATATACGTTCATAAACTAATGGGAATTGTATTTTTAGCAAATTTTAAGAACTTACCTGAAATAGACCATAAAGACCGAAATAAATTAAATAATAGTTTGTTTAATTTACATTGGGTTACTAAAAGTGAAAATCAACATAATACTGGTATAATGAGTAATAATACATCAGGTGTTAAGGGTGTTAGTTACGAGAAAAAAGTAGATAGATGGAGAGGGAGTTTATCTATTAATAATGAGAGATATGTTAAAAGATTCAAAACTAAAGAAGAAGCAATATCTTATAGAAAAAAACTAGAAGTAAGATTTAATATATCCACATAATATATAATGGAAACTAGGAGATTATATGTTACATCAAGGGACTCAAAACCTAGAACTCAGTTTAATGATAAAGTTACTATAGATATGAGTAAAGCACATCTAGATTGTATGTCTAATCAACGCTTAGGAATATCTATTATACGTGCTACATTACCACCTACTTTAGAGCAAGTACCTAGAACTACCCAAACAGGCACGAATGGTAATAGTAAAAATATATCAAAAATATCAATCACATCCGTAGTCGGTGGTGTTAGTGTTGATAGAGAACTTTATTTTAATGATTGGAATAACATAAATAGTGGATTATATACAGCTGCCGAATATTCTAATACTACTTGGACTACACAAACTACAGCTTCTAATATCATACAAGCAATCAACTCAGCAAGTGGAGGACCTATATTACAATTATCTACGTTAGAAAGCAGTAATCGCTTAGAGTTCGGTAGTCCAACAGCAGGTGATTCAATCACTTTTCATTTTGATACATCTAGTCCAGATATTCTAAAGGCATTAGGAGTGAATGATAAAGTTGATACATTAATTAATGATACCGCTACATATCAATACGCCCCCTTTTCTATTGATTTTGCTAGTCTTTTACCTGTAGTCTATGTTAGAACTAATATTGGAATTGGAGGATTTATGAGTAGAGGAGGAGGAACAACTGAAAATCTATTAGGTAGCATCCCCATCACTATTAATAATTTAAATGCTGGTAATACAGTTACTGCGTTTCAAACTGCTACAAACAACGAAGCATATCAACCATCAAGTAGTATTAATTATGTCAATTTTGCTAATGTTGGAGGACACAAAATAATAAGTAATAATCATATTAGTACTATAGAATTAGAATTAATTAATCAAAATGGTATAATTATTGGAACTGGATTAAATGATTATACAATGACACTGGAATTAAAAACCTACGATTAATATATATGACTTCTGTTAATACGCAAAGGATACACTTAAATACAAATGACGCTGAATTAGTGGATGGTAATCATGCTAACGCTACTTTTAATCTAGCAAAAGCGAATCTACAATGTCTATGTAATCAAGAACTTAGTATATCATTAGTAAAAGCAGTACTACCAATAACAATAGATGCGTTTGGATATAATGATGATGATACAGTCGCTTTCACTATGAAAATTATAGACTCTAGTTTTACCGACCAAATATTAAAATGTTTTATCACTAAAGATACATACGATATACCACCTTACGCAGCTACTAGACCTACTGTTTTTAAATTTCCAGTTAGTTATTTAGAATCCCCTTTGAGTATTCAGGATATACTAAATAAAATACTAGCAAGTCAATACTCAGGTAGTAGTAATATATCACTAATTATTTTAAAAGATACTAAAAGAACAGCAGTTCAGTTTGATTCTGGTACTATTACAGAGTTAGTTTTTGATAATAGTTATGTAGTTAAAGGTAGAACTAATTACAATAAACCAGCACAACGATTATTTACAGCGTTAGGAATTAACACGTATGATGGTGAGGATGTTGGTGGGTTAGTGCCAACGGAAACGATATTTAAAGGAGGTAATGGGGGCATAGATAATGGGACTAATGTCTCTTTTCAGTATCAACTATCGCTATACCATCCCCCAATAAATTTAGTATCTAATCTAATGTTAGATTCTGCTTCTTCTAACGGTGGTGGAGCAAAAAATAATATTTTAGCTGGGATTCAAATAGATGTAGAAGACCAGAGTAGAGAAATGGAATGCACCCATATAGGAGGTGATGCTCTACTTGGAGGTGATGCTTCACCTGACCCTGAACCAAATCCAATATTTTTTGGAGTTCCACATAACCATCAGGCATCTGGTTTATTTCCAAGCGACCCAACTATTTCATATTTCTTTTATTATGATGGGACTGTGAATAAGGTATATAAACACGATTCAACGAGTAATACGACTACAATTCACGATATAGGGACTGGTGCGAATCAGTTATTCCCAGGTCTTCCAACTAATCAGGCGATGGATAGAGCATTATTCACACAAAATGTTCTATTTGTTAAATGGAAACCACCAACTGGGTCATATAGACAAATGAGATATACCAATTCAACAACCGCTTCTGGAGGGCAAGTATCTTCCCCAAGCGATGTAGACCAACAGGCCACCACAGCAAATAATTCATATTCGGTTCTTATTAACAGCGTAAATACATTTGCGGTACAACTACCCCAAAGTGGATTCGCAATAGACCACGCATATACTACTGGGAATTGGGGCGGAACAACGACACCATATACTGGACTACCTCAAACAGGACATCGGTCTATGGCTATGCTTATAGGGTTTAATGGTATGGTACAGGTCTTTTATGACACAGGTATAGTTTATACTATTGATTTATCTAGTCAAACAGTCGTAGCATCAGCACCATATGGGAGTGTCGCAAGTGTAGCGAGTGTAGCACCTGTATCATCATCAGCAACTGGTTCTACTATCGTAGTATCCAAATCATCATCATTAATTAATCATATAAATCACTCAGTAGGTAATTCACATAAGATTGTATCAGCAAATAGTGTATCTAATTTAACTTTGATATTAGAAAATGATAGTGGAGGTGAAAAATATAGTGATAGTAATATATACTATGAAATTGAATTTAAGACGTATGATAGTCAATAATATCTAACTATATTGTAATAATGAAGATAAGCGAAACCAAAGGTAATACTGAAATTCTTGTTAGTAAATCTACACGTGATTTAGTAATGAGTGATAAAATACCTTTAAATTCTGGAATTTCTAATACGCCATCAACGATATATGTCGTCGGTCGTCCTGGAAGTGGTAAGAGTCATTTTTTAGAATCGTATTTGCGTAGGCAAATGCGAATAGGTTCTGATAAGAGCAAGGCTACGTGCTTTGATTCCATATATGTCGTAGCTCCTGAGTCATCTCAGGGTAGTTATGAAAAAAGTTTTGTTTGCGATTGCGATCCTGAGAAAGTATTTGATGAATTAAATATAGCGAATTTAACAAAAATCTATGATGGCTGTTGTGAAACGAAGGAACTGGGAGATGATAAAAAAAAGAATGATAATTATTTTAGTTGTGTTCTAATTGACGATTGTGCTACGGAAATGAGGGACAAACACGTCAGGAAGCTTCTATTGAAGATGCTTCGTAATCACCGACATATTCATACAACAATTATTCTTGTGAGCCAAAACTACATGAGTATGGATAAAAATTGTAGGGATTGTATTCGTCAGTTAGTTCAATTTAATACGTGTAATCATAAAGAAAAAGAAAGGATAGCTGTGGAATGGTTGGGTCAATTTAGACCTAAAGAATTTGAGATTTTGTGGGAATATTTATTCAAAGATAAATATCAATTTTTAATGTGTGATAGAAAAACTGATGAAATACACAAAACGTTTAATAAAATAGATGTATCTGGGATAGATAGAGGTTCTGAAAATGAAAATTCTAAAAAATAATTCCTTCATATAATTCATCATAAGGCGAAAAGTGTGATTTTCTTTTTGGTGATATATGCCTTCTTGATCGGAGGATACAAGAGCGATGCCATAACTTTATATAATTCTCCCTTGCTTTCCATATCTTCAGACAAACTAGAATCATCAGAAAGATTATGAATATAGTATTTCTTGTTTTCTCGTTGTCTGATTTCGTATTTTCGTTCATCCATTATATACTACCTTATAGATTATTTTTAATTTTAAAACGCATTTTTTGAAATGTTAATAAATAACATAAACTTTTCAACTACTCAACAAAATATAACGAATAAAATATTATCTAACTATATTGTAAAATGTTAAAGTGTGTCTTATGTGAAAGTAATACAATGGTTTGGTATAATTTATGTGATGATTGTTTAAAAATTCAGAAGTTAATGGGATTATATACTCCAGATACCATTCATCAGTTTATTGATAAAACCTTAAAGATTCAAGAAGATAAGATGGACTATAGAATTGCGAAAAATATATCTGATATTCTTATAAATGAGAAAATAAAAAAAAAAGAATAATTAATAATATGATTAAATACTATGGGAACTGCAAACAGATTACGATTAAAAAGAAGACCAGCCTCAGTCGTAAATGTTCCCAAAAAAGAAAGAAAATGCCGAAGTTCATCCATTTGGGGTTTTCTAATTTGTCCGTTCAGTATTATATGGAGTATATTTACTAAATAATATCTTATCATATTATATTAAGATAATGCCTACAATTCCAGAATTAAAAGCGGAATTAAAAATATTCGTTATATTTTATAAAGAAACCTAAAACTTTATGTTTATTTATAACATTTATTATAATATCTCATCATAATATATAACAAAATGCCTACAGTTTGTGAGTTAAAAGTTGCGTTGCGAAAAATTGATCCAAAAGCCAAAATAAGCATGAATAAAGCAGGTTTAATGGCGGCTTTACATAGAACAATGACAACTACAAATCCATCAGCACCATCCGCACCAAAAGCGAAAGTTAAAGCAAAACCTAAGCCAGAAGGTAAGGCTATTCCTAAGATAAATCAAGCTAAAATTGATGCGATGTTAAAAACGGCAAAAGCTGGAGTATCTAAAAAGAAAGTATCCGATATGATAAATGTTGTTAAATCAGCTAAGGGGAAAACATAAATTTAAACCCCCTAAAAAACCTCGTAAGAAACGAATTTCAACAAAAGATTAAAAAAGAAAATGTTAATAAATAACATAAACTTTACAACTACTCAACAAAATATAACGAACAACTCGCTTTTTCAATCCTATTACACGCTAGTTTATATATGTCTTCATCTAACTCCATACCTATAAAATTACGCCCCATTTTTTTACAAGCAATCCCCATACTACCACTACCCATAGTTGGGTCTAAAACAGTCCATCCTGGTTTAGTCCAATATTTTAATAAAAACTCCATTAATGCAACAGGTTTAGCGGTTCTATGTCCTGTTTTTTCATCATTATTAAATTCACACCAACTAGAAGGGGATTCTTCTTCATCTATGTCAATTGGTGGTGGGGTTATGTCGCTAGTTGGGAGTGGTTCGTTTAATACCTGTCCTTTATGGGGTTTAGTCATACATTCTTTACCACCAGTTGAGTGTTCCATTAAATATATATTGTCCTTACTAGCGGGTTTAACTACTTCTTCCCCAGTCTTATGACTACTAACATCATACTCCGGAGACTTCTTCGCAAAACAATATATCATCTCGTGTTTCCGCATAGGGAGTTTATAGGCGTTTAAGAATCCAGCGGCTCTATTCTTTTTCCATACCAAATCCCATCTAAACCATTTTTCGTTAGCCTTTATTAAATTAAAACCAAATCTAGTAGTACAGCTAAAGAAAAAGGGTGTTCTATCATTTCTAGCAATTCTTTTTAAATGAACCCATAATGCTTGTAAATCTATCACATCTTTATCCCATTTACAGGCAGTTTGATTGTAGTTTAAATCTAAATAAACAAAATCAACTGACTTATCAGGAATATCTATTAATTTATCAAAACAATCTCCGTGAATTAAATCCATATATATATATAACTAGATAAAAAGTGCTTGTTCGTTATATTTTGTTGAGTAATTGAAAAGTTTGTGTTTATTTATAACATTTTGTTTTTTCATTTGAGAATTATTTTCTAAACTAGTATTGATAGATTACTGAAAGTGGATTTCCTTAGTTTTTGCCTTTGGTTAAACATCAATTAATTGATGTTTAAG
>ENA-OQVM01003464-OQVM01003464.1-marine-metagenome-genome-assembly--contig:-NODE-3464-length-17056-cov-12.159609_pt1 | contig 17056 bp, 11 predicted proteins | sample MGYA00237776_ERZ505498 | MGnify/ENA primary metagenome ERZ505498 (study PRJEB26159, sample SAMN06265151) | marine metagenome | isolation source: Helgoland LTER site | place: Germany:Helgoland, sampling... | reverse complement strand
ATCAAGGGGTGTATTTCTTAATATTGGGGGTATAACCCTTAAATTTATTTATCATGAAAAAAATTACTTTATTATTGATTGCAATGACCAGTTATGTTGGTTTTGCTCAAAGTACAATTGACTTTGAAACAGCAGGTCTAGGTGCTGCATGGACTTGGGTCGTAGATCAAAATGGGACTAATCCTGCACTTGAATTTGTTGCCAACCCAAACACAACAGGAAACACTTCTGCGATGACTGCTAAACTGACTACTAAGGTAGCAGGAGCGGCATGGGCTCTTGCTTATTCAGATGGTATCGGTAGTTTCACGTTTGATGCAAACAACAGCCTTGTGAAAATGATGGTCAGAAAAACGGTTGCCACAGATGTTGCCATTAAATTTGAAATTCCAATGGGAATAAGTAAAGAAGTGAGAGCAACAACTACTGTAACAAATGGAGATTGGGAAGAACTGTCATTTGATTTTAGTTCTGTAATAGGAAGTACATACAGTCGTATTGTTATTATCCCTGATTTTTTAGCGAGAACTACTGATCATATTGTTTATTTTGACCAAATAACATTTAATGCAGGTACAGCACCAGCAGTTCCTACTTCTGGGGCTGCTGCTCCGTCGATTGCTGCATCTGACGTATATTCCTTCTTTGGAGATTCTTATACTAATACCGCGCCATCGAGTTACTTCCAGTCTTGGGGTCAGGGTACAGTATCTGATTACACTGCAGGTTCAGACGTTGTTAAAAAATATGCTGCTCTAAATTTCCAAGCGATTACGCTTTCGTCAACCGTAAACTTATCAAATTACACTCATATTCATGTTGATGCATGGACTCCAATAGCCAACGCAGTGGGTATTAAGTTTCAGGATTTTGGTGCCGATAACGTTGACGAATATCCCAACGTCGATGATTCTGAATCTGAAGTTCAAAGTTCAACTACACAGGCAAGTCAAACATGGGTTGGTCATGATTTTCCACTTTCTGCATTTACCGGATTGACTGGTACTGCTAATTTAGGTCAAATTCAACTCTTATTAGGAAGTGCAACAGGTGGTACTCAAGGTGATGTTTATATTGATAATTTATATTTGTATACTGCCCCAACAGCAGGCATAGACGACCACTCTCTAAGCTCCGTAAAAATGCACCCGAACCCAGCAAGTGGAATCGTAAAATTTTCAACGGCGTTAGGGGATACTTTAAGTGTATCTATATTTGATTTATTAGGGAAGTTAGTACAACCTGCTCAGGTCATAAAATCAGAGTTGAATATCTCTGGCTTGAACCCTGGTATGTATTTTGCAAAAATAGATCAAGGCGCAAACTCCATTACAAAAAAATTGCTTGTAAATTAAGTTGCAACTAACCAACCAACTTTAATTTCAAAGAAGCTTCCAGCAATGGAGGCTTCTTTTTTTTGATTTCACCTGTCCGTTGAACATCACAGCCAATGTTGCAACGCTTGACATAACCGACTTAACAGAACTAGATGCTATCTAGTCATGGAACAAAACTTGAATTGACTGCTGTAGGATTTGCTATTATCAATTATTTTGACTACCTTATCGAAGATGATTACACGATAGCTTTAACAAAAGATTTTGCTTCTAACGCAGTAAGAATGTATCCAAACCCTGCTAAAGAGGTTGTAAGTTTTTCTTTCGCTTCAAACATAGCTTTGGAAGTTACGATTTATTTGAGAAAGAAGTGCTTCGTTCAGAAAACGTACAATCTCAACTTAATATTTCTAGCTTAAAACCTAGAGTGTATTTTGCAAACATGACACATGGTTCACGTGTTTCTACTAAGAAACTCCTAGTGAACTAAACATATAATTAACCATTTTTTTTATGGAAGCTTCCAGCAACGGGGGCTTCTTTTTTGTTTACATGAGTCCGAGATAATTTCAGTCTATAGGTGCCTGCTGGAGCAGAACGTTTTTATCGATTGTTGTGTGAGGTATTCAATATATTTATAGTATCACATCACAGTGCTCCCTTCTTGTTATGGAGTTGTTAGAAATAACCTACTTTTTTAACGATGTGCTTTAATTATAACGTTTTAGTAATTAATTGACTAATAATTATAACACAACATTAAACATAATTAACCATACAATCCCCATACATTTTCTTTTTTATAACTGTTTATTGTATTCTTGTTGTTTTGAATTTTCTAATTTTTACAGGTAATAATTATGAATATTTATGATTTTAACCGCGAAATTTGTCAGTGTATGTATTTTGTAGTACTTTGTTTAAATATTTTACAATATATTTAAACTATATTTGAGTTCATTAATAACTTAAAAACTTTTAACATGAAAAAAATTACATTATTATTTTCTTTACTAGCCGTTTCCTTAGGAACCGCTCAAAGTCTTCCAATTGATTTTGATGACGCATTAGATGCTAACTTTACAACCGCAGGAGGTGCTGTGTTTTCGGTCACTGCAGATGGAACAAATGCTGTTGGTCAAATTATTGGTGGAGCTGCTCAATACGACAGTAGAATGGATTTAGTACTAGACACATACATAGATATGACTACTGCTGCAAAAACATTTACATTCGAATATTATACAACTGAAGCTGTTGTAATGAATGGATTACTTCAAATTGGTGCAGAAGGTGCCGGAGGATTCGCAATTGAAAAAGGATTCGTAACTGACGGAAATATTGGATGGGAAACAATCACTATTGATTTTTCAGATGCTACAAATGGCTATCCAAATGCTGGACTTCCAGTTGTTTTTGGTCAATACGCTCAAATCTCAGTGTTTACTAATTTTGCAGATACGGGAGTATCTACATATTGGATAGATGATATTGCTGGAGCTGCTAATGGAGCTGCTGTAGCACAACCATTAACTTCTTTAGTAGTAGATTTTGAAACAGCGACTTCTTTTGCAGCTGATTCAGGAATTACTTACACGGATCAAGTTGCAAACGATTTGACTACCGGAGCCAATTCTTCAGCTACTGTTGGACTTGTTTCAGGAATCAATTCAGGTCCTTATTCAAACGCACAATTATTTGTTAGTGAAGGTTTTGATATGTCTGCTGGTGATAAAGGTTTTTCTATAATGGTAAAAGGCCCAAGAGCTATTCCAGTTATAAAATTTAAGCTTGAAGGTGGTGCTAATAATGAAAGAGATGCAGCTTACACAACTCCAGGTGTTTGGCAAGAACTTACTTTCGATTTTGCTGGTGATGTATCTGTGGTACATAACAAAATTGTCATATTTTTTGATTTTGCAACTGCAGCAAGTACAGACGTAGCGGATGATGTTTTTATGTTTGACAATGTTACATTTGACGTATTTAGTTCACTTTCTACGAAAAGTTTTGCTGCCAACACAGTAAAAATGTATCCTAATCCTGCTAAAGGATTTGTAAACTTTTCTTCAACTTCAAACGAAGTTTTAGACGTTGCAGTTTATGATATGTTAGGAAAACAAGTATTACGTGCAAACGCTGTACAGTCTCAACTTAATATTTCTAGCTTAAACCCTGGAATGTATTTTGTAAATATGACACAAGGATCTAATGTTTCTACAAAGAAATTATTAGTGAACTAAGGTTTAACCAACCCAATTTAACTTTTAAAAGGCTTCCATTTGGAGGCCTTTTTTTATGTCGTCATTCCACCTAGGAGGATTGAATTAGGGAGGATAACTAGCAAGGTTTAGAGAGGAGTTTCTAAACACCAATTTTCCACACTCCTTTTTCTAAAAACGTTTCTATAGATTGACGCTTCGCTTTGTTGAGTAAATTGGAATGAGAAATTTTTTCTTGTTTGGCATATTCAGAAAGCGTTATTATTTTCTTTCCTTCCAGATACGCCAATCGTTTATGAAAACTTTGACACAATGCTTTCCCTACAATGTCTTGCATAATTGCAGTTGTGCCACGTTGGTCAAATTCCTGAAAAGCATCATAATATTCTTTTCTATTGATAAATTTTATATTGATCGGTACATAATTCTCACGCAGCAAGGCATAATTATTAATCACACGTCCAATTCTTCCATTTCCATCCACAAAAGGGTGAATGTGTTCAAAAGTGAGGTGAAGCTTCGCAACGCGTCTAATAATGTTGTCAGCGTCACTCGTTTGGTATTGTACCATCATTTCTTTTAGCAACCCTAAAACTTCTGTAGGATTTGGAGCCATATAAGTGCCCACACGCACCCATTCGTTTTCGTTTCTAAATCGCCCAGCAATATCATCTCTAATATTACTGATGAGCATTTTATGCAAAAACAAGATGCTGTCTAAAGTAAGTTCTTTTTCTGTTGCCTTTTGATTGATGTATGCAACGACTCTCGCTAGATTTTTAGCCTCAAATAATTCTCGCTCATTAATGTAACGGTCGAGATCAATCTGCATCAGAATTTTTTCTGTTTCATCTAAGGTCAACGTGCTATTTTCAATGGCATTAGAATTATAGACCTGTTCAGCCACTTCGGTTTCGTCAAGCAGTTTGATTAAGGCCCTTTTATCAACTGCAAGCCGACAATACCGCTCTTTAAGCGCTTGAATCTGTTTGAGAATTCGGAAAGATTGAGTCATCTGATTTATATCTATTGTTTTTCAACGTGTTAGCTCTGCCTGCCTGCCTGCTTGCCGCCCGCTTTGCCGACAGCCAGGAGTTGGTTCACTTTTAATATGTTGCAAAGATACTTATTTTCACGACTAAATTCATTAACTCGTGAATTTAGTCGATTATTTCGTGGTTATTCACGAGTTAAGACCGACTCCATAGGGTTACTTTAAGGCATAAGGGATGTAACTCGCCGTCATTCCACCTACGGTCGATACATACAAGGCATCCAAGCGTCATTACGAGGGAAGTATGACCGAAGTAATCTCATAGAAGCGAAACTAAAAACGAACAGATTGCCGCGTCGTAAAAAACGACTTGCAAAGACGTAACTCATCGTCATTCAATCTACGGTCGATACATACAAGGCATCCAAGCGTCATTACGAGGGAAGTATGACCGAAGTAATCTCATGAGTGAAACTAAAAACAAACAGATTGCCGCGTCGTAAAAAACGACTCGCAAAGACGTAACTCGTCGTCATTCCATTTAAGGTCGATACATACTAGGCATGAGAAACAACATTAAAAAAACAGTTTAACTCCTTTTATCAATCGTCTCATAAAGTGCCTCTAAATCTTCAATGGAGTTTTTTATAGTCTGTATAATCTCTTTCGGGTTTTTCTGTGGTTTGGTAGATATAAATAAGTCTTTTAAGTCGACATCGAGGGCGGCGGCTATATCAATAAGTAATTGTTTTCTAGGGATACTATCTCCCTTTACAAGATTTGAGACACTAGCCTCCGTAACGTTAACCATAAGAGCGAACTCTTTTCCTGTAATACCTTTCTCTTTTAGTATTTCTTTTAGCCTTAATATCTTCATAACGTATTTATGTTTAAGCAAAAATACAAAATTATAGTTTAAGTGTAATATTTTGAAAATAAATTTAGTTTCAGTTGCATAATATTATAGTAATGCTTTAATTTGTAGTGTAAATATATTACTTATGCTATAAAAATATTAACCCAAATCTAAAAATCATGAAACCCCAAACCGCCAAACAAATTACAGACGCCAATCAGAAAGCCATCAAAGACCGTTTGTCAGCACCCTACACCAAACAGCAACACGCCGCTGCAGCGGGTTGCGACTCCGAAGACATAATGTATTGGAACTTTTTTTTAAACACTATGGAGGCCTACACCAAAAAAGAATATACCGACTCCGAAGGTTTTGACGCTCTAGCCATGGTCTTATGGAATCGGCTTTTGCCAGATGCCGAGCCATTCACCAAGCAAGAATACAGCAACACCTATGGTTTTAGTGAAACAAAATTGGTGTTATGGAACGAATGCCTGCCAGATGCCGAACCATTCACCGAGGACGAAATAAACAACAGCAAAAAATAAATTCAAATGAACAAAGAGTTAGATGCATACACTATGTTATTGGCAAACAAAGAAGCCCAAACCAAGGGTGAAAAATTACCTTATACAAAACAACAATTTAACGAAACCAACGAAGGGAACACTAGTTCGTTAATATTTGACTGGAATTTAAGCTTACCAACCGCCGAACAATTTACTAAACTCGAACATTCCGAAGGCAGACACTGCAATGCCATAGCCATGGCACATTGGAATATCGACCTACCACATGCCGAGCCCTACACCAAACAAGAACACGCTGCCGCAGAGGGTTGCGATAAATTTGAAATGCAAGAATGGAACGAGTTTTTGCCAGATGCCGAGCCCTACACGGAAGCTGAAATAAACAAACTGCAAGTCAGTAACTATTACACAACGAATAAAATAACATTAACGATTGACGAAATTTGGAGAGTAAACATGGAAGCTTCAAACAATGGAAATAAATTACCGTACACCAAAAAAGAACACTCAGAAACCGAGGGATGCACAGCCGAGACTATGAGATTTTGGAATGAATGTTTACCAGAAGCAGAACCCTACACCAAAGAGGAACACGCCTCCGCTGAGGGATGCACAGCCGAGGCTAAATCGTTATGGAACTTAGTCGTATCAAAATCCGAGCAGTACACAAAAATGGAAATGATAACAAACAAAACTGTAACTAAGTAACTATTAAATCTAGTGCAAAAGAAAAGGACACCTTTAACAGTGTCCTCTTGTTTTTGTTTGGATATTACAGTTTAAAATTAGTCTAAAATAGCGACTAATTGCCCTAAAAATCTATGACTGCCAAACAAGTAGATTATAAAGGTAAAAAAATAAACGCAAAAACCAAATATATCAAATAAGAAAAGGAAATTTTTAACAGATTTTCTTTTTGTTTGTTCAAATGATTTATAGGAGCATGGCCAATCGCTTGAACCGATGATAACAACGTTACTACAATAAGAAATACCAAGGCATATCCAGATAAAAAACCTCAGCAAGCCATTCATCGACCATTAGAGCCAAAAAGTCTGGAATTTTAAAATGGTTGTCTTTTGTGGGTATTAAAAAAAGTATCAGTTATTGAGGCTTTTTTTATCGGACACAAATGAATCTTAATCCAAAAGCAGCACTTTATTGATTATACCATTCAATTTTTTTTGAAATAAGTAAATATTAATGAATAACACATTCTTTGTATCCTAATAGCATACTTAGATATTTCGAAATCACACAACTCACATGGTTTTTCAGCGGATAACATCATTTTATAAAAAACTTACTTAAACGTTTAAGTAAACTATTTTCAATATGTGTATATTTTATTAAATACCTTATAAACTATTGAATTTAAGCACTGTAAAGTACTTCAAAATCCATAGGATAAAATCTAAATCAATTTGTAGTTATTTATTACAATAATCCATTTTGTAATTATAAAATTTGTAAAATTGAATTAATTATTGTGGTAAGTCAATTATTATGGTTCTATAGGCTTAAAATACAGATTACTAAAAAATGTAATATTATTCACTTTTAAATATATCAAAATGAAAACACAACAAATTAAATTAAAAAAAGGAAACTTAAAACTATTGTTTTTTATCTCTTTATTCTTAGCTACTTCCCTAGGAGGTTTAAATGCCCAGATAACAAAGATAAGCACTGGTGGTAACGTTGCGATAACAACTGACATTACAGTTTGGCAGAATGGCTCTACTGCAGCCTCTCTTGCTGCTATTAATGATGGAAATATAAGTAATATAGGAACCGCTGATTATGCAGTACATCCTTATGAAGCTGCCGGTAAAAAAATCACCTTTTCTTTTCTTAGATATTATGATACAGGGATGCTTAAATTCTATAATCGTACTCGTTGTTGTCAACATCGTATCAATGGCTCAAAAGTAGTCTTTAAACTTGACGGGCATACGATTTATGAGTTTACTCTTAATCAGACTACTGGAAATAACTTAATAGTCGTAGCTCCTAGTGACGTTACATTTAATTCCGTAGAAATTATTTTTAAAGAAGGTACCCAAAATTTTCGTGAAGTTGAGATATATGGAAAAGAAGAACCTTACACTAAAAGTTTGAATTTTTTATCACCTGCGTCTTTTTCTACTGCGAGGATGAGTTACTACGTAGGAGGGGGGACTGGAGATTTTGGTATAGTAGTAGCAAAAGGGAATATGAATATAGAAGCGGATGCTCATCTCAGATTATCTGCAACTAATGTTTCTATTGGAGGTAACATGACTTTTAATGATAATGTTTCTTCTGCAAAAAGCTTTTATGCCACTAGAGATTTCGCAATTAATGGAACAAGGAGTATGAATTTGGGCACCAATGCTGGTTTTGGAATACCTGTAGGCTCATCACAAAGTCATGTCTTCCTTGGTTATAATGCCGGTAGTAAAGTAGGCTTTGATGCTGCTACTTTAATTGACTATGAGGATGATGATAACACAAACCCAGTTACAGGAACGGAGTATTTAAATAAGCACTCGGTTTTTGTTTTGAATAATAGTAGTGATTTAACCAAACCTCTCCTTTTCGGAAATTTTGCCAATGATAATGACGCTAACTCTATGGCACAATTGGCTATTAACACACATCATGTAATAGACAGTGTTGCACTTACGGTATCGGGAGCTGTACATATTGGTCCTAAAAACATGGATCCTACAGTATTTCCATCTAAGGAAGGGTATGATGATGCCTTATTATGGGTAGAAAAAGGAATTGTTACTGAAGATGTAACCTATGCCTTCACCTCAAACTGGAATGATTGGCCAGATTATGTATTTGAAAACGATTACAAATTGATGGATTTACAAAAACTTGAAAAATATATTCAAAAGGAAAAGCATCTTCCAGGAATTATTTCTAGAGAGGAAGTAAAAGAAGAAGGATTGAAATCTAAACAGTTTATAACAAATCTATTAGTAAAGATTGAAGAATTGACCTTGTATACAATAACACAAGAAAAGAAAATTGAAGCTCAAAAACAGCTAAATAAAATGTTGTTGAATAGATTAAATGCCATTGATGAACAGTTAAAAAAATAATACATTTAATTATGAAAGCTATTAAAACAAAATTAATAATTATTCTGTGCTTAATGATATCAGCTTTATCAACGGCACAAGAACAAAAAGAACAAAAGTCTTGGTGGCAAGCAGATGGCTCTCTCAAGATAGAAAATGCAGAATATACTTTTCAATCGCCTATTATAGCACCAAAAGAAAGTATAAAGGAAAGTGAAATGCTATTGTTAAACATAAACACTTACAACGGAGAAGATCAACCTGATATAGATTACGGAATTTATAGTAAAGATTTAGCTTCAGATGAGTTTACCGAGCTCAGGGTTTATCATAGAGGAGCAGTAGACGGATCTAATATATCTACGGCTCCTTTGTTTGGCTTTGACTTCACGGAAGATAATTATTTGATATATGGTGCTAAGACTAATCCTGATAATATTTCAACTTTTACAGATCAAGAAGAGTCTTGGGATGCATTTGGTTATTACGCTCATGGATATAGCTTTTCGCAAACTGAAATAAAAAGTACAGATTATAAGCATTTGTGGAACAGACCCAAAGGTGCAAGTTGGTGGTATACTTTAATTGAGCTTTCTGGAGCTTTGATTCTCATTGTTTTAGTAGTTGCTATTAGCGTGGTTACATTGGGTGGTGCTGATGCATTAATTGCTGGTATTGCTGGAATAGGTACATCTTTAGGCTTAAGCGCACCTTTTTTTCAACTTTTAGCAGGAGGTCTTGCTACGACTCTTTTTCTGTCTTTGAGTTTAAATACTACTTTAGCTTTAGAACATGGTCTGTTAGATTCATCTACTAGAGAAGGGGCTCTTCTTCCTCAATTTATTTTTAAAACTGATGGGGAATGGATCTTACCAGCTAAATTTATTAATCCAGAGAATGATATTGAAAAAAACTTTAATAAAAATATAGACGCTCATTCAAAGGTCTCTTTTAATTGTACTGAGTACCCCGAAAAAAAATGTTTCACAGCCCCTTTTAGAGAAGTTGTAGCTAGAATGACAGCGAAAAATTCACATATAAAATATGTGAATATCCCTGGGGAAATTCATAAAAATCTCACTCCTTATCAATTATTTAAGAACTACATGTATATTACTGATGAGACTGGAAAGATTTCTACAAGTGTGAATACTCCTTCAATAGAGGCAACAACCATTTTTGACAGCAAACGTCAAATTTTACCTAGAAAACTCTTGTATACATCGAATGAGATTACTTCCCATGTTAATTTAAGCAATTACAAAGGGCTTCCTACCTTTTATATAGCTTCAAAGACCCTCCCTACTGAAGATAAACTTTTGTATAAAGATTTAGGTCTATATGGTTTCAAAGACGGGTATGAGTATAGATTGTATCGTTACCAAATGAAGGTTGAGCAACTAGAAACCCCTTTTTCTTTTAAAACTGGACCTGATGGACCATACTTAGTTGGAGATAATATTATAGAAAACAATGTTGTAGTAAGAGTAACAAAGCCTAACGGAGAGGTGAGAGGACAATACTTTTTTAATTCGATGGTAGAAACAGATACAGTTAATTGTATTATGGGAGATAAGGTTGAATTTAAAGTAACCTCATCTAACTCTAACCCGCCAACTATCAATGGATTACCTGCAACATGGCTTGCTCCAATGGGGCGTGAGTATTACTATCATTGCGATCCATCAGTTGCGCCTGGAGGTATTAAACCTAAAGTTCCTTTTGATGTACAGAGTCACTATGTGTCGAGTAATGATGCTATGGTAGAGAAATATCCTAATTGGATTCCAGATGATTTGTCAACCCCGACTTTTTATACACTTACATGGACTGCACAAAGAAGAACTGAACCATCCACACCTGTTAATAATAAATATATTGCACAATATAAATTCCAAAAGGCAGATAAATTGGGGGCTAAACTACAGAGAAAAAGCAAATCTGAAGGTCAAATCATGGATTTTTTGAAAATCTACAATGACAATAAAACTAGTACTCAAAACGAAAATGGTTATTCGTACAACCCAATCAATAAAACTTATTATTGGAATATAGACTCCGATGAGTTGATTTATTTAAACACCACAGATTACAACACCAACAACCCAGGATGGAATGGCAAAGTAAAGCGAATGCCTCTCTATGATCTAGCAATACCCAATGACCCTTATTCAACACCTTCACTAGCTTCACTAAACACAGTGAAAACTGATGTCGGTAAAACTTATGAACCATGGCAGCTGGTAAGAGAAGGAGACTACTTATGGGATGCTAATGATGGGTATCCAAAAAGTGGGTTTGCTATAAATGAACTTGTAGACGCTTACAGGCAACACTATGATAAAATTTCGCTACCATACAGAGGTTATGAAATTGAGGACTTTTGTTTGTATAAAGATTCAAATGACAATTGTATAACATCAGGATCCACTGGACCAGGGATAGTAGGTAATGGTGCCGTTTATAACGGGGAAGGTAATGGATTAAATGACAATAATAAACACCCTGGTTTAATCCAAATCGTGAATGGAAATCAAATTAATATTCCAATAAAAGTTGAGGCTCCTTTACTTACTGATCATGGATTTTATGGCAATGTTATTACTCCCGAATATTCGAGTGTTAACGCAGATATACCGTTAAAGGTAATTGGATTACCAAAAGGAATGGATACCGCTAGTATAGCTAGGTATTCACTAAAATTAAGATCCTATTCCTTGCAAGATTTCCCAGAGGACACCTATAGCCTGAGTACCGATGGGACATATGATAGTGAAACGGGAGAGTGGTCATTAATGAAAGAAAAGATTGGGTTTGAGCAAGCCTGGGCTGCAACCTTATATTTTACTCCAGACCCAAGCAACTTGAACTCCGGAGTTATCATTGGAGGTGCTGAATGGAAAAACACAAATATTGCCTATGTTTTTACAACCAAGGATCCATATGGAGGAGACTCTTGCTTAGATTGTCTTGACCTAAAATCTGGTTATGAAGAGTTTGCAGATAACTACATTCAAAGCAATAGATATAATTATGATTTCTCTACGGGTCACACTCAGAGTTTTGATGGTGAAACTTTTTGGAATAAAACCCTCAGGAACTATATACTAGATATAAATGATAAAAATACCCGGTTTGTATGCATGGATGCATTAGATAATATATGGGACATGCATGGTAATGCATATTATTGGGGGTACAGAGCATTGGCAAAGCAAATTAGAGACGATCAACTGGATGAAAATCTATCATACATCCTTACCAATGTTACTAGCGGAAAAGTCGTAAAAAAAACGGGTAGAACCTTTGACTTTAATCCTTCGGAGTATGGAGTAGGAGAATACACGCTCCAAATACAACCTATTATAGGTGGTGATGCATCTCCTAAAGTAGGAATCAAGATAGTCGATTTTAAGAAAGCTGACCCAATTGATCCCTCTATCCCCGCACAGAAAGCTAATATTTATACAAGAGAACTATTTACTAAAGAAAAGACATTCCTAGGTCTCGATACCGATGTTAATCTTTCCAATTATAAAGTAGCATATGTTGATGATGTACTATCTACATACAAATATTTGGACGGCTATAGAGCTGATAAGCACGACAATTCTAAAAATAGATTTGCATCATTTAATGATTATCGAGAGGATTACGAATGGAAGACAAACATCAATACTCAAAAGCAGAAATCTGTTTCAAATATTTTGTCTGTACAGACTTTAATAAATAACTTTAATCCTATCTCTTCTTGGAAACCTGAATGGAATAACTGGTTGAGGCATTTCTCTTATGGAAAATTTCCAAATAGTTTCGTGACCCCATCTAATGATCAGGTTTCCGATATCGATTATAGAACAGAGATTGCTCAACTCTTTGATAATAGCTCTTTCCAAATAAATCCTTTTTTAAGGTCACTCATTTGGCTTGCACCTACAGATTATTATGGTTACAGGATAAATGGATTAATGAAGACGATTGTTAACTTAGATGAATTTTTCAATAATTACGCTTTTTCTGGAAACATATCCCCAAAAAAAACAGCTAAGCTACCAGTATTTGTAAGCAAAGAACAGGATTTAACTGATGATGAGAAATATAAGTTGCGTTTATTTAGGAGACTAAAAAATGGAGAGATGATTGTTTATAATAACTCAATAAATAATTTGAGTGTATATCAGAAAAATTTAACAGAATCAACATTTATTGCTACAAATAAAAGCACTAATGGAATACCATTAACTATTGGCCAGGATTTACAAACAATCCAACACTATGCGAGTGCCAAAGAAGGTAATGGTGATAGATCTTTTCCTATACCAGCAGCAGTAACGTCTTATGTAAATTTATATGGGATTACAGTCTTAAAAGCACCTGACGCAAATGGGGAAGGAGGAGAAGCATATGGAGGGCTTGGCGAAGATCTTAACGGAGACTTGTATCTAGTTGAAGTTGATGGACAGATGGTGCCATTATACTATAATAGAGGAGGTGGCCCTGTTAACACAAGGCAACTAGCCGATAGCTACCCCAATTCAGATTTAAATATAGGTGTGCTACTTGCTGATGTAGAAGCTAAAACGGGTAGATTGGCAGCTATCTCAAACGGTACTTATGACGATCAAATAGATCGTTTGATTACTTTTTGTAAAAGCAGAACAAACCAAACAATCTATTTGAGACCTGGATATGAATTTGACCTGGTATGGAATATTGGATATCAAGATACAAACGCGTTTAAGAATGCATTTAGGTATATTGTAAGTAGATTTAAAGCTCAAAGCGTCAATAACGTGAAGTTTGTTTGGCAAGCCGCTGCTTCTCCATTTAATTATGTAGATTATTTGGCTTCACAAGATCCAAGACCTGAATTTACTGAATTTAAGAAGCTTTTTGGTACTCGTGTACTGCACGACCCTTGGGAACTTGAGGATTGGTATCCTGGTGATGCCTATGTAGATATTGTTGGTTTGTCCTACTTTGAAAATCCTGATTCTAAGGGCTCTGTTGCCATAAGTAAATTTACTGAGACCAGGGTAAAAACCCAAAGGGATATGACAGATAAATTACTAGGTATTGCAAGAAATCATGACAAACCTGTAATGATAGCAGAAATTACGCCTAGAGGATATGAAATTGGGGCACTGACCAAATCCAATACCCATCAATTTTGGGATGGCCCTGTCTATACTACTTGGAATGATGATAATCCAGAAAACCGAGTAAAGGGAGGTACGGTAACAGTAACTGCAGAAAACATTTGGACAAACTTCTATCAACCACTTTTTGATTATGTAGAAGATAATGGCGATGTTATTAAATACTTTCACTATATCGATGCAGATTGGACATCTGAATTGCAATATCAATGGACTAGCGAATTTCAATATTGGGGAGATGCACGCGTAGAAGCAAATGAGGTTATAAAGAAGAAATGGCAGCATGAGATAAATAAACCGAAATGGATACATGGTTCATCATTACATGCTTCTTCTGATTTGTCTATTTATGATATAACCACCACATCAGCCAAGTTTACATGGCCAACAAACGATCAACCGGAAGTAGCAATATTTCGATTGGTTATTAAATCTAATCCAGAGTTTGAAAAGGTTGTTAGGGCTTCAAATTGGAAGAGTGACAGCTTTGCTATGTTTAAAGGATTAACAGCATCTACAAGTTACTCAGCCACATTATACAATATTGATTACTTTGGTAATACGGTTGGATCCATCGAGAAGCAATTTACAACACCAGGATTAATGGCTAAAACTGTTTTGAACGATACTAAAGTAAGTGGTATCGATTCTAATATAAATATATATCCCAATCCAACCAGTGGTGAACTAAATATCGCTTTTGAATTGAAGGAAGCAAGTACTGTTAATATCGAGATAGTAGATTTAAATAATAGACTATTGTTCTCTAAATCTGAAGCTCGTGATAGCGGCTTTCATACATTGCGTTTTGATAATATACGCAAGTATATTTCATCAGCTACTGGTTTAATCTCTGTGAAGGTCACAACTAACGAATTACAAGTAGTGAAAAAAATAATACTGAAATAGAGGTTAGTTCAGCAAGTAATCAAATAGGTGGCAAGAGAAATTATTCTCTTGCCACCTATTTTTTACAAACTGACTTTACTTGTGTTTATTTTGATAATTTCTAATATATATATATATATATCCAAAATAATTCTGAGAATGTCACATCAATACCTGTCCCCTTACAGGGTTCAAATATTTTGATTAGGAGCTAATAATGGAATACAAACGCTATTAAAGAAAAAAATAGTCAGGTCTTAAACAATTATTTCAAAAAAAAACATTAGTGTCCGATAAACATTTTTTAAAAAGCGGGATTTCTTTAGAAGATTTCCCGCTTTAATTTATATCTTGATTTTTACCACAAAATTGAGATATGAACAAAAGTAAGAACTTTAGCGGACAGCCAATAATCAAACAACTATTAAAGTTGATTTCTCCCTCTATTATTACTCGGACAGCTTCGCAGCATAATAGCGACCGGTATTACAAGCGTTTTATGACTTATGATCATCTAGTAACGATGCTGTATGCCACCTTGAGTGGAGTGAGTTCTTTACGTGAGCTATCTACTATATTATACCAATTAAACATTTAATTGAGCTATAAAAGGTTCGCATAGTTTTTGATGATTTGTAATTGATTTTATAATATCACTGTTTAATTTTTGTTTTACAAAATCCCAAAGCCACTGTTTCACATTGTCAAGATTTTCAAACACATTATTTTTATAGTGTTGTTTGATGTACTGCCAAATTCTTTCACTGGGGTTTATTTCTGGTGAATATGGAGGTATTCTTATAAGTTTTATGTTTTCTGGTAGGGTATAGTTTTTCATTGAATGAAAACCAGCATTATCAATGATTATTATTTTAATTTCTTTTGGCTTATAAAGAGAAAAGGCTTCTAAATATTTATAGAATATCTCACTGGTTGTTCCTTCTATCTCATAAACAAAACTATCTCCATTAATAGGAGAAAAACTACCATACAAATACGTGTTTTTAAATGCGTGTTGATATTGTACAATAGGTTTTACGCCTCTAGCTGTAAGGCAGCTTCCTGTATGGGTTTGTAATCCAAATCTGGCTTCGTCTTGTGCGTACAGATTTACAGTAGTTTCTGTATCAAAAACTATGCCTTTTTTTATGTTTTCCAATATATTAGGAAGTTTTAAAAAAGGCTTCAATAGCCTGGTCATCTTGTTTGTAATGTGATTTTCTTGGTGCTTTAATTTTGGTTTTAAAATGTCTAATTAAATAAGTGCGTAGTGTGTTGTATTTAATCTCTAAGCCAAAATTATCTCTTACCCAAAGCTGTGCCTCCCAATAGCCTTTTAAGGGGTCAGTAGAGTTATTTAGCTTATCAGATAATTTTGAATGAATTTCTTTAGATATAATACTTGCTTTATTACCACCAGATTTGATACTTAAATAGGACTCCAAACCTTCTTCATTATATTGTTTCAACCATCGCTTTAATGATGAATAGTCAACACCAATGTGAGTCGACAAAATAGTTTGTGTTTTGAATTTACATTCTTTGGTGTAAATCAAACATTTTATTCGAAGTTTCAACTTTGAATTAGACTCCTTTCTATATCGTGTTTTTAAAACCTTTAAACTTTCTTTTATTGTGATTTTTGATGTTCTTCCCATACAAGAAAGACACGTAAAATTTAGCTTACTTTAAAATATATTTGGTATTATTTAAAAATTTAATTATTTGAAAAAGAACCGCATAAGTAGTTGCGTTAAAAAAATATATCCCCAAGAATAAATTATTATTCTTGGGGATAATTCGTACTCAAGGCGGGATTAACGCCCTTCGGTTGTTTTTCCCCAAAGCGTCGCTTTGAAAATCAAAACCTCACATAAAAAAAAACAAGCTTTATGTTTTAGCTTGCTTTTGATTTATTCGTACTCAAGGTGGGAATCGAACCCACACGACCGAAGTCACTGGATTTTGAATCCAGCGCGTCTACCAATTCCGCCAC